>Ga0224508_10000047_pt1 | contig 147639 bp, 118 predicted proteins | sample SF_Jan12_sed_USG_4_FD_170157 | JGI IMG/M metagenome (GOLD analysis project Ga0224508, IMG submission 170157) | Sediment microbial communities from San Francisco Bay, California, United States - SF_Jan12_sed_USGS_21 | ecosystem: Environmental > Aquatic > Marine > Sediment | place: USA... | reverse complement strand
GTCCAACTGGCCCGACCGGTGCCGATGGAAACGACGGCGCTGCTGGTGCTGCCGGCGCAGTAGGCGCTACCGGGCCGACCGGTGCTGATGGAAACGACGGCGCTGCTGGTGCTGCCGGTGCGATCGGTCCAACTGGCCCGACCGGTGCCGATGGAAACGACGGCGCTGCTGGTGCTGCCGGCGCGATCGGTCCAACTGGCCCGACCGGTGCTGACGGAAACGACGGCGCTGCTGGTGCTGCCGGCGCAGTAGGCGCTACCGGGCCGACCGGTGCTGACGGAAACGACGGCGCTGCTGGTGCTGCCGGCGCGATCGGTCCAACTGGCCCGACCGGTGCTGACGGAAATGACGGTGCCGCTGGTGCTGCCGGCGCAGCAGGCGCCACCGGCCCGACCGGCCCGACCGGCCCGTCGAACACGTCGCTCGCTTGCGCAACGGCATTTTCGTTCTCCTCCGGGACACCTACTGGCGGATCAGGATCATTGTTGAGCGCCCATGCGGCGGCAACGCTCCAGTCCACGGCTTGCACATCCAAATACGTTACGGGTGGGTACTGCACAAACACCGACAAGAACTGGGCGCTGTTCACCGAAAAAGCCACAGCAGTGTCGGCAGGTGCGTGGCAGTGTGATTTCGTCAACCTGACCGGAACGTCGGCAGCCGGTTCGGTCACCGTATGTGCGATCTGTACGCCATGAGGTAACGCGCTCAGCGCGGGCAAAAACGACGAGCCACACCCGCGAGGAAGGTTACGAACCGATCTGGTTCCGTGCGTTTCGCTAGAATCGTCGCCTCATGGGTGAGAAGGCAGAGATAGCGGCCTGCGGTCTCCTCTAGCGGCTGCAACGCTGGCCCTCGTCTGCCTGCTGGCTACTACCGGGCCGTCGAATTGGGCGTTTTCCGAGCCCGCGGCTTCCGAGGATCCACAGTCTATTAACCGCAGGCCGTGGCAACGTGTCCTCACCCAGCTAAGAGCCGGGCGCGATCGATTCGCTGCCGACCTCGAGCAAGCCCGAGAACATCTAATCGCCCGCGCAGAGCGTGAGAACCCGGAGCTCGCGCAGCGCCTCATCGACAAGCCGGCGGCTCCACGCCGAACCGGCTACGGGCTCCTACCCGACGTCGAGCCCGATCCGTCGTTTCATGAACTGGAACCTCGCCGCCAGACCCACTCGCTAGGATCGTTGACGGCAGTGTCCGCGACGAACTTCCGTGACGCAGCGCTGCTGAGCTTGCGTGTGGCCGAGGAAACGACAGCGCCACTGGAGAGCCTCCAGCCGCTTCAGGCGTACGGGCCGGATTGACGACGGCGTCTGACTACGCAAAAGGCCCGCACCCGCGACGATGCCCAACGCCGTCGCCAGCGGAAACGCCAACCCGGTGCTCGGCTCCGCGAGTTAGGGCACGTCGATAACGTCCGACTCCGGCGAGCGGATCCGCTATACTGGGGCGTTCCACATCGGACGGTTTCCGGTATCGGCCTCCGGCCGCAACAGGATCGGCGGGAGCCGACCTCGAGTTTTCGGACCGGACGCCCGGACAACGTGTCGAGGTACGAAGGGCCGCACCATGAGAGTGCCAATGTTGGACCTGCGCCCGCAGCTGAATGCCATCGGAACCGAGCTCATCGAGGCGATCCACGAGGTCGTCGGCTCGACGCGCTACACCGGCGGCGAGTTCGGGATCGGGGTCTCGTCGGGAGCCGACGCATTGCTCGTGGCACTGACGGCTCTCGATGTCGGCATGGTCGTAACCAACGACCCCGAGCTGGGCTACTCCACAGGCGACTTTCCGGTGAGTGAGCATGCGGCCCGGCACACGATCGCCCTGCCGATCTACCCCGAACTGACTCGCGGAGATGCAGGACCGAGTCGTCGAGAAGCTCGGAGCCTTCTATGACTAGACGCGTGTGCGTGGTCGGCGCCGGCCGTTGGGGAATGAACCACATCCGCACGCTGGCCGGTCTGGGATGCCTGGGCGGGATCGTCGAGGCCAATCGGGTAACGCGAGAGGAGCTTGCACAGGCCTACCCCGGCGTGAAGATCTTCGCCGATCTGAGCGCCGCGTTCGACGAGGCGTTCGACGGCTTCACCGTGGCCACTCCGGCCGAAACACACTACGCCATAGCCCGAGAGATCATCGAGCGCGGGCGCCCGGTGCTGGTGGAAAAACCGATCGCCCTGACCAGCGAACACGCGCGAGAACTGAAGACCCTGGCCCGGCAACGGCAGGTCAACCTGATGGTCGGCCACGTGATGCTGTTCCACCCCGCCATGCGCAAGATCAAGGACCTGATCGACGGCGGGAAGATCGGCAAGCTCGCCTACCTCTACAGCAACAGGCTGAATCTCGGAGCGGTGCGCACCGAGGAGAACATCCTGTGGAGCTTCGCACCGCACGACATCTCGCTGTTCCAGTACTTCATCGGCGAGATGCCGCGAGAGGTCGTCTCTCGTGGCGGTGCCTTCGTCCAGCCGCATCTGCACGACTCGACGATGACCGTGCTGACCTACCCCGACAACGTCGTGGGCCACATCTTCGTCAGCTGGCTGCACCCGTTCAAGGAGCATCGGCTGGTGGTCATCGGTTCCAAGGGCATGCTGTCCTTCGAGGACTCTTCGGAGAGCAAGGAGATCCGGTTCCACGAGAAGGGTATCGACTGGGTCCGCGGGGCGCCGATCAAACGCGAGGGGCCGACGGAGACCGTACCCTACGACGCCAGGATGCCGTTGACCGAGGAACTGAGTTACTTCGTGGCCCACCTCGACGGCACGCCCGTGGAGATGTCCGACGGCCAGAACGCGCAGGACGTGCTGGAAATCCTGGAGAAGGCATCGGAGAGTCTGGTGACCCAGAACGACGCAACGCTGGACAAGGGTGCCGGTCACGACTATTTCGTCCACCCATCCAGCTACGTCGACGAAGGCGTCGAAATAGGCGAGGGCACCAAGATCTGGCACTTCTCGCACGTGCAGTCGCAAACCAGGATCGGACGCGACTGCACGATCGGGCAGAATGTGAATGTGGGCAGCAAGGTGAGCATCGGAAATCAGGTCAAGATCCAGAACAACGTCTCGGTCTACGAGGGCGTCGAGCTGGAGGACTACGTGTTCTGTGGACCGTCGATGGTGTTCAGCAACGTGATCGACCCCCGGAGCAAGTATCCGCAGTGCGGCTCCGAGTTTTACCGCAAGACGCTGGTCCAGGAAGGAGCCTCGATCGGCGCCAATGCGACGATCGTCTGCGGCAACACGATCGGGCGACATGCGTTCATCGGCGCGGGGGCGGTGGTGACCAAGGACGTCCCGGATTATGCGGTGATGCTCGGAGTTCCCGCGGTACGCAGCGGATGGGCCTGCGAATGCGGTCAGATCCTGCCCGGGTTCGACGACGAGGTGATTTGTTCCAAATGCGATCGAGGCTACGGGCTTCGTGAAGGACTGCTGACGCCAAATGTATGAAGGCAAGACGGTCGGCGTTGTCGTGCCGGCCCACAACGAAGAGCTTCTTATCGGTCGCACGATCGAGACGATGCCGGACTACGTCGACAAGATCATCGTGGTCAATGACAAGAGCGACGACAGGACGGCCGAGGTGGTGCGGGGCTATGTGGCCAGGCTCCCCGATCGGGTCGTGCTGATCGACCTCGCCGAGAATCAAGGCGTCGGCGGGTCCATCGCCGCGGGGTACAGGTGGGCCCGGGACCACGAGCTGGAGATGACGGCGGTGATGGCCGGCGACGCCCAGATGGATCCCGACGATCTGCCGGCACTCCTCGACCCGATCGTCCAAGACAAGTCCGATTACACCAAGGGCAACCGGTTGTTCTACGGCCGGGCCTGGCACATGATCCCCAAGGTGCGCTACCTGGGGAACTCGGGCCTGTCGTTATTGACCAAGATCGTCTCGGGCTACTGGCATATTGCGGACAGTCAGGCCGGCTACACGGTGGCCTCGTTGCGCACGCTGAAGACCCTCGATCTGGACAAGATCTTCAAGCGCTACGGCATGCCCAACGACATGCTGGTCAAGCTGAACGTCTACGACTTCCGGGTGCGCGACGTGTACGTCAAGCCGGTGTACAACATCGGCGAGAAGTCGGGAATCCGCATCGGCAAGGTGTTCTTCACCATTCCGATGCTGCTGCTGCGACTGTTCTTCTATCGCATGATACAGAAGTACGTCATCCGCGATTTCCACCCGTTGATCCTGTTCTATTTCTTCGGGGCCACGCTGCTGTTTCTGGACGGGCTTCTGGTGATCCGCCTGATCGTGCTGTGGATCGCGTTCGGGTCGGTTCCGCCGATCACCGCGCTGGCGATCCTGTTCTGCTCCACGCTGGGATTCCAGTCGCTGCTGTTCGCGATGCTCTTCGACATGGAGGCCAACAAGGACCTCAAGGGCGACTAGCTAGCGGCGCCTGGGCTGTACGTGGTGAGGTATGGATGAAGTCGAAGGATACGGAGAGCGGCGGAGATGCTTACGAGGCGCTCCGTCGCCGGCTTGGTGCGATGGAAAGACTCGAGTTCCTCTTCTTCTGGCTGCGGTGGTTCTATCCGAAGGCGCGCGGCGTCACCTGGTATGTCTTGCTGTACTGCTTTCTGTTTCAGAAGGTGCTGCGAATCAACGGGAGAGTGCCCTGGCCAGTACATTTCACGTCACGCATCCTCTATCCGAAGAACATCACGGTTGGAGACAACTCGCCTGTTGGTCTGAGCGGCGGAGGTTACGTGCAAGCGCGCAACGGAATCATCATCGGGAACAACTTTCGAATGGGGCCAGGTGTTGGTCTCATTAGTGCGAATCACGACCTCGACGACTACGACCGTTGGGCGCCGACGGCACCGATCACGATTGGAGACAATGTCTGGATAGGGATGAACACGGTCGTCCTACCAGGTGTTCGGATCGGTGATAATGTTGTCGTCGCCTCAAATTCCTGCGTGAATCGAGACATCCCCCCCAACTCAATTGCGGGAGGAGCGCCGTGCCAAGTAATCAAGGAGAAGGGGCCCTACCAGGGCAAGAGCTACGACAACGTCTGATGTCGAAGCGCTTCAGGCTATTCGTCTATGCATCCTTGCTGTTTCTTTGCTGGTACCTGTGGCGCCATGATTTTCTCGTCGTGCCCAAGGTGCGATCGTTTGGCTTACTGAGCGCATCCTTCGTGTTCTTGGTTGGCGGCTTCCTAGGCGGCGCTTTGGCGTGGAACAGGATTCTGTCGAGATCCGGCGTTGACAGCTCACCGGGCGAATGCGTGGCCTCCATGGGACTGTCTATCTTCGGCAAGTACATCCCAGGCAAGTTGTGGATGATCCTGGGCCGCGCCGCCTACATCGCTCAACGAAGGGGGGAGTCTCTTGCGACATTATCCGCCATTTCTCTCAATGATCAGTTCATCGGCCTATGGGTTGGGCTAGTTCTTGGAACGTTCGGGCTGATGGCGATTGGCGGAGTTCAGCTGTTCGGATGGCTGCTGCTCTTCTCGTGGATTAGTCTCTCCGTGGTCGTATTCAGCCCATGGGGGCATCAGACTGCGGAACGGTTGCTGAAGACCTTCCTGAAAAGGTCCATCAGCTTACCGAGGCTCAAGATCAGCGAGACCTGCAAGCTGCTGCCATGGTTTCTCGGGTACTGGACTACGTGGGCCATAGGCTTTTCCTGTTTCGTTTCAGGTCTATCGGGCATTGACCAGGGAATGGCAACAGGGCTCGCGTTTCCACTCGCCGGCACGCTTGGGATCATTGCCATCTTCGCCCCGGGGGGGCTCGGTATCCGGGAAGGAATCCTGACAGCCTACCTCAAGCTAGCGGGGCTTCCGCTACCTGAAGCCACGACCATCGCGGTCGCATCTAGGCTCTGGTTTCTGGTTGGGGAGAGTGCGTTTTTCGTGTTAGGCCTCGTCGCCAATCGGCACGAGTTGCGAAGTCGAAGCGCTCCGCCTTCCGCCCGCCGGAACACTAAAGAGTCGTTCGATGGGGTTCGCCGCGTGACCCGTGACGTGGAGCGCGACCATCGCCGAGTGGAACCGGAGTAGTCGATGCCGGATAGGGCAAAGGTGTTTTTGGCCGGAGTGCTGCTTGCCACGGTGCTTCTCGTGGCCTACTCCAACCACTTCAACAACGGCTTTCGTTTCGACGATACCCACACCATTGTCAGCAACGGGTACATCGCGGACATCCGCAACATCCCCAGTTTCTTCACCGACGCAACGACGTCGAGCTCGCTTCCCGCGAATCGGGCATACCGCCCGGTGTCGACGATGCTGAACGCCATCGATTACCGGCTCGGGAACGGGCTCGATCCGTTCTACTTTCACCTGTCGATGTTCTCGTGCTATGTCGTTCAACTGCTGCTGATGTTCGTCATGTTTCGGACGATCTTCGATCATTGCCGCCCGCACCGGCACAATCCGTGGCTGGCTCTGTTCGGGACCGGGTTTTACGGGCTGCACGCCGCCAACGCAGAGACGCTCAACTACATCGGAGCCAGAACAGACTCGTTCTCGACGCTGTGTATCGTGGCCTCGCTCGTGCTGTATCAAAATCGGTGGGCGCGCAGGTTCCACCTCTACCTGCTGACCATGGTCGTCGGCATCTTGACCAAGCAGACGGGAGTGATGTTCGCTCCGCTACTGTTCCTTTACATCCTGTTCTTCGAGGAGGGGACCCTCGAGGATTCAGGGCATCGCGTCGGTGCGTGGGCGAGAATCGGTCGCGCACTGCGCAAGAGCGCGCCGGCGTTCGTCCTGGCGCTTGCGCTGTTCGCCTTCAACCAGGCCTACATGACTCCCGAGACGACGGTATCAAGCAACCAGACTGTCAGTCGCGTGGACTACGCGGCGACCCAGCTCTATGTGATGACCCACTATCTGGGGAATTTCGCGGTGCCCGTCCGACTGAGCGCCGATCCGGACTTTACCGTGATCGAGGGCTTTCTCGATCGGCGAATCCTCCTCGGATTCGGTGCGGTCCTGATTGTGCTGTGGGTGGCCGTCTCGGCAATGGTCAGGGTCAAGACGAGGCCGATCGCCTACGGCATCCTGTGGTTCTTCGTGGCGTTGGCACCGACGTCGAGCGTCGTCCCGCTCTATCAGATAGCCAACGACCACCGCACGTTCTTTCCGTATGTCGGACTGGCCATGGCTGTGAGCTGGGGCGCCGGCCTGGTGCTGGGCAGGTACGAGTCGACGATCCTGAGCACGCGCTGGCTCAAGCCTGCGATCGTGGCGCTGTTCTGCGTCGTGATCGCGGGCCATGCCTACGGGACGCACCGTCGAAACGACGTCTGGAGCTCCCCGGAGAAGTTGTGGCTCGACGTGACGCTGAAGAGCCCGCGCAACGGACGAGGATTGATGAACTACGGTTTGACTCAGATGCGGCTGGGCAGGTATGAGTTGGCGCTGGACCACTATCAACGAGCCCTCGCGTTCGTGCCCCACTACTCGTACCTGCACATCAACCTGGGCGTGGTGAAATCGGCGATGGGAAAGCAGGAAGAAGCGGAACAGCACTTTCGGAACGGTCTCAGCCACGGCCGCACCAATCCGGAAGCGTATTACTTCTACGCCCGCTGGCTCAAGGAACAGCGCAGATTCGTGGAGGCCAAGCGGCACCTCGAGGCGGGTCTCGCGTTGAGCCCGCGACACGTCAAAATCCAAGCGATGTTGAGCCAGGTGGCGGCGCGGGCGACTCAAGCCGCAGAATCGGACATCGAGAGTCTGGCACGCAAGGCGGGCGAGGAACCGAGCGCGCAGAACTACGCCAACCTCAGCCTGAGCTACTACCAAGCTGGGCGCTACGAGGAAAGCATCGAGGCCTGCCGGCAGGCGCTTGAACTGAATCCGCGGTCGGTCATCGCCTACAACAACATGTGCAGTGCGCTGGTCCAGCTCGGCGAGTACGATCGGGCGATCGAGTCGTGCGAGACGGCCCTGGAGATCGACCCCGACTTTGGCCGCGCCAAGGCGAATCTGGCCTGGGCCCAGCAGAGCAAGGCCGCACGGTAGGTGGGTTCGACCGTATCAAGGAATCCTGGGTGCGACGTATTGCCTCCACTCATCCTACTTGAACCCCAAGCGTCCACCGACTACTTTGTCTGCGACTAGAGTTGATCGAGACACCCGGGCGGTTAGCTCAGCTGGTTAGAGCACCTGCTTTACACGCAGGGGGTCACTGGTTCGAATCCAGTACCGCCCACCATCTTCGCGCAGCCGGGAATCCTCCACGTATAATGACGGTTGTATCGGCAGGGGCGTGAAGGAGCGGGTCTTGAGACGATTGTCATTCCTGGTTGCCACGGCGGTCCTGATCGTCTCGCCCGTCGTGGCCGAGGACGTCCCCACCGACGACGACAAGTACCGCGTCAGTCGTCTACAGGGCACCGTCCAGCTGGACCGCAGAAACCCGGTCACGGGTGCCACCGTGCGTGTCATGGATCCCGCGACGGACCATCGCCTCTATCTGACCTCCACCGACCAATCGGGCAAGTTCCGCGTCGGCGGTCTGCCCAATGGCGATTACGTCATGACCCTTCGACGCCAGGGGTTGGAGACCGTCATCAAGAACGATATCCAGATCAAGTATCCGTTTCGTGCCGTGGTCGAGATCACGATGAAGCCCGGCGCGACTTCCGACACAGCGCAGTCGGCGACCAACGCCAGCACAGAAAACGGACCCGCAACCCTCGATGCGACGGTGGCGGATACCGACGGGAAACCGCTGAGCGAGGTCTATGTAAGGGTCGTGCGTCCCGACGGAAGCTACGGACCGCGAACCGTACGGACCGACGAGGCGGGTCAGTTTCGGATGGAAGAGCTGGCGCCGGGACCCTGGCGGCTGAATGTACGCGGTGCGGGATTCCTCTGGCTATCGACGATGCTCGAAGTCGAAGGAACGACCGAACTTCAAATCGGCCTGGTCTCTCAACCGCCGGGCTACGTGCCGACGCCCAACGAATTGATGCCGCCGGAGCGACCGATCCCGCCGACGGACCTACTGCGCTAGCCGTTCTATCACGACGCTAAAGCCGTGCGGCGGTCGGAGTGGCGTCAAATCGTCGCTGATACCCCTCCGGATGGCCAGAGTGCCAGCGCCACGCCGACGCGACGATCTCTCGCAACGATCCATGAGTGGGCTTCCAGTTCAGTAAACGTCCAGCCCGTTCCGACGACGCGACTAGCGTTGCAGGGTCGCCGGCTCTACGAGGAGCCGGGCTCACCGAAATGTTGCAGCCCGTGATCTCCTCGACCGTACGGATCACTTCCTTGACGGTGTATCCATGTTGCCCGCCCAGGTTTATGTTACCCGGGTTGGGTCCGTCGCACTCGAGAGCACCGAGAGCCGCCAGGTGTGCTGCAGCCAGATCCTCGACATGAATATAGTCCCGGATACAGGTGCCATCGCGGGTCGGATAGTCGTCGCCAAATATCGGTACCGTTTCGCCGCCATGTAGTGCCGTCAGTAAGAGTCGTGGGATCAGATGTGATTCCGGTGAGTGGTCCTCGCCGATATCGCCTGATTCGTGAGCCCCGGCAGCGTTAAAAAAACGCAGTGAGGCAAAACGTAATCCGTACGCCTGATGATACCAATGCAACGCTCGTTCGAATGCGAGCTTTGTTTCGCCATACGGATTCGTCGGGATCGTCGGGTGATCCTCGTCAATGGGTGTCCGTTGCGGCTCGCCATAGACCGCAGCGCTGCTGGAAAACAAGAATCCGCGAACGTCGTGACGGATCACCGCTTCAAGTAAACGAAGTCCACGTTCGAAATTGTTTGCGTAGTAACCTGCCGGATTCTCAAATGAGGGTCCGACCTCGCTGGTTGCGGCGAGGTGGGCCACGGCGTCGAATCGTTCATCGCCAAGCAGTTGGTTCAGGACCTGCGAGTCGGCGAAGTCCGCCTCGATCAGTCTCACGCCACCGAGAGCTTCGTGATGTCCGGTTGAAAGATCATCTAGCACAACCGGAGTATGGCCGCTGTCTTTGAGCAGTTGAACGAGATGACAACCGATGTATCCGGCACCTCCCGTGACAAGTACCTTCGCCATGACTACTGAACCTCATAGAATAAGAGATTGGGGGCATTGGGCGCCGCCGCGCCGTCATCCCGTAAGGAGAAATCCGTTCGTTTATCTAGCACCTCGGCGTCAGAATAAATCCCTGGGTTGGTGGAGCGGAAGATCGTGTAGGTCGGCCGACCTGTGTTACTCCAGGTCAACTGGATGTCGGTCAGCAGTGGCCCGATTCGCGAGACCACGAGGAGCGGATCTTCCAATACCTGAGTGAATGAAAACCCGGCATGGAGAGCCATGGTCGTCGAGCCGGGATTGGTGACGGTCAGATCGACGGTCGCAACGGGGTGCGGAGGAGTCACACCCGTCACGGCTGTACTGTTTAATAGAACGATTTCCGTCAATGATTGACCGCCTACGGACACCTTGACCCCCGGCGCAAAGTTGCTGCCACTGACGGTGACCGTCGTTCCGCCGACTGTACTGCCCAGGTTCGGAGTCACCGACAGCGGGGAAGCGTTCGTTGCTGCCGGCAGCGTGATTGTGCCCAGGTCGACCGAGCCAGCGACAACTACGTTCGCGATCGTGGTCTGTCCTAGACCAGATCCGGCGATGGGATTGACTCGCACATCGTAGGTACCCGCTGCGATGACCGAAGCAAACATTCCCGAAATGCCTGTCGTGTCCAATGAGACTGGCGCTTCGTTGCCACCGGGAATTGCCAGGAAGTCGAGATCTAAACCAACCAACCCGACCGCAGAACCATTCTGCACGACGCCACTCACCGTGTGCGCGGGCTGGAGTTGTACCGTCGGTAGAACCGCGCTTGTCGTTAAGTCGACGCCAGATAGTCTTGTCGGAGCAAGTCCGGTGGGAGATGGCGGACTAAATTCGATATCGTAGATCCCCGCCGGAACAGCGATAGCGTATAGACCATCGGCGTCGGTATTGTCTCTTGGCGTGAACGCTTCGCTCCCGGAAAGAGTGGACTCGAAGTCCAGGTCAATCGACTCCACCGGCGATCCCGCGGCGGTGACGAGGCCGGTTGCCAGTGAGCCAACGTCAAGAACGATCGTCGGTAAGAAGCGGTCTGCATTCAGATCCACGATACCGGCGACGAAACGCGGCTGTACCGTGGCGCCCCGCGGTGGGATCAACAACAGATCGAGGTTGCCCGGCGCCACGACAAGGTCGTAGTTACCGACGGGATCGGTATTGTTGCGAATATTGAAGATTTCCGTGCCATCGAGTGGGTCGAGAGTTTGCACCTGCACCGCCTCAATCGGTGATCCCAGGCTGTCATGGACCAGCCCGCTGAGGTGCACGCCTTGCACAAGTGTGACATCCCCGATATTCGTATCTGTCGAGATCCAAAGTCCACGCATCAGCTTCGCAACAAGCCCCGTTCCGATGGTCGGCTCAAATTCGATATCAATATTCGTTGTGGGCACGACGAAAGAAAAATTTCCCGACTGATCGGTATTGTCCGGTGTGACGTAGAGCGGTCCGTCGTCGATCGTGTCGATCACATCAATGTCCAGCGAAGTCACCGGAATCAAACCCTGATCCAGAACTCGTCCGCTGACGAACCAACCGCTCTGAAGCTGCTGATTGATAGTGATGGAGCCCCCCTCGACTCGTTCGTTACGCAACTCGACGGGGACGAAGCGCACGCCAGCCGCGGGCTTGAAACGGATGTCATAATCACCGGGAGGCACGCTGACGGCATAAAAGCCCAGTACGTCGGTGTCGTCATTCGTGAGCGGAAGACTTTCGTTGGTGTCGCGATCTATGAAGTCGAGGTCGACGTTGGCGATTCCGCTACCACCGGCCTGGGTGACCTGGCCGCTCACGACGGTTGCATGAGTCGCCCCGGCAATAGCCAGCAAGAGTAATGCCGGTAGTAGTATTAGGATTGAGAGATTCATGGATTCTCCTCAGAACAGGTACTTCAGCTTCAGGCGGACCACCGCGGAAGAGTCTGTAGGCCCCAGAAACGCATCGCCCGGCTCGAAGTAGCCAAGATCCAGTTCGAATTCGAAATGTCGCAATTCCTCAAAGCCAACGACGAGGTCCCACTCTTCGCCGATATCCAGATCGATCAGGTTCAGCCGGCGATCATCAAAGGTGGCGTTCACTAGTTCAGCGGCAGGTGTGTCAAGTCGATAACGGTGATAGATCAAATCTATGGAAGTCTTACGTTTCGGTCTTAGACCGAATCCGATTGTCGAAATGGAAAGGTTCGCCAATTCCGGACGCAAGGCTTCGCCGTAATACCTAAAACTCGAGACGCCGTTCCACTTTCCGTTGTTGAGTTGCAGGCCCGATTGTCGAAATGTTTGGTCCACGTTATCGAACGGGTCCTCGTCACCGCTACCGATGGCATATCCCAGGGTCAAGGACGGTTCACCCTTGAGCCGAGCGACCAACGTGCCGCCAACATCGAGCGCCCAGCCGTCCAACTCCGTGCTATCCATGGAGCCCCTGGCGAGGGCGGTGTCCAGCCAGTAACTCCAGACGTGCTTGCCCTCTCCTGCGGCACGGATGCCGAGCAAGCGTGGACTAAAGTCCCGCACTCGACCACTCGCGGTTACGAAACGATCATTGCGATCGAGTAGGTAGGCTGACAGTTCGTGCCGTCGCCCTGGATAAACCGTCATCGCCAGGTGTAAGTTGCCGATATCACGGTGTCTCGGAACCGCGTCGATGAGTTCCTCAAAGACGGAAGCTTCGAGTCGCACTCGCGTGAAGTCGAAAAAGACGCGTGCCGCGTCCATGTCTCGATTGAACAGCCAATCACGTGCGTCATCAAAACGCGACCGACCGAGCTGCACCGAACCACGGCCATTGGCCAGTCCATGCATCGTGATGTAAGCACGACCGAGAGTAACGTCGCTGTCGTCTGAGAAATCGTCAGCTCCGTCTTCGAGTTCCCGTTCGCTCTCGGCCTTGAGTTGAAGCATTCCGGACATACGCCGAGTCGCCGGGAGGATCCACTCGACGCGAGCTCGCAGTCGTCCCGTATCGCTCCCGTCATCAATCTGGTCTGTCAGATCAAGGTTGTCCCTGTGCTTGTAGTCAAAGCGTACTTCTCCCGACAACCGTCCGAATCGGCCGAGAATCATGCCGCGAATCGGTCGCACGTCATCGTCATCGATGAGGCTGCGTGGCCGGGCGATACCGTCCCAACTTGCGCGCCGTCCGGCCCGAACATCCACCCCGAGTAACCCGAGTACCGTTTGCCCTTCCTGTTGCGATACAAATTGAACCGGACCTTCGATCGTGATCCGATCCGATGAAGAATCGTCGAGTCGACGTAGTCGTCGGACACGCAGCGAACCATCATCCATGATCACGATGGAGGCTCTAACCCGCTGGCCCGTCGCAAACGCAACGGCTGTGAGTTGCTCGTTGTCGATACCACGCAGTCGTGTGCGATCGTCGATGTTCAGGGTGAGAGTTCCAAATCGAATCAACCCGTATTCCGCATCGAAACCATCCAATCGACCCTTGATACCGGCCGTGCGGTCATCGAGTCGTTCGATTTCCTGGGCCTCGAAGTGCCGGGTATCAAATTCTCCCTTAACACCGATCCAGCTACCTTTCGCCAGGGGCTGATCAGCGGCGAGAATAGGGAACATCAATGATCCCGCGAGGATCGAAATGGCGACTGCAGGCACCGCAAACAGTGATCGCATCATCGGCCCGCGGCGACTCGGGCGGGTACCCGACGACGAATCGTGCGGTCACGATCGACGAGTTGATCCGCAACTCTCTGAAGTCCGTCGAAATCAAGTCCCCAGCCGACCGTCGGTCGTGCTGCCAGAAGACCCTCAGATATATGTCGCATCAACCTGGAGGGCTCGGGAGTCGAATCGTCGAAGTAGTCCAGAACCCCTCGTTGGGCGAGTAACCGGGCACGCAGGAGTTGCTCGCGGCGCGGTTTACTACGCGGGACTATCAACGAGCGCGCACCAGCACAGGCCAGTTCACAGATCGTGTTGTATCCGCCCATTGAAACCGTGAAGTCTGCAGCCTCAATAAGGTCGGGCATGTCAGGAGTGTGTTCCAGTACAGTCAACCCGAGTTGGTGCTGCGCCGTACTTCTGAATGCAGCACGCTTGCGTGGACTCATCAGAGGGCCGGTAACGGCGACCGCATCGAAGGGCGGTTCCGGGCCGAGTTGCTTATAGCCCCGCACGAAGGCGCGTAACAACACATCGCCGTCGCCGCCGCCGCCGAGCGCGACGACGACAAGGCTTCCGGTCCGCGATGCATAACGAGTATGTAGCTGCCGAGGGTCGGTGTGTTGTCCGTTTCTAGGCAAGTAGCCGACGAACACCATCTTGCGTGCGACATTATCCGGAATCTGATAGGCCTCGATCGGGTCGAACAGATCGCGTTGCCCATAGACGAGAATCAGGTCGTAATACCGATCCAGTGCTTCGATTACGCCATCCCGTCGCCACTTGGCTCGAACCCGTCGTGGCTCGTCGATCACATCGCGCAGACCGAGCACCCGCAGCGTTTCAGGATGCCGGGATTCCAGATGCTGCAGTGTTGGCACGATCTCACCGCCCAATCCGAGGGGGGAATGATCAACCACCAGTACCGTGGGTTTAAAATTCGCAGCGGAGAGACGGATCATCCCGGCCCGAAAGTTAACCGTGGTTTCCGCAGACATTTGAAGTTCGCGACTGATGTATTGGCCTTCGCCATCCTTTGTCATTGAGGGAAGCTTCACGTAGTCACAGGATTCCGGATAATTCAGCATGTGTGCGCGTGGGGCACCGGTCACAATCAGCCCGGAAGCCTGTGGGGCCCGCTTCAGTACCGTATTCGCGATCGATATCGAGCGCCGAATATGGCCGAGGCCGTAGGAGTCTGGACTGTAGAGCATGATTCGCATCGATCTCGCCTCTCGATTCAATAGACGCATTCGTGCCCACCGTGATACACGGGTGCCCAATGACGCGAGGAGACGGCTGATACCCAGGTTAGACAAGCTCGTTCCACTCACCGCGACCTTCGAGCGCGGCTCGGGTCGAAGTCTCCAGTGCTTCGAGCAGTTCCGGTGGACGTCGTCGTCGCGCGTAGATCAGCGTAAGTCTCATGAGCGCAGAAGCAGTCCAGACGCGAAGCGCAAGGCTGTGACTTCGAGTTGGAGTTGCGTTATCGACAATCGTGCTGACGATGTCGCGCCAGGGGATCTGGGCGCCCTTCATTGCACGTAGACGTAGGTGAGCCAGAATATTTCCCGCATCAAGGGCGGGATGCCCGGCCGCCGCAAGGTCGAAATCGATCAGCCCACCCCGATCACCGTCGAGAAGAATTTGCTTGTCGTGCAGGTCGCGATGACAGAGGCTGTTCGGCACGGGAGTTAGCTCACGGAGCGCTCTGATGACTCGACTTACGGTCTCGCCAGTTCGAGCAGGGGGGGCGGCAAGCGTTCGCTGATATTCCGCGAGTCGTCGTTGAAGCAGCAGGACCTCGTCTTCGACTTCATAGACCGGAAACCCCCGCGGAACCGGGCAACCGGCGAGCCAGTCTAGCAACGAGGCGATGTGTACTCCGTCTCCGAACTCAGCCCTACCGGCGAGCCAACGCGTATTGAGCGACGTACCAGGTAGAAACTCGATATCGAGGCGACGCAACGAGGGATCCCACGCGAGAACGTTGGGTGCACGCCAGCGATCGTTGTTGATTTCGGCCGTTACTTGCCAGCGTGTGAGTGTGTGCCGCTCGCGTCGATAAAGTTTGCAGATCCGACTCGACTGTCCACGCGAAAGTCGAAATACAGCCCGTCGCCCGATGCGCCACGCGAGCAGGCGAAACTCTCGTCCTCGCCTCAACCAACGATCAACGACCTGACGCAGAACGGGCAATTCCGGATCCTCGAGCGGAGACAGTGCCCGCGGACGGTCCATACCGTTCTCTACCTGATACCAGCACGAATCGCCAGATCCGACCGGCGAGAGCAAAAGCCAATCACCGCAGGCTGCTTCTTGCACGCGATCCCAGTCCCGCCCTGCGGTCATCTTTGCCAGCGCGGGTGTCAATGACTCGGTCCATGGGACGTTCACGAGGTCACCGTACCTACGAATTGTTCGATCAGATCGAGACGTTCTCGAATCCGATCGGGCCACGCGGGATGAAGCTGTCGTAACGGCACGGTGACCCGTCTGAACAGTGCAGCGGCGGTGGCGGCCCGTAGAAGGTCGGCATCTAGTGTGTCCGAAGTCTCCTGCCGATAGCCGTCAAGAAATGCTTCCCGCCCCGCAGCATCGACTCCCGCCTCGACGAGAGATGCGAGAAATGACCCCAGGTCAACAACGGGATGGCCAACTCCGGCACGATCCAGATCAACAAGAAGTATGCGCTGGCTGCCGACGACCACCTGACCGATGTGAAAGTCACCGTGGACGACACCGGCTGTCGAGCCACTCCAACCGATCGCGAGAGTGGCCAGTCGTTTACCGAGGGAAGCGAGGCGCGTCGTTTCGCCAGGGAGCAACTCCGCGATATCTCGTGAGAGACTAATGATCTGTCCAGGATCGAGAGTAGTGTGTGGTTCGCTAAGGTCGACTGTCAGTCTATGGAATCCCGCGAGGGCACGGCCGATTGACGCCAGCGGAATAGTCGTGTCCGTCGATGGATCGGTGAGTAGCTCGATCAGAGGTCGTCCGTGCCCCCAGGCGCTGGCGACGAGCCCGCGTTCCTCGACCATGCCCAGCGGTCTGGGTACGCTCCAGTCTCCACCGTCCGGAGAGGCTCCGTGCAATGCGAGTAGCTTCCGATAACTGTTCGCAACGGTTGAGGTATGTTCAACCTTGACGTGCAACGACAAGCGCCGAACGTCAGCCGGTTGCTGGCGTTCAAGATGAACCGTCGTGCGGAATACCGCCCGTCGGCCCGGCTTGTAGGCCAAAAGTTCCATCCGCGTCTGGCTCTTACTGAAGCGCCACGACCCACGGAGCAAGTGTGGGAGAAGGCCGCTCAGTGCGGATTTCAAACGAAAGGTTCGGTAGGCGTGGCGTAGCGCGGGTAACTCCGGGTCGAATGGGAACGGTGCCGCAACCACTGCGTGTTGCTCGTCCAGGAAGGGGGCAAAACGCAGAGTATTGACAGCACTCTTCGGAACACGGACCTTGCGAAAAGCCTCGATAGCTCGAGCACGATCGGCGTAGAGATGCAACAGAAACCCCAGCGGAAGACCCTCGGTGGATTCGTCGTTTGCGAAGATAACCACTCGACAGGATGTCGTCGGCTTGAGGCGCACGTAGCGCACCGACTCGTGTAGCTCCTGGATCGGGAACAGTTGCCCACGTTTGACCCACCGTTGCCAAAGCTTCCCCGAAAGCAAGGGGGCGAGGCCGGGCAGAGTGTTGGGGGGTACCCGGATCGAGCTCATGGCGCGGTTCGTCGTTGTGCAGTAGATGACAGTTCATCAATGCGGCTCAGGATCTCTCGTACGCGCTCGGCCCATGTCGCCTTCGCCAGTACCCACTTGAGTCCTGCCAGAGCTCGCTGACGAGCCTCGAGCGGTTCATCCAGCACTTGGCCCAGCATCGTGGCCAGTGCTGCCGTATCTCCGGCGGGATAAATCCAGCCTCTCTCGCCTGCGCCCAATACATCTACGATCTGGCCAATCTCGCCGGCAACGGTCGGGATTCCAAGGCCGAGAAACTCGTAGAGCTTTAGCGGCGAGAAATAAAAATCGTCCAGTGCAGGGTACGGAGCCACGGCTATGGCGGCGCGGGCCAACCAACGGGCGACCTCCGGTTGCGACACCGCACCGGTGATATGAACGCGACTCGATACTCCCAATTCCATCGCACGCGACATGAAAGGCTCTCGTTGAGGGCCGTCGCCGACACACAGCAATCGCGCGCTTGGAGAATGATGTTGAATGAACAATGCGAAGGCCTCGATCAAGCTATCGAGTCCATGCCAGGGTTTGAACGATCCGGCAAATGCGACGATCGGCTCATCAAGTACACCCCAGCCGGCTGGCCAATCTGCAGGCGGATTGCGCGCGGCAATCGGGGAGAAGATCTTCGGATCCACACCGTTGGGAATGACCCATACCCTGTCGCCATGCCCACGTTGCTGCTTGACCCAGGCGGCGACTTCACTTGACACGCAGACGATGCCATCGGCGCGTCGCATGAGCGTCCTGGCGACCTTCCTCGCAGACGCCCCCTGGCGCAGCCCCCGATGACGAGTGGCTTCCAACGGTAGTGGGCTGTTGACCTCCAGGATGAAGGGCACGCCGTGGTGTGTTGCGAGCTCACCGCCGGCTGTATGCCAGAGGCTGTAACGCTCATAGATGAAATCGGGTCGGGGAGTGGTTGATTCCAATGAACTCAGCGGAAAACCGCATAGACTCTTCGCCTCGGGTCGAGCAGTCCGAATATCTCCTAGCAGGCCGGTATCTCGCATTGCCCGACAGACGCTGGCCACATGGATCGAAGCGCCTTTCGTCCCGGGCAACGGAATTCCGGGATCCGCACAGATGTAGGTGAAGCGCATCACGTGGATACCTGTACTCGCGCGTTGCGACGGAATCGCCCGTGAAGTTCAGCGACGTTTAGCGATAGGTCGAACAGTTGCCCGGCTCGTGCGCGACAAGAATCCTGCATTCCTGTATGCTCGCGACTTCTCTCGACCACAGAACGAATAGCGCGAGCAAGGGCGGCAACGTCACCCGGGGTAACGAGGACTCCCGTCTCGTCATCGACGATCTCGGGGATACCCGTCAGCCGAGTGGAAACAATCGGGACCCCGAGAGCCAGCGCCTCGAGTAATACGGTCGGCAAGGCGTCCATATTGCCGTCGGCATCGGGCACGCACGCCAGAGCAATCAGATCCGCTTCGCGCAAAAGATCAATGACACGCTCGTGAGGAAGTGCCCCTGGCATCGAGACTTCGTCTTCCAGATCCAATTCTGTTCGTATCGCGTGTAAACGATCCCACTCGTCCCCGCCACCGGCAATCGTCACGCAAAAGCGAATGCCATCGTCCTTGACGCGACGAAGCGCACGAAGCAGATCGTCGAATCCCTTCTTTGGTACGAGTCGTCCCACACTGACGATGTGAGGAACGTCGTCGGAACGCGAGTCTTCCGTGGACGTTAGTTGCGTTAGGTCCACACCGTTGTATAGCCGATGTACCTTGCTGGCATCGATGTTAGGCGTGTGTTCCAGTATGAACGCACGGTTGAAGTCGCTGACTGTTACGCAGAACGCACTGCGCCGAACCATTTCAGAAAACAGATCGCGGTTCACCGTATCGCGAAAAATATCCTTTGCGTGGGCAGTGAAAGAAAACGGTACACCCGTCAGCATTCCAACGACCGTCGCCATCCGCGTGGAGATCGTCGCGAAGTGCGCGTGAAGATGTTGAATGCCTCGGGCTCGCACCTCGCTCGCGATCATCAACGCTCGTAGCAGGAATTCGAGATCTCGAGGCGTTTCGTAACGTCGCAGAAAACCGATCGCATGGTGCCAACGTTCGAATGGCGTCGTGAGTTCCGGGGGGAGCCGGTGAATCGCGTCCCAGTACGATTCGGGCTTCTGCGACGTATAGTACTTCGCGGTCAAACGCAGGTCGGAGAGCCGTCCATGAAATCGTCCGTCTCCGGGGTGCATCAGGCTGAATACGGATACGTCAGCGCCCTGCCGCTCGAGCTCCAACAATTCGTTCATGACGAACGTTTCGGACAGCCGCGGGAACATTTTCAGGATGTAGCCCACACGAAGCGGGGCGTTCATGGTGCTACTCCCGTCAGCGCTCGTGCACTGCGCCGTTTACGTTTCCGTTCGCGCCGCTCTAGAAAACGACTCCACCATTCACGGCAAGCGACAGCACGTCGCTCAATGTTCGAGTCGGTCCGGTAGTGCGCTCGCTCGAATCCAAGTTCCTCGAGCAGGTCGCCGGCCAGTAATTCGAAGAGTGCCACGTCCTGCTGACTCATTTGATTGCGCCAGTCCCGAAGTCCACTGGTGGGGGGTAACCAGTTGCCTTTCGCCGAACCGCGATCCGTTCGAGTCCGCCCAACGTGGTAGGCCAGCATTTCGCTGCTCATTGATAGACCGAGGAATTCACAGAGGCGTTGCAGCTCTAATTCAGGTTGTTCGACCAGTTGTGCGTAGCGAACCTCGGAATATCGCGCGGACTGCATATGTCCTGCGCCCCTGCCTTCCAGGACCTGCCAACGCCACCACAGCGCACAGGTTGCCAATGGCTCGCTGTTCCACAATCCAAGTTTCCCTGGTCCTTTACTAGCCGTCGCCCAGTCAAGCGTCGATAACGCTACGTCGCGACCATCGCGAATAATGTGGACGACCCGTGTGGAAGGAAACAGTCCGAACAACAGTGGCAATCGACGCACGTAATCCGGAGTCTTTTCGCCACCCAGTGACTTGCCCTCATTAGCGGCGAAACGGTCGTAGAGCGCACTGGAATATCCGGCGTAATCGTCCTGTTTCAGTGCAAGTTCTCGACCCAACCGCTCGTCAAGCCCCAGACGATAAAAACGACGGTAGCCCACTACGGCATCGATTAACGCTTGCGTAAGGGGCACAGGATCACCGCTGATCGCTCGGTCCGCGAGATGCGGGGCCGTCTTTTCGAGCGCCCGGGGAACGAAGTGGGTGTCATTGGCGACCGCAAGATCGGGGTGATGATCGAGCATCCGCTGTAGCAGCGTGGTACCCGATCGGGGGCACCCGACAACAAAGCAGAAAGGGTTATGTCCTGTCCCTGAATGCTGACGCACTATCATTCTCCTCCAGTCATGCCGACCGCGTGCAGTCGATGAAATGCTCCGCGAAGTTCACGCAGCGCGGTCGGCGTATCGAATTCGAAACTATGGTCGGACTCGATGTGCAGAACGACATCAGCTTGATCGGCAACAGCGGTGTCATGGGTGACGATGACTCGCGTCATGTCTCGCGGCAACTTAGCGAGAGCCTCGCTGACTAGGTGTGCACTGCGATGATCGAGTCCGGTAGTAGGTTCATCGAGGATAAGAATCGGCGTGCGACGCAGGACGGCTCGAGCGATGGCGATACGCTGGCGCTGACCCCGCGAGAGTGTCGCACCCCGCTCCCCAATTAGCGAATCGTATCCCTGCGGAAGTGACCCAATGAATTCATCAGCGTTAGCTATCCCCGCAGCCCACTCGATTGACTGGCGTGATACACCGGTCGATCCAACAGAGATGTTGTCGGCGACGGTTCCGGAAAACAACGCCGCGTCCTGCAGCACGACCCCGATCTGGGAGCGCAGCGAGAACACCGAGTATTCGCTCACGTCACGACCGTCGACCATCACGGAGCCTGATGTCGGGTCATAGAGCCGCAACAGCAAACTTACGATCGTGGACTTGCCGCTCCCGGAGGGACCGGTAATCGCAATTTCGCTTCCCGAGGCGATGGAAAAACTGAGACCGCGAATTATTTCAGGGCTATCGGGCGCATAGCCAAAAGAGACGTCGCGGAATTCGATGTGGCCTTCAAACGGCGAGGCCACTATGGCGTCAGGTCGATCCCTAACTTCGGGATCTGTCTGCAGAACGGCCATTACTCGCTCGCCGGCGGCGGTTGCCTTCGCTAGCCGTCCCGCGTGTTTCGCAAAATCTCTGGCTGGCTTGAAGGCACGCTTGAGATAGGTCAGAAAGACGATGAAGTCACCGGCAGTCATCTGCTGACGCATCACGAGCACCGCCCCGTACCACAGCACAAGAGCGGTTGCGATGGCTCCGAGTACGTCGACCGATCGACCTAGTTGAGCCGACAGTCGCGCTGCCTTGAGATCCTCTTTCTGACTCTGCGCATTCCGGTTGGCAAACTCTCCGGTGAACGTGTCTTGTAAAGACAAGGCCTGTACATCACGAATGGCGTGGAGCGATTCGGACGCGGTAGATGCCATCGCGCCTTCGCGTGTACGTTGTTTGCGAGCCGCCTGATGGATGCCACTGGAAAGACGTGTTGTCGAGAATACGAAGAACGGAACTGTTGCCGCGGCAAGCAAAGCCAACTGCCATTGCAGGTAGAGGACGACGGTGAGCATGCCGATTAGCACGAGGAGACTTGCCAGCATTGGCAACAGTGCCGTGGACGTTACGTCTCTGAGTAAACCTACATCCCTTGTGGCACGGATCAACAGATCGCCATTCCGTGCCCCGGTGTGAAACGAGAGCGATAACGTCTGAAGGTGCTTGTAGAGATGAGTGCGCACGCGCCGCAGCACACGATTGCCGATCTTGGCGAAGCCGACCTTCTGGTGGTAATCGCAGAACGCGCGTAGAACTGTCACCGCGATAACGGATACGGCGGCCAACGTCAATACGGTCATCGAATTCGGCCCGTCTGACGTCTGACCGAGAACGAGGTCCAGCACGAACTTCAATGGCCAGGGCTCGGCGAGTCTTAGCACGACACCAAGCAGAAGTGCCGTCAGCGACCCGGCAATGAGGGGTCGTTCCTGGCGAATCCACGGCCAGAAGTGGCGCAGCACGTGGTGTAGCCTCGGAATGGACTGCTGTATGGTCTTCGGCCGTCCCAATCGCTCCCCCGTGTTGCACGATCTGACTCATGCGCCATTAACAGACGACACGAAGGTGGGCGTGATACGTCAAGAGGTTCTTGTAATCGCCGCCGTTGTATAATTTGCTCCGCATAATGGCGTTTTCAGTCGCCCAGAGGTTGCCCAACGTGTCCTCTAGTTCCGCAAAGATCGACGATGAGGCCCTTGTTCGAGCATGCGTCGAAGGAGATGACGCGGCTTGGGGTCTATTGCTCCAACGCTATCGCCGATTGATTTTCTCGATTCCTTTGACCTACCGGATGTCGGTTGATGAGGCCGAGGAAGTCTTGCAGGTCGTTGCTCTTAAACTCTTTCGTCACATTGGATCGCTGCGCAGCGCAGGATCCCTTGGGGCGTGGATCGCCGTCACCACGCGGAATACCTGCCAGACGGCCCTGCGGACGGGCAAACGTTGGCGTTCACTCGACGACGAAGTGACGGAAGAACCGGGCGAGGCTCCTCCTGACCTGGCGGCGGATCTCCACGAAGTTGCTTGCGAGCACACGCTTTCGTTGGCGTTCGAGCAAATGGATCCGACCTGTCAAACCTTACTGGGGGCACTGTACCTGGACGATCCACCAAAAACCTACGAAACGATCTCACAAATAATGGATCGGCCCATCGGAAGTCTGGGTCCTACTCGGGCTCGGTGTCTCGACAAGTTACGGCGTATCTATGACGACCTCGGTGGAGAGGAGCCGTGAGAGAGCAATTGATGTATTTCAGCCCTGTCATCGTTGTCTACTGGATACGCATCAGCCGCGAATCTGCGCGGTCTGGTGAGTGGGGGTGGAGAACATGAGTCGGGACAATTGGGAACGTTGGGTTGCCAGGGCACTCAAGGGCGAGCACCTACATGAGCCACGGGATGCTGCGTTGCCGAATGCCAGAACGTTACGCCGACGTCTCAAGAAAGAGACCCCCAAGCGATTCCGAGGGTCACTACGAGCACTCGCGGCGGCCGCGGTCCTAATTGTGGCCGTGAGCGCGGGACTGATTCTCATACCCACCGACGATCCCGAGGTGCCTTCGCGGGGCACGGGTTCTGTTGTACGTGGTACTCAGTTAGAATTGATTGCGCCGTCGGGAGAGCTGACCGTAGTTCCACAGACACTCCGCTGGCGGTCAGTTGATCGCGCAGTGCATTACCAGGTGCAGATTTTCACGGTAGACGACAGCCTGTTGTGGGAAGCAGAAACAGATAGAGAGACGATCGATCTACCCGAGAACGCCTACTCGCAGTTATTTCCCGCGGTGGCCTACCTCTGGCGGGTTGAGGCGCGAGATGTTGATGGCGATTTGATCGCTCAATCCGAGACGGTACGTTTTCGGATGATTCCGTAAGTCAAAAAAATGGCCAGGAGCAGCGCCACTGACGCGAGCACGATCGTTGTCAAACGGCCATTCGTAATTCTTCGAGAAACCAACGGTGCTGCGTCTCCGACGAGAACGTAGGCAGACCAGACCGCGGGATCGTTCCAGTCCGGCTCCGACCGCAGGCGCATTTTCGCGGCGCGTAGGGCGGCTGCCGGAGTCTGCCCGCGTCCGAGTTGAGAGTAGAACTGTTCCATGAACACGGCAGCGTCTTGATCGCCCACATCCCAAAGCGTGGCGAGAACACCGCTGGATCCCGCGGCTAGAAAAGATCCGGTCAGAGTTGATAAAGCACCCCCTCCAGCAACCGGCCCTGACGCTGTACGACAAGCGGCCAGCACCGTCAATTCGACAGAAATATCGAGGGTCGCGATTTCGTGAGGCTGCAGCAGACCGTCCTGTTCCGCATCTCGGGTCAGCAGGATAGTCGCTCCTCGTCGTTCATCCACGAGCGTATGTGCCCCGATGTGGACGACTTTAGCACCTGAACCAACAAGTTCGAAAAACGCCGTTTCACTTGCCGCGGTACCGATCCGTGTGGCATGTCGTCCAGGGAGATAGCGCTCGATGGCTCGCACGTCATCGGCAGCGGCGGGCAACGGTTCGAGTTCAAATGCCGCCAGCAGAACACTACTAAGAGAAAGATTCTCATGCGCATGGGTCGGCAGTTGTGGATTACCGAAGCCTATAGACATCCAGGACGGAGATTCACGTGCTCTACGAAGCCAGGGTAGCGCGGAGCCGCTCGGCAGATAGCTTATCGTTACGGTCTCAATGAGTGGAATGCCGCTTTCAGCGGGTAGCTCAAGAAGTTCAAAGGGTAGTTTCCGTAATGTATTGTCCGGTGAGACGCGGAGCTGTCCGTTAGGTCCCGCAGGAAGATTGATATCGTGAAGTAAGGTTTGCGAGAGTCGTTCAATAGCTTCCGAAGATGCGCGACGTCCGCGAGATAGCGCGTCGTAAATCTGCTCCACATCTTTGAGGATCACCTCCGACGCTCCAAGCGAACGCATTTCGATTCCACTGGCGCTGACGATCCATGCAAATGCGGCTGAAGATCCAATGAAGTATTCAAGAAGTACGTCATCTCCTAGGGCATCGATCACCGCCTGAGCGTCGAGCGGTATTGCGACGAGGGCACCTGGACCCAGTACGTCGAGCAACGCGCGGCTCTTGGCCTGCTGGGCCAGGCGAAACGCGAGTTGTGCATGCTCGCCGCCTGTGTCTTTATCCGCGATTCCGGCAAGGACTTCGATGGCGGATTCGTATACTGACCGCTTGTCGGTAAAGTAGCCGACGCGATCCGTACTCGTGGTGAGACTATCGCGGACCAGCTCGATCGCATTGATGGCCGCGAGGAAGTGGCTAAGTGCTGCAGGGGAATCGTCACGCGCGAGCGCAGAATGTCCCAGTCCGTTCAGAGACGCCCAGCGCCCCTCGCTCGATCCACTGCTCTCCGAGATCTCAAGAGATCGTTCAAATAGTGGCAGCGCTTCATCGGCGCGTCCCAGATCCAGCAGCAGCCCGCCGAGTCGACAGAAACTGTCGATTTGCCCAGCCCGCTCCCCGCTTGCTTCAGCGAGGGCCAACGCTTTGCGGTAGGAACTCTCAGCGGCAACGGGATCCCGCAGGTTCAATTGCTGTACAAGGCCCTGGTTCAGTCGAGCATTAGATAGTGCCGCATGGTCCTTATCTGTGATGTAGATCTCGGATGCATCGTTAAACGCCTCGAGAGCCCGCAGCGGATCACCCAGATTTCTGAGTGCCACGCCACGATTGACGAGGATGCCGGCACGATATGTTGCCGACATCTCGTGCCCCTCGTCGATAACGGCATCGTAGAGTCGAAGTGCCTCCCGAAACGCACCAAATCTCTCCAGTACGACAGCTTGATTGACCCGTGCGAATCGCATCTGCTCGTCGGCCCATGGTTCTCCCTGGTGCTGTTGCGCAGTTTCGTACGCGCGGCGTTGGTAATCGATCGCCTGCGAGTACCACCCGGCCTGGATCGCGAGTCCTCCAAGGTTGGAGAGGTTGATTGATGCGCCGGCCGCGTCGTCTCCCGCGCGATTCAGGGCGAGTGCTTCAAGAAAACTTCTTTTCGCTTCATCGAAATTACCGAGTCGCTCCTGAACCCGGCCGAGGTTGTTCAGTGTTCGAGCCACACGCCAGGGGTCGTCGAAGTTGCGCCGTAACTCCAGTGCAAGTACACATTGCTTCAGAGCGGGCCCAAGCTCCCCGCGATCTGTTAACAGTACGCATGCATTGTTCCGGCAGATGCCCGCCGTCACGGGATCGCTGTTCTCGGTGGCATCGGCGACAGCACGAAAAGCATCGATCGCTTGCTCGAGCTGGCCTGCTCTGTAAAACGCACGCGCATCTTCGAGTGATGGCGCGAATGCTTCAGGTGAGTGGGTGGCGATAACGAATACGACCAGGGCGATAACGGCGTAAGAGATCTTGCGGATCAAGAACGATCGTGGACTACGGTGCGCAGTCATTGGCCTCGCCGGAAGCCCAACATGCATTCGCCGGCGGCGTGCGATGGTCTCCGAGTGAATCTACTCCGTACGACCCACCGGATTCATCCCGAAACGGGACGACCAGAAAGAATTCTGCAAGCCCCGTACTCATCGGAATCTCGACGTGGGTGCTGCTCACGGAACAGAGTCCCGCTACCGGCACGATCGAGTCGTAACCTTCGGTTAGATCGCCCCGGTAGATCGAGTATCCCAGCGCGGATCCACAATCTTCCTGCCAGTTCAACTGTAACTGTCCCGATTCGGAGCGATTGACACGAAGTTCCCGGATCGCCCCGGGAAGGAGGGCCGGCGCACTGACAAATTCAAGTAGATCGCTTTCGTGGTCCAGATTGAGCAAATTTCCGACAGGATCTTCGAGAAACGTCGCCGACGGCTCGAGTGTGATAAGCGACTTGGTACCGACCGGAATATCAGACCTGGTCGGCAACCAGAATTCGACGATATCCCCTGGAACTTCGTTGAGCGAACCATCGGGTGAAATGAAATCCACCTGTGCACGCCCTGGGATCGTCAGGTCGGTCGTGAAATTGGATTGACCATGTCGAGATTGCATGAAGACGACTGGCAATCCATCAGCAATTGCAGGATCGTAGAGAATCGTAGCTCGACCGCTTCCAATCGCGAAGAACTCGGCAGTCGAGAAACTGAGCAGAGCTTTTTCTCCTGGAATCACATCCTCGGCACCGGCTTCAACCTCGATTTCTTCGGAGGGATCCCGGATGGTCAACGTACCGGAACGTTGTCGTACCTCGATCAGCGCACCCGAGGAGTTCACCAGTTGTGTATTGCCCAGGTCGATCGCGAGTTCGTAGGTCGCTCCCGGAAGTAATGCCGGATCAAGTTTCATGAAGAACACGGCGAGCGGTCCGTCAGTTGCGTTCACCGTGATAGACGGCGAATCGAAACTGAGGATAATTGCTTGCGGGTTCACACTCAACATATCCGTCACGCTGGAGGTCACATCAGGAATGCTACTGAAGACACGCGCACTGACGACCGATGCAATCGGATCCCGCGCACCGGGGCTATCCGGAGAGAATTGCATACAGAGTTGGCCCTGACTGATCGGACGGGAAGAGTAAGTGCGAAGTACGACTGCGGCGGTACCACCGGGTACACCGTAAGCGTCGTTTACCCGTATGGTCAGGGGTTCGAATGGCTCGATCGCCAATAGGGACGTTGGCCCAGAAAGCACGACGACCGACAAGATTGCCGCAACAATCGCCGCTATCGAAATCTTCGAAAAACATCTCATGCCATCACCTAGGACTCACGACTTGTCGATATTATACGTAGAAATGTCATTTAATCTTCGTGCAAGGAGCCAGAGCTCTGGCTGGCATTAGTCTGAAAAGATGAGATATCCCCACTATTTCACCCAATACGGGTCGATCAAGCGCCTCAACGGGCACCGTACAAGGGGGTCGCAGGAACCCGGTCACCGGGGCCACGGTACGCATCATGGATCCCGCCGATGAACCTGCTGCGCTAGCCGTCTTCCCGACGGACGGCGAAGTAACCACGCCGGGCACGGATCGAGACGTCGTCGCGCTTGCTGTGGACCTTCAACTTGATCCAGTGGCCGTCCCACTTCTCGTTATTGGTTGAGTACGAGATATAGAACTGGGCCCGTAGCTCCTCGGCGATACGGGCGTAGATCTCCACAAGCTGCTGCGGCTTCTTGGCGTAGAAGAACTGTCCACCGGTGGAGGCTGAAAGCTCCTTCAACACATTGGTGTCTGCGCCGCCACCGCCGTAGCCCAGTCCGATAGAGAAGATCATCGTGTTGTTGGACTTGGCTTCCTTCAACACACGCTGATAGCTGAATTGGCTGATCGTGTCCTCACCATCCGACAGCACCACGATGGCCTTGCGACCCTCGATATCTCCGATCCGACGATAGCTGGCGTGCAACGCGTCATACAGCGCGGTGTTGGCGAAGGCCTCGGTGCTCTCGATGGACTTTCGCAGCGCCTCGTGATCCGCGGTCAGATCCTGGATCAGAAAGACATTGGCGTTGAAGTCGATGACGAGCGCCTTGTCTTCCGGACGTAACGTGCTGACGAAATCGCCGGCGGCTTCGTGCACATCCTTCAGCTTGTCTCGCATCGAGCCCGACGTATCGACCAGGATCGCCATGGTGATCGGACGATCCTCACGATAGAAATCGATGATCTTCTGCGGTTCGCCGTTCTCGTTGAGGACGAAGTCGTCTTCCTCCAGGTCCGTAATCAGATCGCCCTTCTTGTCGGTGGCGGTGACCCACAACAGGACTCTATTGACCCGATCCACCGTCACGAAACGCAACTTGCGGGTGACGATCGTGTCGCTGACCGTCACGCCCTCGATGTGATGGGCGACGACCTTGACGATGTTGCTGCGATCGCCGGCGCCGAAGTCGTGGAAGTACTCCCACGGGGACTCCCGATCGACGAAGACCACCGTGTCGCCGACGATGAACTCCACCCGTTCGACCTGCGAGGCATCGGTGGACTTGAGATCCGCGACGATCTTCGTGCGACCGAAGACGACCGTCTGGTTGGGTGGTTCGGCGATGGTGATCGAGAACCCTTTCCTGCGGGTCGAATCCTGTGCGGTCACGGATCCGGTAAACAACGCCAGCACGACGGAAGAGAGAAAGATTAGACGAAGCGGTCTCATGGGGTCTCTCCCTCGGCCGACGGTGCGATCTGTTTCAGGATCCGACGGACCCGCTCCGCCGACTCGCCGGTGCGGTTGTCGGCAAGAAACGCATCGTAGGCCACACTCGCCGAGTCGATCTTGCCAAGACGGAGGAGCGCGTTGGCAAGGTAGAGTTGGGCCGCGGAGAGGTCGGGGTTCCGTTGCAACGCGTTGCGGAATGCGGTCACGGCACCCGGATCATCGCCGACCACCGCGGCGCAGACGCCCTCGTTGACGAACAGGTCGGCACGATCGGATTCCGCCGCCAGTTGGGTGTAGAGCTTGCGGGACTCCAGGTACTCCTGGGCTTCAAACAACATGTAGGCCAATCGCTCCTGAGACGAAGCGCTGTCGCCGGCCTGCCGTTGCAATGTGACGGCCTGGGGCCAGCGTGCACGACGGGCCATGATCGCCGCCATCTCGCCGTGATCGGACTCGGTGGCCGTGCCGTCCTCGAAGCGCGCCTGCAATGCCTGGTGGGCGACCTGTTCCTCCTGGATCTCGCCGGCGAAGGTCTCGAGGTCGAGCCGGGTCAGCGCGCCCAGCCGGGGATCGTCGATGGCGATCTTCAGGTGTTCCAGCGCGACGTCGTACTGGCCGTCCCGTCGAGCGATCTCGGCATGACCCCGTTGGGCCGATGGATGAGCGTGGTCGATCTCGACGGCCTGGGTAAACAGTCGTACGGCGCTGTCAGGGTAGTTCTGATCCAGTTGCAGCCAGCCGAACGTGGCGATGTGCGCGGGGTTGAACGGCTCCAGCTCGATGGCCCGCTGGATCGTCGCGATAGCCTGATTCCTTAGCCCCAGGCGGTTGTAGGCCTGGGCCAGCCGGTTCATGCCGTCGGCGAAGTCCGGTCGCACCGAGACCGCCTCTTCCAGGAGTTCGACGGCCTCCTCATATTGCTCCAGTCGGAGGTGCAGGCTGCCGAGATGGGTATACGCCGGGGCGTAGCCGGGATTGCTTGCCAGGGCCCGCCGATAGGTCAGGGTCGCCTCGCGATCCTTCGACTGAGCCTCGGCGATACGGGCCAGACCGTCCAGGGCCGAGGCATGTTCCGGCCGTAGCTTCAGCGCCAACGTGTAGGCGGCCTGAGCCTCCGAAAGATCTCCCAGCTTCAACCAGCTGTTGCCGACGGCGACGTTGGCCTCCAGATGATCCGGCTCGAGATCCAGAGCGACAGCGAGAACCTTGAGAGCGTCGTCGTAGCGACGTCCGCCATTCAACGCCAGGCCCAGGTAGTAATAGATGCGAAAGTTATTGAGGGCGATGTTGCTGGCGACGGTGAGATGCTCGATCGCCTCGTCGAAGCGCCCCTTCTTATAGGCGTTGACGCCCCTGTTCAGCCGTTCGAACGCCTCGGTCCGTAGCTCGCCGGCGTCGCCTGCCATGGAGACGTGAGGACCCGACAGCAGCGCCAGCACCAGAACGACGATGACAAGGTTTGATCCGCGTAGTCGACCCATCAGACGCTCTCCACCGGTTGGCCAGAACAACAAGAAGTCTAGCCCCAATTATTTCATTCCGCAGGGAGGGTCTCGTAGACGGCCCGCAGGATGGTGAACGGGTAGGTGCCCCCATCTCGGGTCGGGACACGATGACGCCATTGACCGGGCGGTTCGAATCGAAACGAGAGGGTCCGGTGACGACTGCGGACGAGACGCAGCACCGGTTTATCGTCGCCGTCGGGCTTGCCCAGCGCGACGGAGAGCTCGCTCAGTCCCTCGGTGGGGAGTATCGGGCCCGTGAGATGGCGGCAATGTTTCCACCACACCATCTCGTCCAGATTGTCGAACTCGTAGGCCGGGGTCTCGGAGAAGGTCGCTTCGAGACGATGCGGTCGGCCCGGCACATCCAGGAGATCCATCGAGCGGACGCGAGCCGTGCGCCCCAGCCGCTCTCGTAATGAAGCCTGCGGGAACAGCGCGTCGACCCGTGGGCGTCGCTCGCTGACACCGAGACCGCGGATCAACGGGTCTGCCGGAACGATGGTGTACCCCGACTCGCGATCACCCAGGAACAGACAGGTCTCCGGCGCCTCGACGTAGCGACGGGCGGTCAGCGCCAACAACGTCGCATCGAAGATCGCCGCCACCCGTTCGACGCTGTCGGCGTCGTCGGCGGAACGTAAAGTGTCGAATAGATCCACGCCGTCTGTGGGCAGCACCGGTCGTACGCGACGAAGGAGCTGTTCCAGGATCACCGCGTGCTCGGTCCAGCTGGTCCGCGCGGAGAGTTGGCGTCGACGATACGCCGGGGGAGTGAGCGCGCGAAAGCAGGCCTCGCGATCGGCATGCGGGCGACCCTCGGCGAGGGGTTCGATCTCCCACATCAGACACTTGAGGATCAGTTCGGGATACGACTCGGCGAGACTTCCCTGACGCCGGTCTCGATCGGGGTAGGGCAGACAGGGTCGACCAGCGGTCGCCATGCCGGCAAGCAGCGACTCGCCGGCAACGCCGCCGGTCTGCGAAGAACGTCCGCCCGCCGGCAGTCGGACGCCGAACCGTTTGCGAATGACGTTCTCTACCGCTCGGGTTCGAGCGGCGCGGGTCGGAACGACGATCGCCAGGTTGACGCCAAGGAGGAACGGCTCTTCCCCGACAAGCGACCCGACGGCAGACGCGACGGCGGGGAGGGTGGCGACATGATCCACCCTGGACTGCCGTCCGTCGTCGTTCAGCGACACGACGGTGTGAGGTGTCGTGCCTCCGTCGGCGACGGGGCGAGAAATGTCCGCCCCGAGGTACTTCAATTCAGGCTCCCAGCTCGCGTTCTATCAGGGTGACGAGGACGTCGACCTGTCGGGATACCAGTCCCGAGTCGCGACCCTCCACCATGACACGGGCCACCGGTTCGGTTCCAGAATATCGCAGAACGACGCGTCCCTGCCCCTCAAGCGCAGATTCGACTTCCTGGACCACCGGGCCGATCACGGGGTGCATGCGAAGATCGGGCTTTTCACGCACCCGGACGTTCTTCAAGAGCTGTGGGTAGGGTTGGATCCGATCGAGGATCTCGACCGTCGTCTCCGGCTCGTCCAGGAGCGTGTCGACCAGCATGACGGCCGTCAGGATGCCGTCCCCGGTGGTCGCGTGTTCCCGGGCGATGACGTGACCGGACTGCTCGCCGCCCAGGGCGACCTGATTCTCGAGCATCCGTTCGAGGACGTACTTGTCGCCGACGGCCGTGCGTTCGAGGGTCATGCCCTCCTTGCCCAGCGTATCCTCGAGCCAGTAGTTGCTCATGATTGTCGCGACCACGGCGTTGCCGGGGAGTTGGTCGCGACGTTTCAGGCTGCGGGCGATGAGGTAGAGGATCATGTCGCCGTCGATGGTCCGACCGCGGGCATCCACGGCAAGACAGCGATCGGCATCGCCATCGAACGCGAGACCCAGGTCGGCACCACGGCTCTTGACCGTCTCGCCTAACGTGTCGAGATGGAGCGATCCACAGTCGAGGTTGATGTTCTTCCCGTCGGGTTCGGTCCCGAGTGTGTGGACCTCGGCCCCGTAGTGACGGAAGACCTGGGGCGCGATGGCGGCCGCGGAACCGTTTGCACAGTCCAGCACAAGCTTCAGTCCCGCGAATCGTCCGCCGGCGAGCAACGCCTGCAGCCACTCCGTGTAAGGACCGGTCGTGCCCGGATCGTTCTCTACGGGTACGACGTCCTCACCGGGATCGTCACAGCCATGATCGAGGATCTTCCGTTCGATCTCGGCTTCCAGCTTGTCGCTGAGCTTGAACCCGCTGCCGCCGAAGACCTTCAGGCCGTTGTCGAGGAACGGGTTGTGACTTGCGGAGATCATCACGCCCGCGTCGTACGATCCCCGGCGGATGCCCCAGGCCAGCCCCGGTGTCGAGATCACGCCGGCGTCGCGAACGGTGATGTCGTGGGTGCGTAGGCCGGCGGCGACCGCGTCACGGATCCAAGTCCCCGACTCACGGGTGTCACGGCCGAGGAGAACCCCGGCGTCACCCTTGCCGGATTCGCGCAGGGCCTCGCCTAGCGCCACACCGAACTGGCGAACGGTGGAAGGGTCAAGAGGGTACTCGCCGGCCACCCCACGGATGCCGTCGGTCCCGAACAGTCGTTTCAAATCTGGGTCTCTCCCTTGAGAAGGAGGGTCGCTTCTCGAGGCTGAAGTTTCTTGACCGACAGGCGGTTGGCCCCTTGCTCCTCGTCGAGCAACCACTCGACCTCGATGGGGAGGGCGACCGAACCGGTTGTCGGTACCCCGTCGGACGGCTGGACATACAACACGATCTGATCGCGGTCCAGTAGATCGATCACGCTCGGTGGGCCGCTGACGGTGACGTTGGCCCGGCTGTTCTGCAGACGGTAGAGGTTGTTGCCCCCTCGGATCCGGACCGGGATGCCGCCGAACGAGCGCTCGATGGGAGCGGCGTCAATCTCGACACTGACCTGCACCGGTCGCGGATTGAGCGAATGAACGGTCGACTGATCCGGGAGTACACGGGCAATCACCTCGAAGGACGACTCGTGACGATCCAGCCGGATCGGCGAGGTGGGCACGGAGGCCATCACCGACACCAGAACGTCGGGCCCCTCGACGGTGACTCGATCCGGTCGAACGGTCGCACCGTAGAACGCAAAACCCTCCGGAGGTTGTCCGAGGAAGGTCGGCTCGATGGGAAGCTCGGCCTCGGCCCGCGGTTCGAGCACCACCGTCAGCCGTCCGGGTTCGATCAGCTCCACCAGCGCGCCGCTGGGGGCGCCGACGAGGTCATCGGGGACCAGCAGGATCTCCTGGCGACCGATGTCGGCACCCGTGAGATCCAGAGCCATGGACATCGCAGGCCCGAGTCGTCGCATCATCGTCTCGGGGCCACTGAGACGGACCAGGATCGTGCTTGGTGGCGGGGTTCCCAGGACATGATCGGCGTTGACGACCACGTCCAGCGGGACATCGAACTGCCGAACCATCCGCGCCTCGCCGCTGACCCAGGCCCAGATTCCGATGGCCAACGCCAGTGCCAACAGCTTGAGGGGCCAGTTGGCGGTGACTCCCTCAGGCATAGCGGAGGCTCTCCTCGCCGGAGCCACCGGCACCGAGACGGCCGCGGAGCTCGCTCTCCAGGGATCGAGCGTCAAGACCCTCGATCATCCGACCGTCGGCCAGCAACGAGACGACACCTCGTTCCTCGGAGACGACGATCGCCAGGGCATCGGACTCTTCGGTGATGCCGAACGCCGCGCGATGACGTGTGCCGTAGGTTCGAGAGAGTTGCGGGTTGGTGGTCACCGGCAGGTAACACGACGCGGCCTTGATTCGGGTCTTCTCGATGATCACGGCCCCGTCATGGAGCGGTGATCGGCGGGTGAAGATATTCATCAACAGATCGTAGGAGACCACGGCGTCCAGTTGGATGCCGGTCTCCTGGAAGGTCTTCAATCCCATGTGTCGCTCGATGACGATCAGCGCGCCCAGTCTTTGGCTGCCGAGGGAGGCTGCGGCCAGCGAGATCTCCTGGATCACGTTGGAGTCGAAGCGCAACGGGAGCAAGGCCGACAGGGGATTCTTGCCCAGGTTGGCCAGTGCCTGCCGGATCTGCCCCTGAAACAGGACGATGACGGCGATCGGGATGAACAGCAGCACGTTCCCCAGGACCGTGTGGAGGGCCGCCAGGGGGATCAGTTCGGGGCTGGTCACCAGGTAGGCCAGCAGCAGAACCACCAGCGCCACCAACATGTGGAAGCTGCGAGTCCCGCGAACCAGCAAGAGCAGTTGGTAAATGATGACGGCCAGCAGCAGGATGTCGACGAATGCCCACAGGCTGAAGCCCTGCGGTTGCAGCGCCATGTTGAGCCGTTCGATCATCGTTTCTGAACCTCAGCCACGTAGCGCGTCGATCACCCGCAGAGCCCTTACGGTCTCTGCCACGTCGTGGGCCCGCACGATGTGTGCGCCGTGAGTCGCCGCCCAGACCGCTACGGCAAGACTTCCGACCAGCCTCTCCGTAACCGGCGTGTCGAGGATCTCGCCGATAAACGCTTTTCGTGAAGCGCCGATCAGGATCGGATGTCCCAGTTCCCGCAACGACGTGAGCTGGCGAAGGACCTCTAGGTTGCCTGCGAGGCCCTTCCCGAATCCGATTCCCGGATCGACAACGATCTTATCACTCGATACTCCACCTGCGACAGCGTATGCGACGCGTTCGCGAAGATAATCGGTGACCTCGCCGACGACATCGTCGTAGTGGGTCGAACGTTGCATGGTCTCCGGTTTGCCGCGCATGTGCATCAAGACGACGGGGACGCGACGATCGACGATCAGTGGCAGCATCCCGGGATCCGCCAGGGAACTGACGTCATTGACGATCGCGGCACCGGCATCGAGTGCCTGACGCGCGACGTCCGCCCGTCGGGTGTCGATGGACAGTCGGACGTCCACGTCCCGGGTGAGGGATTCGATGATCGGTAGAACCCGATCGGATTCCTGGGTGGCTTCGACGGGAGTGGCCCCCGGTCGAGTACTCTCGCCGCCGATGTCGAGGAGGTCGGCGCCGGCCTGCACCATCCGGCTCGCGGTGTCGACTACCTGTTGGACGGAGTCGAAGCGCCCACCGTCGGAAAACGAGTCGGGGGTGACGTTTACAATCCCCATCACCCGCGAGCGCGGACCCAACTCCAACGCACCCCCATCCGCGAAACGGAGAAGATGGTGCGTGGTCCCGGACACGGGGTCAGGCCGGCTGGTTCCCCGGTTCCGGCAGGACACCGGGACCCGTATCGGACTGGGTATCGTTCGCCGTTTCCGGCGAGGTGTCCGGCGCGACGACCGGTTCGTCATCGTCTACAGGGAGCTCGATCTCCGGTAGAGGGCGCCCTTCGACCAGGGCCTTCAGCTCTACCGCGTTGAGGACCTCGCGCTCCAGGAGCGCGTCGGTGATCCGCATCAACGCGTCACGACGATCGTCGATGATCTTGTGGGCCGTGTTGTAGCCGTGGGTGATGATCCGTTTGACCTCGTTGTCGATCTGGATTGCGGTCTCTTCGCTGTAGTCACGGTGCTGACTGATCTCGCGGCCCAGGAAGATCTGTTCCTCCTTGGCGCCGAAGGTCAACGGTCCGAGACGATCCGACATGCCCCACTCGGTCACCATCCGTCGAGCCGTACTGGTGGCACGTTCGAAGTCGTTACCGGCGCCGGTCGTCAACTGATCCAGCAATAGTTCTTCGGCCACGCGGCCACCCATGAGGACGGCGATGGTCGAGTCGAGATAGCGCTTGGAGTAGGTGTGCCGGTCATCCTCGGGCAACTGCATCGTCAGACCCAGTGCGCGTCCACGGGGGATGATCGTCACCTTGTGGAGCGGGTCCGCTTCCGGAACGAAGTGGGCCACGATGGCATGACCGGCCTCGTGGATCGCGGTGGCACGTTTTTCTTCATCGGTCAGCACCATCGATCGGCGCTCGGCGCCCATCATGACCCGATCCTTGGCGATCTCGAAGTCTTCCTGGTCGACCGCCTTGCGATTGCGGCGGGCGGCAAACAGTGCCGCCTCGTTGACGAGGTTGGCCAGGTCGGCACCGCTGAATCCCGGGGTACCTCGGGCGACGATCCGCGCGTCGACGTCCTTCGCCAGCGGGATCTTGCGAGTGTGGACCTTGATGATCTCTTCACGGCCGCGGACATCGGGGAGCCCTACGACCACCTGACGATCGAATCGGCCGGGTCGCAGCAATGCCGGATCCAGCACATCGGGTCGGTTGGTGGCGGCAATCAGGATCACGCCTTCGTTGGTCTCGAAGCCGTCCATCTCGACCAGCAACTGATTGAGCGTCTGTTCACGCTCATCGTGCCCGCCGCCGAGACCGGCACCACGATGACGCCCGACCGCATCGATCTCATCGATGAAGACGATGCAGGGAGCGTTCTTCTTGCCCTGGTCGAAGAGATCCCGGACGCGGGACGCCCCGACACCGACGAACATCTCGACGAAATCCGAACCGGAGATCGAGAAGAACGGAACGTTGGCCTCGCCGGCGATGGCTTTGGCCAGCAGGGTCTTGCCGGTCCCGGGAGGCCCCATCAGCAGGACGCCCTTCGGGATCTTGCCACCCAGTCGTTGGAACTTCTGGGGTTCCTTGAGGAACTCGATGATCTCGGCGAGTTCTTCCTTGGCCTCCTCGACGCCCGCCACATCCTTGAACGTGACCTTTCGGCCCTGGGCCGAGGTTAGCTTGGCGCGTGACTTGCCGAACGAGAGGGCACGATTGCCACCGGACTGCATTTGACGCATGAAGAAGATCCAGACGCCCAGGAACAGAAGCATCGGCAGCCACATCAGGAGGCTGGTAAAGACACCGGTGTTGGCCGGTGGCTCGGCCTGGATGGCGACGCCCCGCTCGCGGAGGTCGCTCATCAGGGACTCGTCCTTGACGACGTAGGTCTTGAAAGACTTGATCTCGCGACCGCTGCGGGAGATCCGCGGCTTGGCGAACTTGCCTTCGATCTCGTAGCCGAACTGGTCGCCGGTGACTCGAACTTCGTGGATCTCGCCGTCGGCGACGGCGAGATAGAAGTCGGACTCGTCCATCGGCTGGCTGGAGACGGATTTCGCTTCGAATAGTCGGTAGCCGATGAAGGCCACCGCGATAATCGCGGCCCAGATCATGATCGATCTCAGGTGAGAACTCACGTCACGCTTCCTCTTCTGCGCCGCCGCAGCGGTTCACAGCCATATATAGAGCCACTTGCCCTCGAAAGGCCATTCTACGCGATCCTGAGAAACGGGCCAGCCGTCTCTATCTAGGTTCAACGTATGAAATGTAGGGAAGATTTCGGTAAAGACCCTCAAAATCCAATCCATAGCCGACAACCCAGCGGTCCGGAGAGGCGAAACCGACATAGTCCGCCCGGATCGCGCTGCGCCGTCGAGCCGGCTTGTCCAGCAGGACGGCGAGTCGTAATCGTCCCGGGCGACGGGCGGCCAGGGCCCGGGTCAGGGCCTCGAGGGTCTGGCCGGTATCCAGGATGTCCTCGACGACCAGGACATCGGCTCCCGTCACCGGGAACTCCTCGGGGAGTTCGATGCCGGTCGGGTCCCCCCCACGGGCCACCGAGACGACCTTCGGAAACGCCAGATGGACCGGCATCGGTAGCCGTCGGACCAGGTCCGTGCAGAACATGAATGCACCGTCCATCAGAGCGATGACGGAGAGGCCGTCACCCTCCGGGGTGTCCGCGGCGATGGCCAACGACATCGCCTCGACACGCTGCCGGATCTTCTCCTCGCTGTAGAGGATCTCGCTTGAGAGTCGCATCAGGTCAGCTTAGCAAACCCGCCGGACTACTCGCGGCGTCGTGCGATCCGAATTCGATCGCCACGTCTGACCGCTCGAATTCGGCCGGGAAGGTCCGCGGATCGTCCTCCACAGCCCTGAGCGAGGTCGAGCAGCGAAACGACGTGTCGCGAGGTAATCCGTCGCGGATCCATTCCCGCGTCTCGTAGTGCGAGGATCGCAACCCGGCTGGCGACTGCAGGATCCTGACGGGCGAGAGCGGTCGCATCGAGGCTGAGCGCACTACCGATCCGTCGATAGGCACGCGTCGCCAGGCGGTCGAGGTAGGCGGAGTCGGTGCGTAGTTGTTCGGCGGTCCGCACGAGATGGTCTGCCGCCTGGGCGTTGTAGGACGACTCGAGGAGTGGCATCAACTGACGACGTACGCGGTTGCGATCGAAACGGAGATCTCGGTTGCTGGCGTCTTCGCGCCATGTCCACCCGTTCCGTGTCAACCAGGTGCGAAGTTGGTTTCGCTCCAGTTGAAGGAGGGGACGGACGAATGGGCCGGGCCCCTCGGGGTCGATCCCGCGCAACGATGAGGGGCCGACTCCGCGGAGGAGACGCATCAGAACGGTCTCTGCCTGGTCATCACGATGATGGGCGGTGACGACGGAGTCCGCACCGATCTCATCCACCGTTTCCATGAGGAATTCGCGTCGAACGCGTCGGGCCGCTTCCTCTAGTGACTCGTCACGTCTTCGGAGCGCGCCGACATCCCGTCGCGTCGAAACGCACTCGAATTCCAGTTCGTTTGCGAGTCGCTTGACGAACCTTCGATCCGTCGCCGATCCTCGGCGAAGGCCATGGTCCAGGTGAGCGATCGTGACGGTCCATTCGCGACGCCGTGCGAAGCGCTGAAGAAGGTGGGCGAGCGCCACAGAATCTGCGCCGCCGGAGACGGCGGCCAGCAGATGAGTTTGCCGTGGCAGCCAACGATCGGCCGCGTCGCGAAATCCCAGCTCGACGCGACTGGCCACGGTCAGCGGAGTGACTCGGCTCGCTGACGCAGGGTCGCGGCGCGTTCGTTCTGGCCCGCGTCGACGAGCATGTCGGCATAGGTGGTGTAGACGATGATCAGGTTTGGATGCTCCGGCCCGAGCGTGGACTCCAGCGTGATCATCGCCTGTTCGAACAGGATCATCGCGTCGCTACTCTTGCCCCGCTCCTGAAGAAGTCGCGCAAGATTGAAGCGTGCGGCACCAAGATCGGGGCTGCCGTTGGGGGTCGCCTTCTCGAGGATCTCGATCGCTCGCCGGTAGTTGTTCTCCGCCTCCTCGGGGCGTCCCGTAACGCGGGCCAGGACCGCGATGCTGTTGAGGGAGGATGCGACATCCGGGTGATCCGCCCCCGACTGCGCCTCGAAGATCCGGAGAGCGCGGGTATGTTCCTCTTCAGCCTCGTCGAAACGTTTCAGCCGCCGAAGGGCCTCGCCGCGACTGCCGCGGCAGCGGGCGACGGTGTCCGAATCGGGGCCAAGATTGGTGGACCAGATTCGGATTGCGCGCTCGAAATACTGTTCCGCCTCCTCGATCTGACCCTGGGCCATCCGCAGCTGTCCCAGGTTGTTGGAGACCGTCGCGACGTCGGGATGATCGAGAAGGAGTGACGCCTCCATAGACGCCATGCCACGCGTATAGAAGTCATCGGCAGCGTCGAGCCGATTGGACATGTAGGCCAGCATCCCCATGTTGTTGAGCGTCGTCCCCATCTGCGTCGGATCGCCGTCGTCGGGATCTTGCTGAATCGCCAGCGCACGCTCGTAATAGGACATCGCTTCGTCCAGGCGACCGAGACGTTGGAGGTGTCCTGCCAGATTGCCGAAGTCCGCCGACAATTCGACGCGGTCGACGTCCGGGTCGGCTTCGCGCAACTCGGCCGCGCGCTGGAACATCGGGACCGCCAGGTCCAACCGATCCTGACTTCTGAGGAACTGGCCGAGGTTGTTGAGGCTGATCACTCGACGCGAGTCATTGGCCTCCATCCCCGCGGCGATCTCGAGGGCCTCTTCAAAACCCTCGCGGGCCTCGTCCAGTCGTCCCTCACTGTGCGCAAGCTTCGCGGCTTCGTTGGTCGCGTCCCAGTCGGGCGCCGCTCCGCATGCCAACGAGAGCAGGACGGCACAGATGAGGGTCGGCAACGTGGCCATTCGGTTCAGCAATCGACGCATCGGATCCTCCGCGTCCAAGGATAGAAGATACGCGGTGCTTTTCCCAGCCTTGGGCCTCAGGGATGCGTCGGTGTGCTGCCCGGTGCTACGCTTGCCCGTCGCGTCGTACACCCTTCCAGTCAGGAGCCGAAGTCGATGGAGAGCAAGACAAGCGTCGAGCAGATCCAGCGAATGCTCTCGGATCGTGACTTCGCCGGCCTGCGTCGACTGATTGTCGAGCTCGAGAGCGCGGACATAGCGGAGGCGATTCGCGAACTGGATCTGGACGATCAGGTCGTCGTCTTCCGCGTCCTCCCACGCGAACAGGCTTCGGACTGTTTCGAATACCTCGACGCGAGCGCGCAGGAAGGCTTGATCAAGGGACTCGCCCGCGAGCAGGCAGCTGCGATTCTCAACGACATGTCTCCCGACGACCGAACGGCGCTCCTCGAGGAGTTGCCGGCGGCCGCGACCAAACAGGCGCTGGCATTGCTTTCTCCTGACGAGCGCGTCGTCGCGCAGGATCTTCTGGGCTATCCGGAGGACAGCATCGGGCGATTGATGACGCCGGACTACGTGACCGTCCGATCGGACTGGACGGTCGCCCAGTCCCTCGATCATATCCGTCGTGTCGGCGACGATAGTGAGACGCTTAACGTCATTCCGGTGGTCAACGAGCGTGGGGTTCTCATCGACGATTTGCGGGTTCGGCAGATCCTGCTCGCGGATCTCGAGACACGCATCGACGCTCTGACCGACGGAAGCTTCGTGGCGCTCACCGCCAACGAGGACCAGGAGACCGCCGTTCAGGTCTTCAAGGAATACGACAGGGTCGCATTCCCCGTCACCGACTCCCGCGGCGAGATACTGGGAATTGTCACCGTCGACGACGTCCTCGATGTCGCGGAAGAAGAAGCGACCGAGGATATCCAGAAGATCGGTGGTAGTGAGGCGCTGGACTATCCGTACCTACAGGTCTCGTTCTGGGAGCTGGTGCGCAAACGCGGTGGCTGGCTGATCGCGTTGTTCCTCGGCCAGCTGTTGACCCTCAACGCCATGGAAATGTTTCGCGATCGGCTGAAATTCACCGTGATGATGTTCGTGCCGTTGATCATCTCATCCGGTGGAAACAGCGGCTCCCAGGCGGCGACTCTGGTGGTTCGAGCGATGGCGCTCGAAGAGGTGAAACTGAGCGACTGGTTCCGGGTGTTTCGGCGCGAGTTGCTGTTCGGGATGACGCTTGGCGTGATCCTCGCCGGAATCGGTTTCCTGCGGACGTTCCTCGACCGATTCCTGGGTGTGGCGTTGGGTTCCGAGTGGGACACGATCGGGTTCGCCGTCGGCATCTCACTGATCTGCGTCGTCATGTGGGGCGTGCTTGTCGGCAGTATGTTGCCATTCGTCATGCAATGGCTCGGTGTGGATCCCGCGACCTCGTCGACGCCGTTCGTCGCGACGATCGTTGATGTCACCGGGCTACTGATCTACTTCCTGGTCTGCACCGCTCTCATCACCGGCGGCTGACTTACGCTCTGGGCGACGGGAGACCCGGAGCGCCGCGACGGCGATTGGATTCCCATGGGCCTCGAGGAGCGGTGCCAGCGTTCGCACGAGTGTCGGCCAACCCGGCTGCCCGGTGAGGCTGCTCCGCGGGATGCGTCGGCTACGAAACGGTCGGCGGGTCAAGAGCGACGCCCATTCCGGGCGCGACTTGCCGCCCAGATCGACGGCCTCCGCACGGAAGCCGTCGTCCGTCCGGTATAGGGCCGCGAGGCCGATCCCTTCTGTTCCCTCGTCGTCCGCAACATCCAGGACGGCGACCCGCCCCAGGGGACTCTCTTCGAGGTGGGCCATCATTCCCTCGACGAGGGGATGTCCCGACGCGAAGAAGTCGATGTTGTCGTCAGTGACAGCGACCTCGCGCTCGAACGTTCCGAGAAAGGAGCTTCCGGCGGGGACCCCGGGGAGGGACTCGACACGGGACCGCTTCCGATACTCGAAGGAGTAGCGCGATGCGCGCCGTTGGGGCTCCAGTCGTAGATCGAGCAGCCCGCACGCCGCAACAAGGACGTCTTCCGTCAACTCCTCCAGATCCGGCGGGACACGATCGAGAATCTTCTGCGCGAGCGACTCGTCGTATGGATCGCGATGGAGCTCGTGATACGCCGCCTCCTGCACCCGATCCCAGGCCACCTGGGCGGTCTTCGCCAAAGTCGCGAATCGTTTGTCGCTATCTGCATCTCTTCCTGCGAGGGCCCGGTCGCCGATCGCATCGGCAACACCGGCCAACTCACGTTCCAGCCCACCCAGTGGTTTCTCGAACAGACCCAGTTGCTCGAACAACTCGACGACGCCGCGCGCGAGTCCGTCCGGAGGACGAAAATAGACGATGTCCACCGGACGGTCTCGACCGATTCGGTCGAGGCGGCCGATCCGTTGTTCGACGACCATCGGATTCCAGGGCAGATCGAAGAGAACGAGACGCGTGCAGAACTGGAAGTTTCGGCCCTCTCCGCCGCACTCCGTAGAGACGAGCATGGACGGACCGCTCTTCAGCTGGAACTGTGCGACCTCGATGTCCCGTTGGGCCGCGGACAGGTCTTCGTGAAATACGCCCACTCGCAGCTGGGACTGTCGACTCATCTCAGTGCGGATCGCATCGAGTGACTCTCGTCGGCTGACGAACACCAGTGTCTTCTCGCCGCGACCGGCCCACTTGCCGGCATTGCGAACGAGCCAGTCGAGTCGCCCGTCACACTTTCCGGCCTTGACCGCAGGGGCGCGCAACGGGTTCTTGGCGGGTACCGATTGCGCCAGAGCCCATGGGGAATCTAGGGCCAGACGAATTCGCTCGATCTTTCTGATGCGCTCGAGGGCATTGCCCGGCTCGCCCTCGCGAGCGACCGCAAGCAACGACTCCGTCGCCGGCCACGCGTCGCCGCCCGGCCAGTCGACCGGCTGGGGTCGGCGGGGGGGTAGCCCGCCGATGTCGTCCCGCCGAGTGGCGCTGGTGCACGGAGGCAGCGGCGTTCGTTTTTCCAGCCGTTCGTCGAACGACTGATCTTCGGGGAATTCATCGGGTCGCAATAGTTGCAGGAGTCGAAAGAAGCCGTGGGCATCTTCCTCGAGCGGTGTCGCGCTGAGGAGCAGCAGGTGACGTCCCTGGTCGGCGATCTGCCGAACCGCTCGATAGGCGGGGTTGCCGGGGTGTCCAGGTTTTCGTCGCAGGTGATGGGCCTCGTCGACCACCAGGAGATCGATCTCGGCCTCGATCGCCTGTTCGACGAGACGCGGAGACGCGGCAAGTCGCTCAAGGCTGACGACGACCTGATCGTGGGCGTCGAACGGGTTGAAGCCCTTGCCGTACTCTCGCTCCACGTCTTCCAGGCGCTCGTCATCCAGAAGAACGAAGACCTGATGATACTTGCGCCACAACTCGCCCAGCCATTGAACGGTCAAGGTATCCGGTGCCACGACGAGCGCACGGTCGGCGCGACGCGTGCGCACAAGGTAGTTCAGGATCAGGCAGGCTTCGACGGTCTTTCCGAGGCCGACCTCATCGGCAAGAAGCCAACGAACGGGATCCGCCTGGGTGGCGCGTTCCGCGACATGGAGCTGGTGCGGAAAAAGCTGAATGCGTCCACCGAGGAATGACCCAAGGCCGTCCGCCTCGCGGATGGATGTGAGATGCAGCATCTCCAGACGCATCGCGAACGCATCCATCCGTCCGACATCGCCGACGGCAAGCCGTTCGAAGAGCGAGTCGCCGACCTGGATCGGCCAGAGTCCCTCGGCCGCCATCCGTCGTCCGTCGTCGAGGACCGCGAATCCGTCCTCGGTCAACTCCATGACGATGCCGGGCCCGCCGTCGGCGTCGTCCAGCGGGGCGGCCCGGACCCCGACCCGGAGCACCAACTCGGTGAGCGCGTCGGTTGAGGCCGCAAGCTGAAGGCGGGACCCACTTGTGGGAAAAAAGAGGGAAATGGTCCGCCCGGAGACCGATTCCACCAGCCCAGGGCCCAGTTCAGGGTTGAATCGGTGCCGGACTCGATCTCCAACTTTCCACATAGATCGGACAGGATAGCGACCTCGCGAATAAAATGCCGCCGACGGGGTATCCGTCACCATGGAGACACTCTTGTCCGAGCAGCCCGGTGTAACCGAGCGCGATCTGATCCTGCGCACCCAGCGTGGTGAGACCGCGGCATTCGGCGATCTGGTCAACCGCTACATGCGTCGCGCGTACTTCGCGGCGCTCGGGTTCGTCGGTTCGTCCGAGGACGCCTACGATCTTTCGCAAGATGCATTCGTCCGAGCGTTCAACGCCCGCGATCGCATCAACCCCGACATGCCGTTCTACACCTGGTTCTACCAGATCCTTCGGCGACTCTGTTACAACTTCAATCGCGATCGCAAACTGCATCGTGAGAAGTTGAAGCAGGCCAAGCCCTGGCTCGAGGATCACGCCGGCTGGTTGGCGGATCAGCGGAATCCCCACCAGCAGGTCCAACGGGTTGACCTGCAGAAGCGGGTTCAAGAGGGGATCGCCTCTCTCGGCGAGAAGGATCGAGAGATTCTCGTCCTGAAAGAGTTTGAGGACCTGAAGTATCGCGAGATCGCCGAGTTGCTCGACATTCCCATCGGAACCGTCATGTCGCGTCTCTATTCCGCCCGGCGTCATCTGGCGACCGCGCTAGAGGAAGAAGGATGAACAGCCAGGAAGAGCAAGTCCGGTTGTGGATGATGGCCGCACTCGACGATGAGATTTCCGTCGAAGATCGTCGGAGTTTTGAGGCGGCCCTCGCTGCGGACGCAGACCTCAAGCATGAATGGACACGCCTCTGTCAGGTGAAGGAGGTTACAAAATCCATGCGTTATCGACGTCCACCCGAAGAGATCTGGGATCGATACTGGTTGTCGATCTACAACCGATTCGAGCGTGGCATCGCATGGATTCTCGTCTCGATCGGCGCAGTCGTGACAACCGGTTACGGCCTGTGGTACACGATGGGAGAGATCTGGCGTGACAGCGAGATTGCGCTGCCGCTCCGGCTTGCGATCTTCGCATTGGTACTGGGCGGCGCGGTATTATTGATCTCGGTGTGCCGCGAAAAATTCAGACTGTGGCGCAAGGACCCTTACAGAGAGGTAACTCGATGATCATCACACCGTCGGCGTCGGTGGCGCAGCATCGCCTCGCCAAGAGCTTCGGCCTGGTCAAGGGCAATACGATCCGGGCCCGTCATCTTGGCAAGGACATCGTTGCCGGCTTGAAGGGTCTCGTCGGCGGCGAGATAGAGGAATACACAAAAATGATGTCCGAGGCGCGTGAGCAGGCGATCGACCGCATGAAGCTCGAGGCCGAGGCGCTGGGTGCAAACGCGATCGTCGATCTACGCTTCGCGACGTCCTACATCATGGGCGGTGCGTCGGAGATCATGGCGTATGGTACGGCGGTTCGCCTGGAGGACGAGGCCTAGCCCTTGTTCGCGACGACCTCTTGAATCGCGCCCCACGTATCGGGATCCAACACAAACAACGAGGCGAGATAAACCTCGACCTGTTCGGTCGGATGGGCCGCGAGGAGATTCTCGATCGCACTCTCGAGCCGATCTCTCTGAGGCGGCTTCATATCAAAGTCTTCGTCGATGGCGCCGTTCTCGTGGGGGATCTCCAGGTCATCGAGGAACTTCGTGAGGATCTGCGGTCTTCCGTGTAGGTGAAGCCCGATCAGCAACGTCATCGCCAGCGAATCGCCTGGATGGACCGCGCTCAGCAGGTAGCCGACCCGACGATCGACGGGTAACTGCCGCACGGCCGAGGGTCGGAAGCGGATGGCGGCGGCGACGGCCTGATCGACCTCCTTGCGGCTGGTCGATGCGTTTTCGTGATACGCGCAGCGGGCCGCCTCCTCGCGGGTTGACACCGGAAGCGCCGACCAGAGCGCCGATGGCGAGAGGCTCTGCAGATCAAGGTTCCGAATCCAGTCCATCGATGTCTCCGCCTTCAATGAAAGCCCTAGAACTGTTTGTAGATGAGGACTTCGCGTCCGTTTCGTCGGAACTCGACGATATCCATCAACTCGCGCATCAGGAACAGGCCGCGCCCGTGGTGAAGATGCATTCGATCTTCATTCCGGGGGTCGGGTACATCGGTCGGGTCGAAGCCTTCACCCTCGTCACGTACGAGGATCAACAACTTTTTCAAATCGGATCCGTACGCGCGAACGAAGATGGTCTTGTCCTTCTCGAACGCGTTGCCGTGAATCATCGCGTTGGCCAACGCCTCTCGGAGCGCGATCTCGAGGTCGGTCTCCTGATCCTCCGTGCAGCCGCATTTGCGGGCAACGCCGATGATCGTGTTGACGCCTTCGTTGAGGGAGGTCTTCGTACTGGGAAAGTGACGCCGAACGCGGATCGCGAACTCACGCCGCCGGAGCGGCCACGGATCGTCTCGATTGTTCACCGTCTGGCCTCCCCATCGGCCATCTCCCGCCAATTCTCGAAGCCTGTGCATTGTAACGCCCCCGGAGCCGTTCTCGACACCGGGATGGTGCTGTTTACGAGAAATGGGCGCTGGAGTTCAGAGGACCGATCGCCTAGTCTGTCGCTGGCAGCGGCAGGACGAGGGACGTAGATGGCGACCCGATTTTGGTTATTCAAATCCGACCCCGACGAATTCGGGCTGAGCCATTTAATGAAGTGTCCGGAGCAGACGACACTCTGGGACGGCGTCCGTAACTATCAGGCTCGCAACTACATGCGGGAAATGAAGTCCGGCGACGGCGTCCTGTTTTATCACTCCCAGACCAAGCCGCCGGCGGTGGTCGCCATCGCGAAGGTCGTACGCGAGGCCTACCCCGATCCCACCCAGTTCGATCCCCTCAGCAAGTACCACGACGCCAAGTCTTCGAGGGATGAGCCTCGGTGGAGTGTGGTCGATATCCGTCTGGAGTCGGCCCTCGATCGGGCCGTGACGCTCCCGGAGATGCGTGAAGAGCCGGCGCTGACCGACATGGAACTGCTCAGAAAGGGCAGCCGGCTCTCGATCCAGCCGGTTCGATCCGCCGAGTGGAAGCGTATCCGAGCCATGGGGCGACGGCAGGCCCCGAAAGCCTGACGAAAGAGTGGAGCGGTTGACTCCCTCGCCGATCCCGCGTAAATAGGGCGCTCACCGCGTCCGATAGCGCATTTTGCGACCAGAGGGCGAGACCGGGAGCGAGCATGTCGGATACCAGCTTCTTCGGGCATCCACGTGGCCTTGCCACATTGTTCTTCACAGAGATGTGGGAACGCTTCAGCTACTACGGGATGCGGGCCCTCCTTGCGCTCTATCTGACGGCCCAGATTATCGACGGCGGCATGGGCATGGATGCGGCGCGCGGTTCCGCGATCGTCGCGCTCTACACCTTCGGTGTCTATCTGCTCTCGCTCCCCGGCGGCTGGATCGCGGATCGGTTGCTGGGGCAACGCAAGTCAGTTCTCTACGGCGGAATGATCATTGCTGCCGGTCACTTCGCGTTGGCCGTCCCCGTCGACGCCTCGTTCTTCTTCGGCCTGATCCTGCTGGTCGTCGGCACGGGGCTTCTCAAGCCGAACGTCAGCGCCATCGTCGGCGACCTGTATGAGGGGAAGGGCGCCCAACGCGATGCCGGCTTCTCAATCTTTTACATGGGGATCAACATCGGTGCCTTCGCGGGACCGCTGGTCTGTGGCGCGCTGGGTGAGAACGTGGATTGGCATCTTGGTTTCGGTATCGCCGGCGTTGGCATGACACTGGGTCTGATCCAGTACGTCATGGGTGGGAAGTACCTCAGGGACGCGGGCAACCTCAAGATATCGGATGACCCCGCACAGAGGTCGCGGGACTGGAAGTACTTCTTCGGGACGGCATTCTTCTGTGGGGTCATCGGGCTGGCGATCTGGATGCTGGCCCGCAACGGGACAATTCAGTTCACCATCACAGAGTTCGCGACGAATACCGGCTATATCTGCCTGGGACTGGTCAGCCTCTACTTCGCCTACCTCATCTTCTTCGCAGCCAAGAACTCCGAGGAGCGGGGCCGAATTGGCGTCATCATCGCCTTGTTCATCGGTGCCGCCGTCTTCTGGTCCGGGTTCGAGCAGGCCAGCACCGGCTTGACCTACTTCGCCCGGGATCTCACCGATCGAAACATCGGCTCCCTGGTCCTGCCGATTACCTGGCTTCAGGCCATCAACCCACTGTTTATCATTATCCTGGCTCCGGTGATCGGTGGGCTCTGGATCAAACTCGATAAGAAGAACCCCTCGTTCGGTGTCAAGTTCGCCATGGGGCTCGTCCTGCTCGGTGTCGGGTTCCTGGTGTTGGCGTGGGGTGCGTCGTTCTCCACCGACGGTGGCCTCAGCCCGATGTGGCTGGTCGTAACCTACTTCTTCCATACCGTCGGCGAGTTGGTTCTTAGCCCCGTCGGCCTCAGCGCCATGACGAAGTTGTCGCCGAAGCGGCTGGTCTCGCAGATGATGGGGATCTGGTTTGTCGGTGCGGCCATCGGCAACCTGATCGCGGGGCTCGTGGGTGGAACCTTCGATCCCAGCGACGCCGGCAAGACCTTCTATGCCGTCGCGGCCTTCGTGATCGGCGCAGGCCTGATCTTCCTGATCGCGTCGCCGGTCATGAAGCGAATGAGCCACGGCATCAATTAACCGGCGGATCGGCCCAGATCGCAGGTTCGGGTTATGGATTCGGGGCGTAGCCTGTCTGCTGGCATCGACGGGCTCTGGACCCTAATATCTACATTATCTACCATAGTATTAATGGGTTACGCCGTGTCGGGAGCTCAACACCGGCAGGGTTGAGGTTGCGATGACCGAGACGATCAAGAACAGCGAACTCGAGGCCGAGCGGGAATCCATGGAGGTCGCCGAGGCGGCCCGTGAGAAAGAGTGGAAGCAACCCAGCTTTCTCCGTGAGCTGTTCCTCGGTCGGTTTCGTCTGGGACTCGTTCATCCGTTCCCCAGGACCGATCAGGAGCGCCCGGAGTTCACCGCGTTCTTCGCTCGGTTGAAGACGTTCCTCGAGAACGAGGTCGACTCGGCGGCCATCGATGCGACGGGCGAGTATCCGCAGTCCCTGATCGACGGGCTCAAGCAGATGGGTGCATTCGGACTGAAGATCCCCCGTGAATACGGTGGGTTGGGATTCAGCCAGGTCGAGTACTCCCGGGTGATGGAGTTGCTCGGTAGCGCCGACGGATCGGTATCGGCTCTCCTCTCGGCACACCAGTCCATCGGCGTGCCGCAGCCCCTGAAGATCTTCGGGTCGACCGAGTTAAAGCAGAAGTACTTGCCGCGTTGTGCCGCCGGGGCGATCACGGCGTTCGCCCTGACCGAGGACAGCGTGGGTTCGGATCCCGCCAATCTCGACACCACCGCAGAGAGAGCGGACGACGACAGCCATTACATCATCAACGGTGAGAAGCTCTGGTGCACCAACGGGACCATCGCCGATCTGCTGGTCGTGATGGCCAAGCACCCCGATACGAACCGGATCAGCGCGTTCGTCGTCGAGGCGGACAGCCCCGGAGTGACTGTCGAACATCGATGTCATTTCATGGGACTTCGCGCACTCGCCAATGGCGTGATCTCGTTCACCAATGTCCGCGTGCCGAAAGAGAACCTGATCGGAAAAGAGGGGGCCGGGCTCAAGATCGCCCTGACCACGTTGAACACCGGTCGTCTCTCGTTGCCGGCGGGCTCTGCGGGTTCCACAAAACGCTGTCTCGAGATTTGCAGGAAATGGGCCGCCGAGCGTGTCCAGTGGGGCTTCCCCATCGGCAAGCACGAGGCGATCGCTCATAAGCTGTCGGACATGGCGGCGACGACCTTCGCGATGGAAGCGATCTCCGACCTGGTCAGCGAGATGGCGGACCGCGGCGGGTACGACATCCGATTGGAGGCGGCGGCCGCGAAAGAATGGAACACCGTTCAGGGTTGGCGGCTGATCGACGAGACGATGCAGATTCGTGGCGGTCGCGGCTACGAGACGGTGCAGTCGTTGGCGGATCGAGGCGAGGCCCCGATCGATGTCGAGCGGCTCATGCGTGATAGTCGGATCAACACGATCTTCGAGGGTTCCAGCGAGATCATGCATCTATTCATGGCTCGCGAGGCCGTGGATAAGCACCTGCAGGTCTCCGGCGCGATGATCGACCCGAAGAAGAGCCTTGGGCAGAAGTTGAAGGCGTTGCCGGGAATCGCCCTGTTCTACGCCACCTGGTACCCGACTCGTTGGCTTGGATGGGGACGTTGGCCACGCTACGCAGAATTCGGACCCCTGGCCCGTCATCTGCGGTTTATCAACCGGAGCGCCCGTAAGCTCTCCCGTCAGGTCTTCCACGGGATGGTCGTGCACGGCCCCAAACTTCAGCGAAAGCAGGCGTTCCTGTTCCGGATCGTCGATGTGGCCAACGAACTCATGGCGATGTCGGCGGCCATTTCCCGGGCCCAGTCGATGCGGCAGTCGGGTAGTGCCGATGCGGAGTCTGCGACACGGCTGGTGGAGTTCTTCTGCCGTGCCTCGAGGCGGCGGGTCAAGGACTACTTCCGGGGCATGTGGCGCAACGACGACGCCTGCCAGACTCGTCTGGCCCGAGAGGTCTTGCGCGGCAACTACGCCTGGATGGAGAATGACATCGTCTCCGCAGCAAGCACGCCGGCGGAGAAGTCGGACGAGGCGGCCGAAGTAGGCGAACCCGTCTAGGCATTCTATGCGGCACGACAAGCAGGTGTTCTCGAAACGCCGTGCCCGGCTGACGGAACAGTCGCCGGACGATCTTTTTCTGGCGTTCGGTGACGGGGGCGACGACCTCGACCCCAACTACGCGTATCTAAGCGGGTCGCGGGAGACCGCCGGTGTCCTTCTGTTTGGTCACCGGCGGTTCAACCTGCCACGGACCCGCGGTGCACCCGGCCCGGACTACATGCGGAGCCGTCACGCGAGTGCCGTGCTCCTGCTGCCGAAGTCGGACCCGGTGCTGGCCCAATGGGGCGAGGATGCGTCAGAGACGGTCGAGGGCGTCGACGCGGCGGCTCTGGGCGTCGATCTCGTCGCGGATGTCGCCGGTCTCGACGCCATTCTGGCTACGGCGCTGCGCGGCGGAAGGACCCTCTGGCTGATTCGCTCGGCACCCGCGAGTTTCCGTGATCGACCCGATGCCCTGACACGGCTCGCCGGGCGGATCCGCGATCATTTCCCCGCCGTCCGGATTCGCGATGCGGGGGAGCGCCTGGATCGGATGCGGGCCTTGAAGGATGACGGCGAGATCGAGGCCATCGAAAACGCGCTTCAGGTCACTCGACGGGGGCTCGATCGGATCGCCGCGGCGACGGCGCCCGGTATCCGCGAGGGGCAACTCGAGGCGGAACTGAGTTACGCCTATCGCACGGCGGGCGCAAGCCATGCCTTCGGGGCGATCTGCGCGGCCGGGTCCAATGCGCTCCAACTGCACTACCGCGCCAACGACGGCGTGTTGTCGGAGGGGCAACTGCTGTTGATCGACACCGGTGTCAGACTCGAGGGATACTGCTCCGATATCAGCCGGACATTCCCCGTGTCGGGAAAATTCACCGTTCGACAGAAAGAGCTGTACGACGTCGTTCTCGAGGCTCAACGTGTCGCCATCGAGGGCTGTGTCGTCGGTGTGACGCTGGCGGATCTCCATGCGTTGGCCTACGAGGTTATCGATCGGGCAGGGCTGGGGTCCCGATTCGCTCACGGCATCGGGCATCACCTGGGGATCCATGTTCATGACACGCCTCAGGCCGATGGCCCGCTGGAAGCCGGAGCGGTGATCACGATCGAGCCAGGGGTCTACCTCGAGGACGAGGGAATCGGAATCCGAATTGAAGACGACGTCCTGGTGACCGTCGACGGACCGCGGGTCCTGTCGGCCGATTTCCCCAGGTCCACCGACGAGATCGAACGCTGGATGGCGGGAGGCAAGGATTGAGCGAGCTGCCTGACGGTATCCCTCGCGCCCGTCCCGCCGAACCGAGGGACAGCGCCGCCGCAATACTCGTGCGTCGCGACGAGGATGGGCGAGATCGGGTCCTGCTGGCTCGACGATCGCGATCCACCCGATTCATGCCGGGCCACCTCTCGTTTCCGGGAGGGACGATCGACGCCGCCGATCGAGAGACCGCCGATCCCTTTCGGGCGGCCGCCTCCAGGGAGTTGGACGAGGAGCTCGGTCTGCAGGTTGAGGCTACCGAGTGGATCGACGCCGGGGATCGAATCACGCCGCCGATGTTCCCGGTTCGTTTCATGAATCGCTTTTTTGTCCATCGTGTCGAGGCGTTACGCGACGAGATCGCACCGATGACCGACGAGCTGGACTCGGCACGCTTCGAATTGGCGGAGACCGTTCTGGAAGCATGGGAGCGTGGGGAGTGCCGCGTGCCACCGCCGGTCTTGCCGATCCTCCGTTGTCTCGCACGCCACGAGAGTGCCTCTCTCGAGCAGCTGGCGGAAGCGATCCGGCAGGCCAACCAACGAGAAGAGCGAACTCCGCGAATCGAGTTCACGCCGGGGACCTGGATGGTGCCGTTGTCGACGGCAACCCTCCCACCTGCAACCCATACCAATGTCTGGTTTCCCGGCGGGAGGTTCTTCGCCATCGTGGATCCGGGATCCGACGAGCCGGAAGAGCTGGATCGGCTCGCCGGTGTGATCGAGCGACGCTGTTCCGATGGCGACCGGCTGCGGATGGTCTTGCTGACCCATCATCATCAGGATCATGTTGATGGAGTCGCGCAGATTGCCACACGCCTCGATGTACCGGTCTGCGCTCACGAGGCGACCCTCGAGCCGTTGCGAGATCGTCTCGGCGATCTTCGAACCCTGACGATTGCCGACGGTGAGACGATCGATCTGGCCGGAATCACGCTTCGTGCCCATCACACACCGGGCCACGCCGTCGGCCACATGGCCTTCGAGTTGGTCGATCGCGGACTGTTGCTGACGGGAGACCTCGTGAGTAGCGTTTCCACGATCCTCATCGATCCCGAGAGCGGCGATATGGGGGACTACCTCCAGTCGCTCGAGCGGATGAAGGAGCTTGGATGCAAGACGCTCCTCCCCGGACATGGCACGCCGCTACCAGGTAAGACGCTGGAGCGGGTGCTGGAGCATCGTCGCCAACGGGAGAGCAAGATCCGCGTGCAGCTTGGCGATGCACCGCTGGAACTGGATCGGATCGCACGCCAGGCCTACGATGATCTGCCAGAGATGCCTCTACCCCTGATCCGTCGTCAGACCCTTTCTCATCTGCTGTTGCTCGAGCGATCCGGCTCGGCCCGAAGAGTGGGTGAGGACGGCGACCAGTGGAGCACCCAATGAGCGATCCGACCGAGAATGCCCGAGAGATCGAAGGCGTCCTGACCGCCGCGTTCACCCCGGAGGTCTTGCGGATCCAGGACGACAGCGCCCACCATGCGGGCCACGCCGGTAATGTGACCGGCGGCGGCCACTACACGGTGACCCTCGTTAGCACGTCGTTCGCCGGACTCACACGAGTCGAGCAGCATCGACGGGTCTACGAGTCGCTCGGTAGACGGATGGGGACGATGATTCATGCGCTGGCGCTGCGAACCATGACACCCGACGAGTGGTCCAGGCTGACCGACTAGCCCGGATCGCAGGCATCTCCGATCGTATCGTTGTCCGTGTCGACCTGCCCCGGGTTGAACGTCGCCGGACAGTTGTCGCACAGGTTCCCGATGAAGTCACCGTCGTCATCGGTCTGATCGAGGGACGCCACCGTCGAGCAGTTATCCTCCAGATCGAGGATCGTGTCGCTGTCGGTATCGTTATCCCCGAACGGACAGGCCCCGGACCACTGGGTTGGCGTTCCATCCGATCCCTGGCCGATCGCCGAATCGTCACAGCTGTTGCGAGCCCCGATCAGGTAGAACCACATCTCGCCGGGATCGGGAACTGTGTTGATAGTCGTAGAGTTCCTAACCACTTCCGAACGCCAGCAGATCATCTGAAACACGAACGGCCCGCTCCCCACTCGCAGGCTCGCATAGACGTTGCTGACGTGGCCCTGGAAGCTCTTCGTCCAGGTCAGCGTCTGGCCGATGTCGCCCCTCAGTCGTAGCGACGGACCGATCGGGAGCGGATCATTGGCGACACCGGCCGTGAACGAGGCGCAGTCGTCAAGATCGATCACGCCATCGTTGTCATCGTCGGGATCGCAGATGTCTCCCTGACCGTCGGACTCGTTGTCTTCCTGGCCTGCATTCGCCATGAGCGGACAGTTATCGTCGGGACAGCTGTTGGCCGGGAACGCCGGGTTGCCGAATCCGTCACCATCGGTGTCGGTGCAGCTGTCGCAGGCGTCGCCGTCGGCATCGCCGTCGGCGTTGCCCTGGCCGGTATTGGAGACGGTGGGGCAGTTGTCGACGTCGCCGCAGATTGTGTCGAAATCCTCGTCATTGTTGAAGTCGTTGGGACACGTGTCGCAGGCGTCGCCGAGAAGATCGCCGTCCAGGTCGGACTGACCGACATTGGAGACGGTGGGGCAGTTGTCGACGTCGCCACAGATCGTGTCGGAATCCTCGTCATTATTGAAGTCGTTGGGACACGTGTCACAGGCGTCGCCCAGGAGATCTCCGTCGTCGTCACGCTGGTTGTTGTTCGGCACGAATGGGCAGTTGTCCACATCGCCACAGAAATTGTCGCCGTCGATGTTGTTATCCGCATCGTTGGGGCACGAATCACATACATCGCCAAGCGTATCGAGGTCGGTGTCGAGCTGGTTGGTATTTGACGTGGTGGGACAGTTGTCCACATCGCCACAGACCGTGTCGGAATCCTCGTCGTCGTTAGCGTCGTTGGGGCAGACGTCACAGGCGTCGCCGTTGGCGTCGCCGTCGGCATTGCCCTGGCCGACGTTTGACACGGTGGGACAGTTGTCGACATCGCCACAGATCGTGTCGCTATCTTCGTCGTTGTTGATGTCGTTGGGGCAGGCGTCACAAGCATCGCCGAGTAGATCGCCGTCGAGATTCGCCTGGCCGATGTTGGAGACTGCCGGGCAGTTGTCGACGTCGCCGCAGATCGTGTCGCCGTCCTGATCGTTATCGCTGTCATTGGGGCAGGTATCGCATGCGTCGCCAAGCAGGTCGCCATCGGCGTTGGCCTGGCCAACGTTGGAGATGGTCGGACAGTTATCGACGTCACCGCAGATTGTGTCGGAATCCTCGTCATCGTTGGCATCGTTGGGACATATATCGCAGGCATCGCCGTTGGCGTCCCCGTCGGCATTTCCCTGGCCCATGTTGGAGACGGTCGGGCAGTTGTCGACGTCGCCGCAGATCGTGTCGGAGTCCTGGTCGTTGTCGCTATCGTTGGGACAGGTGTCACAGACATCACCCAGCAGGTCCCCGTCGAGATTCTCCTGACCGAGGTTTGCGACCGTTGGGCAGTTGTCGACATCGCCGCAGATCGTGTCGGAATCCTGATCGTTGTCGCTGTCGTTGGGGCAGCTGTCGCAGACGTCGCCGAGGAGGTCGCCATCCGCGTTGGCCTGGCCAACGTTTGAAATGGTTGGGCAGTTGTCGACGTCGCCGCAGATCGTGTCGCCGTCCTCGTCGTCGTTGGCATCGTTGGGGCAGATGTCGCACGCGTCGCCGTTGGCGTCCCCATCGGCGTTGCCCTGACCGACGTTGGAGACGGTGGGGCAGTTGTCGACATCGCCACAGATCGTGTCGGAATCCTCGTCATTGTTGAAGTCGTTGGGACACGTGTCGCAGGCGTCGCCGAGAAGATCGCCGTCCAGGTTGGACTGGCCGACGTTGGAGACGGTGGGGCAGTTGTCGACATCGCCACAGATCGTGTCACTGTCTTCATCGTTATTGAAATCGTTGGGACACGCGTCACAGGCGTCGCCGAGAAGATCGCCGTCGAGATTCGCCTGCCCGACGTTTGAAATGGTCGGGCAGTTGTCGACATCGCCACAGATCGTGTCGCCGTCCTCGTCGTCGTTGGCATCGTTGGGACAGATGTCACAGGCGTCGCCGTTGGCGTCCCCATCGGCGTTGCCCTGCCCGACATTGGAGACGGTGGGGCAGTTGTCGACATCGCCACAGATCGTGTCGGAATCCTCGTCATTATTGAAGTCGTTGGGGCACGCGTCACAGGCGTCGCCGAGAAGATCGCCGTCGAAATCCGCCTGGCCGATGTTGGAGACGGTGGGACAGTTGTCCACGTCGCCACAGATCGTGTCACTGTCCTCATCGTTATTGAAATCGTTGGGACACGTGTCACAGGCGTCGCCGAGAAGATCGCCGTCGAGATCCGTCTGCCCGATGTTGGAGACCGTCGGGCAATTATCGACGTCGCCACAGATCGTGTCGCCGTCCAGATCGTTGTCGGCGTCAGCGGGGCAGGCATCGCACGCGTCACCCAGCATGTCGCCGTCGGCATTACCCTGGCCGACGTTCGAAACGATCGGGCAGTTGTCGTCCGGGCAGCTGTTGACGGGGAACCCCGGATTGCCGAAGCCGTCCCCGTCGGTGTCGGTGCAAGTGTCACAGGCGTCGCCCGGTCCGTCACTGTCGGTGTCCAGCTGTGTCGGGTTGGAGGTGACCGGACAGTTGTCGACATCACCGCAGGCCCCATCGCCATCGATGTCATTATCCGGATCCAGGGCGCAAACATCGCAGGCATCACCCAGGAGATCCATGTCGCTATCGGTCTGCGGAACGTTGTTGATGTCCGGGCAGTTATCGGTGGGGCAGGTGTCCTGAGGGTAGCCCGGGTTTCCGAAGCCATCGCCGTCCGTATCCTTGCAGTCGTCGAACAGGTCGCAGAGAGCGTCGCCGTCGATATCGTCACCGGTGGCGCAGCTGCAGACCGAGCCCGAGGCCTGGAGCGCCGGATCGCGAGACTCGAGCTGACCGATTCCCGTCGTGTCGAAGCTTCCGGTACGGTTTGCGCAGTCGCCGGCGCGAACCAGATAGAAGAAGCCATCACCGGCTGCGGGGAGGGTGGCGTCATCTGCGTGGAGATCGGCATCGTCGTTCTCGATGCAGGTCAGCGGCGTGCCGCTCAGCCCGAGGGTCTGCAGGTCCAGCAACCCGCCACGGATCGTGTCGTAGGCCTGACCGGCGGCGTAGCCGTTCCAGATCAGGCGGGTCGATGACTCGAATGCAGCGCCATCGACCAGGGACGGGTCATTCTCGTAGACACAGACCTGGTCGATCTTGATCTCGGCGTCGACGCCGTAGATGTTGCCCGCATCGAGGGCCACCGTGTAAATCCCGGGGTTGGTGTAGGAGTGCGTCGGGTTCTGAGCCACGCTGTCCGGCTGGCCGTCGTTCTCGAAGTCCCAGGCCCAACTCGTCGGCGTGTTGGTCGAGAGGTCGAAGAAGTCGATGCTCAACGGCATCAATCCTAGTACCGCCGACGTCGAGAACTCCGCGTCGGGCATCAACGGATTGGGACCCTTGATCATGGTCCATGTATCGCGAACGGCTCCGAACCGATCGATGAACGTCGCGTCGAGTCGTTGGCCATTCACATCCAGCGCCACCGAACCGCGCTCGAGGAGCCCGAAGTAGTGGGCCGGGTAATCCAGGGTCCCGCCACCCAGTTGCCCCGAGCTTCCGGCCACGACGTAGACCGACCCGGCATGCGGGTCCGGACCGAGGAGCGTCTTGATATACGGGCCGTCGCCGGTAACCCGTCCATCGCCGCCGTTCAACTCCATCGTCTGGTCGTCGTAGGTCGTGGAGTCTCCGTAATGACCGTCGATGAGGTACGACCGTTCGTAAGAGTGGCTGTGTCCCGAAAGGACAAGATCGACGCCGTAGTCCTCGAGGATGGGCAGCGCGTTGGTCCGCATCTCGATTAGTGGCGTTTCGGTGTCGGAATCGTGAGAGCCCTTGCTGTACGGCGGGTGATGCCAGAACGCGACGACCCAGTCCTGACTGGTGTCGGCGATGTCGTCCTCGAGCCAGGTCATCATCGTGCCCGTGCCGGACCGGTCGGTGCCCGACGAGTCCAGCACGATGAAGTGGATATTCCCGTAATCGAATGAGTAATACGCCTCGGTACCCGACACCAGGCCGCCGGCCTCGGCGTTTGACGGTAAGGAAAAGATGTCGAAGTAGGCGCCGGTCTCCAACCCTCGATTCACGATGTCATGATTGCCGATCGTCGACCACGAGCTGACCTGACGAAGGATCGTCGGGTACATGTCGAAGAACGCCGCCTGGTATTCCTGGTCGGTTCCAGACGGATACGCGTTGTCCCCCAGCAGCAGCCAGAAATCCGTTCGAGTTCCGGCGGTAAACGCCAGGTACGCATCGCGGACATCCTGAGCAGCGAGATTGGCCGTCCCGGAGTCGCCGGTGACCCAGATGCGCATCGGTTTCGCGACGCCGACCAGGGGTGCCGTGAAGAAATGATGATCCGCGTCGTCACCGGCGAGGATCGTCGATGAGTCGCCGACGGCGTAGAAATACTGGGTGTCCGCAAGAAGCCCCGTCAGTTCGACGTCGTGGTCCGGCTTGAGGATGGGGTCCATCTCTGGAGTGAGCAGGTTGCCGGGGGCATCTCCGTAGAGCACACGGGACGTCACCGGAATGTTGGTTCGCCATCGAATGCGAACGCTGTCGGGTGTCGCCATCTGCAGGTACGGTCCACGGGTCACGGTGGCGACCCGATTCAGAACGAGTTGCGGGGCAATCACGAAGTCACTGGAGCCAGTTCCGTGGTTCCACAGGCCGATTGCCAGAACGTTTTCGCCATCGACCACGTGGGGGAGCGCCATCGACGTGATGTCGAACAGCTCGTACACGGGGGCCGCTGCATTGCTGGATTCGTGCCCCGCCGTCGCCGATGTGTTCCAGAGTGGTGGCCCGGGCGGCATATTCGGAGAGCGATAGACCTCTTGTCCGTTCATCCAGACGATGACCGCGTCGTCGTAGTCGAGGCCGAGAATCATGTTGAAGATCGATGTCTTGTCGGCCACGTTGAAGGTGGTTCGAGTGTAGGCCGACCGGCTGGTCGAAGGGATCATCGACTGGATCAGATTCTCGGCGCCGCTGCCGGTCTCATAGCCGACACCGAAGTTGCCGGGATCCCACAGGGCATCGTCAAACCCAGGCGCGATCCAGGTCAGCCCCAGGGCCGGGTCCGTGTCGTTGGCCTTGTACAGCGTCGGGCCACCGAAGTCGACGACGATCGTCTCGGCAAACGCGACGCCGACCCCTAGAACAAGGAGCAAGCCAATCATCAGCCGTCTGTACACGCGTGCGCCCATTCTCTATCCGTCACTTCCCAGCTGTTCCAGCGCGCTTCGAACATGTTCTTCCAGTCGTTCCGTCGCGGTGTTTCTGCGTCGGTTCTCGGAGAGTCGGCCGATCGCACTCAGCGCGGCCTGGTAGGCCTGTCTGGCCTCCGTCGGTCGATTGGCGTCGGTCAGGATGTCGCCACGTTCGCTGAGCCAGCGTTCCTTACGGGCGGCAGAGTCGGCGATTCGATCGAGGCGTGCAAGTGCTGCATCGGTGCGACCCATCTCCAACTCGATCTCGATCGCCAGCCGTAGCAACGTGACAGGGGCCCCAAGTCGTTTGACGCCATCTTCCAGACCCCGAATCGCCTCATCGTAGTGCTGTGCGCCGGCCGATCGCAGAGCTCTGGCTCGTTCCAGGTAGTCATCCGGTCGTGGCCGTCCTTCAACGACCCCGTCGATAGCCAGCGTGTAGGCGTCGGCCGCCGCTCGATAGCGACCGAGTTCCGCCAGCGCTTGTCCGCGGATCACGTGGCCGGAGAGAGAATTCGATTCGTGGCGGAGGTAGAGATTCACATGTCGGAGTGCCTTCTTCGGCTCGCCTCGATCCAGTTGCAGGCGTGCGATATGGAAATGCGCGATGCGACGATCCTGCTGAAGACGCGCGGCACGATCGAAATCCTTCTGTGCGAGATTCCACTCACGGTGGATGCGATGCAACTCGCCCCGTTTGATGTAGAGCGACGCGTCCCTGGGGGCGGCTTCGAGTCGAGCCGTTACATCGACGATCTGTTGGTCGATTCCCGGATGTGCGAGAAGCGCCGCGGATGCCAGCAGCATCCCGGTGATCAAAGCAATTCGGATTGCAATTATAATACTTATAATGGGGGTCCCCGCGCGCATCCTTACTATGTACGAAGAAAGACGGAGCGCACCACCCCCCAAATTGCGGAACCGTCCAATCTGTATATCCGTTGAATTTCCGCGATAAAGATCCGTCAGTCAGTTTGAGTCACACACATCGCCCTTCCCGTCGCCGTCGGAATCGGCCTGATCGGGGTTGGGGTCGTTGCGACAGTTGTCACAGGGATTGCCGACGCCGTCGCCGTCGTTGTCGGTCTGCAGCGTGTTGTTCACGAGCGGGCAGTTGTCACAGACGTCTCCGATCCCGTCCAGATCGACGTCGGCCTGGTTGGTATTGGCCACCGCAGGACAATTGTCCAATCCGTCGGCGATTCCGTCGCCATCCACGTCGTTCATCGCCTGACAGGCGTCGCCGATACCGTTGCTGTCGGCATCCTCCTGTCCCGGGTTGAAGGTGTCGGGGCAGTTATCGACGTCGCCGCAGACACCGTCGCCGTCGATGTCGTCCAGCGGATCGGCGGGGCAGAGATCGCAGGCATCACCGATACCGTCGAGGTCGGAGTCGGTCTGGGGAGGGTTGAACACCGCGGGACAGTTATCCATGAAATCCAGCACGCCGTCGCCATCGGCGTCGGGATTTTCGCAGGCGTCACCGACGCCATCGGTGTCCGCGTCCTCCTGACCCGGATTGGCGACGTTGGGGCAGTTGTCGACATCGCCACAGACTCCGTCGCCATCCACGTCGTTGTCGGGATCGGCCGGGCACGCGTCACAAGCGTCGCCGACACCATCGGCATCGGCGTCGGCCTGGGTCGGGTTGGAGACCGTCTGGCAGTTGTCGACGTCACCGCAGAACCCGTCGGCGTCCGCGTCGTCATTGGGGTCCGCCGGACATACATCGCACGAATCGCCGGCACCGTCGGCGTCAAGGTCCTTCTGACCCGGGTTGGCGACGGTGGGACAGTTGTCGTCCCCCTGGCAGAGTCCGTCGCCATCGACGTCGTTGACCGGGTCACCAGGGCACAGGTCGCAAGCATCGCCCAGGTTGTCGACGTCCTCGTCCTCCTGGCCCGGGTTGGCGATCAGGGGACAGTTGTCGTCTGCGCTGCACAGACCATCGCCGTCCGGGTCACCGGGGTTGTCCAGGGGGCATACGTCGCAGGCATCACCGTTTCCGTCGAAATCGGTGTCATCCTGAGTGTCGTTGAAGACGAACGTGCAGTTATCGTCGACGTCCGGGACCGTATCCCCGTCGGCGTCGGTCGCGCTACAACCGTTCCCGTAGCCGTCGTCGTCGGAGTCGATCTGTTGCGGGTTGGCGACCCACTGACAGTTGTCGCAGGCATTTCCGACGAAGTCACCATCGGAGTCGGCCTGAGCGGCGTTGGCGATCAACGAGCAGTTGTCTTCCGCATCGATCACCGCGTCGGCATCGAAGTCGCCGGAGACGGCGAAGCACCCGCCGGGATCGGCGCGCGGCGTGCCCAAGCCATCAACACCGAGCCCACCGTCGCCACAGACGTTGTGACCGTTAACGAGATAGAGGTAGACGTCCCCCGCCGGTGGCGTGTCGTTATCGACGAGGTCGATCTGCGGAATATCGGGTGCGAGGCAGTCGAAAAAGCCGACCGCGCCACCGGCCGACCGGGTCGCCCGAAACACGTTGCTGGTGTGGCCCTGGACCGCTCGGGTCCAGATCAACCTCAGAGCCGGGCCCTGCCGATCTTGCGTCACGTAGGGAATGTCACCAGGAAGCGTCGAGACGCCGGCGATCAGCGGCGCACAGTCGATGTTGTCGCGGACGCCATCGTTGTCGTCGTCCCGGTCGCAGACATCGCCCTTCCCATCGCCGTCGTTGTCTTCCTGTAAAGGGTTCGCGTTCAGGTCGCAGTTGTCGACGCTCGCACAGAGTCCGTCCCCATCCACGTCGTTACCGACATCGGTCGGACAGGGATCGCATGCATCTCCGACACCGTCCGCATCCTGGTCGGCCTGCGATCCATTGGCGACGTCCGGGCAGTTGTCGGATTCCGCGCAGATGCCGTCGAGATCGGGATCGAAACAGCCCGAACCCTTCAACATGCCGAAGGTATCGCTGACAGCGCCGGCGGAATTGAGGAAGCTCAAGTCGAGGCGGTTGTTGTTGATCTCGATCACCAACGATCCCAACTCGTTCAGGGACTCGAGCATCGCGGGATGGTCTAGCGCGCCACCGGTGATCTTCCCCGAACTACCGGCAACGACGTGGACCGTGCCGGAGTGGGCCAGTGGGCCGACGGCATTCTTGACGTACTCGCCGTCACCCATCGGGTCGCCGTCGCCCGACTCGACCTTCATGGACTCCATGAATGTCGTCGAGTCACCGTAGTGGCCGTCGATCAGGTAGCTGCGTTCGTAGGAGTGGCTGTGGCCGGTGAGCGTCAGATCGACCCCGTAGGCGTCGAGAATCGGCACGCCCCACTGACGCATCTCGATCATCGTGAGTTCCGTGTCCGAGTCGTGGGATCCCTTGCTGTACGGGGGATGGTGCCAGAACGCGATGATCCAGTCCTGGTCCGTCGACGCCAGGTCGGCGTCCAGCCAGGTCATCATCGGCGACGTGGGGATTCGCGGATTGCCGGATGAGTCGAGGACGACGATGTGGACGTTGGCGTAGTCGAACGAGTAATAAGACTCGGTGCCTGAACTCACGCCGCCCAGCTCCGCCATCGTCGGGAACTCGAAGATCTCGAAATAGGGGCCGTCCTGCATGACGCTGTTGGAGCTGGCGGCATCGTGATTGCCGATCGCCGACCAGACCGGCGTCGAGACGAAATAATCGTCGTACATGTCGAAGAGCTTGGTCTGATATTCGGGGTCGGTTCCGTTCGGGTATGCATTGTCACCCAGCAGGAAGATCAAATCGGTGCTCGCACCTGATGTAAACGTCGTGTACGCGTCCTTGACCGCCGTGGCGTTGGCGTCGCCGGTACCCGAGTCGCCGAGGACCCAAATGCGGAGTGGGATGGCGGCCCGATTCGCCGGCGCCGTGCGAAACACATGGTCGCTGTCGTTGCCGACGAGCTGTTGCGTCACGGTGCCGACGGCGTAGTAGTAAGTCTGGTCGCCGCCCAGGCCGTTTAGCTGGATCGAATGATCGACAGTCGTCGAGAAGTTCAAGACGCTGGAACTGAGGTTGCCCGGGAACGTCCCGAAATCGACGCCACTGGTGGTTGCCACGCTGGTGCGCCACTGAATCGTGATCGAATCGTCGCCCACCATCTGTAAATACGGACCTCGAACCACCGTGGCCGGAACGTTGGCGCGGAGACGCGGAACGAGAACCAGATCCGAGGACGCCCCGGACGTGTTCCAGACACCCACGGAGAGAGTATTGGCTCCGTTCTGGAGGACCGGACCCCCCGTTGTGGTGACGTCGGTCTCCTCGAACGACGGTGTGGCGCCGTTACTGGATTCGTGGGTCGACGGCGCGGCGTTCCAGGGAGGAGGGCCCGACGGCATGTTGGGGGAGCGGTAGACCTCCACGCCATTGATCCACGCGACGACGCCATCGTCGTAGTCGACACCGAAAACAAGATTCTGGATCGCCGAGGTGTCGGCGAGGTTGAACGTCGTTCGCGTGTACGTCGACCACGACCCGACGGGCACGGGCGTGGTGATCAGAGCCTCGGCCCCGGTGCTGGATTCATACCCGACGCCCAACGCGCCCACCGTCCAGCCGCTGTCATCGAACGCGAATTGTGTCCACGCCTGGCCCAGGCCGGGGTCGGTCACGTTGGACAGGTAGCGGGTGGTCGTGCCCTCGTCGACGAGCGTGATCTCCTGGGCGGAGGCCGACCCCAGGATCGCCAGGGCGAACAACGCCATCAAGATCGAAAGACGCGCCGTTCCGGGCGCGCACGATAAGGACATGAGAATCTCCGCGTCCGTTTTATATACCCGCCGATGACGGCCGCGCCGCGACTTTTTTGCGTAGGCGGAGGCCAGAAAAGGCAAAATACCTCCAGGCTCCCCTTGGGTCGGGTGCCGCCGGGGCGGGCCTCGGATAGAATCCCGGTCTTGCCTCAGGAGAGATTGCGATGAAGTTTCAAGCGTGGTGGTTGGTCGGAGTCCTGCTAATTCTTTTTATGCCAGCGGGTTACGGCTCTGACGAGCCCGCCGGTGACCCGGCGGCCGAGGGCCGCTTCCTGGACCGCGTCCGCCAACTCACTTTCGAAGGACGACGGGCCGGCGAAGGCTACTTCTCGGCCGATGGATCCCGGCTGGTGTTCCAGAGCGAGAGGGAGACGGAAAACCCCTTCTACCAGATTTACGAGATGGACCTGACCGATGGCGAGACCCGCAGGGTGTCGAACGGAGTCGGGAAGACGACCTGCGCGTATTACATGGGGAGCGGCGAGGAGATCCTCTATTCCTCCACGCACCACGACCCCCGAAGCTCCGCGCAGCAGAAAGAGGAGTTCGAACTTCGCGAGTCGGGAGAGGAGCGTCGCTACGCCTGGGACTACGACCCGGAGATGGAGATCTACGTCACCGCCTCCGAGGGTGAATCGCGTCGACTCACCCGGACACGTGGCTACGATGCCGAGGGCAGCGTAAGCCCGAATGGTCGTTGGATCGTCTTTGCGTCGAATCGTCACGCCTACGGGGCCGCCGAGAAAGAAGCGGAAGTGCAGCGCCAACTCGAAGTCGACCCGGCGTTCTACAACGAGATCTATCGGATGCGATCGGACGGCCAATCCGTCCAACGACTCACCGATGTCGACGGCTACGACGGAGGGCCTTTCTTCACCCAGGATGGCAAGTCGATCGTCTGGCGCCGGTTTTCTCCTGACGGCCTCGTGGCGGACATCTGGATGATGGATGCCGACGGTGGCAATCCTCGACAGCTCACCGAGTTCGAATCGATGAGTTGGGCGCCGTACCCCCATCCGTCGGGCGCCTACGTCATTTTCACCTCCAACAAGCATGGCTTCGGCAATTTCGAACTGTTTATCGTCGACGTCGACGGACTAAAGCAGCCGGTACGCGTGACCCAGACCGATGGGTTCGACGGTCTTCCCGTTCCGTCGCCGGATGGTCGGACGCTGATCTGGACCTCGTCACGTAAGAGTGGGGGGAGGGATGGCGCCCAGTTGTTCATCGCCGACTGGAATCACGAACACGCGCTCGAGAAGCTACGAGTGGCACCAGACAGAGGGAACCCATGAGAAGAGCCGGATTACGATTGCGACGCACGCTGTTGATCGGAGCGCTGTTGCTGGCAGGGGGCGTGGCCCTGGGTGCCAGCGTCCGAGAGCACGTCGAAACCCTCGCCGGCGACGCCATGCAGGGAAGGCTGACTGGCAGCGACGGAGAACAGCAGGCGGCCGACTACATCGCCCAACAGCTAAAGAGCCTCGGCGCGCACCCGCTGCCGGGGCAGGACTCGTTCCAGATTCCGTTCGAGTTCACGGCCGGAATGAACGACGGTGGCTCCAGCGTCGCCGTCGCCAGCGGTGACGAGGTCTATCGAGAATTCCGTGGGACTGAGACGGTACAGGCCCTCTCGTTCTCCGACAATGAAACCGTCACCGGTCCCGTCGTCTTCGCCGGCTACGGCCTTGCGCTACCGGAGGGTGGTGACGTCGAGTACAACAGTTTCGTCGGTCTCGACGTCAAGGATAAGATCGTCCTTGTCCTTCGGTATGTACCGGAAGATGTCGACGCGGATATGCGTGCCACGCTGTCGCGCTACTCCGGCCTGCGCTACAAGGCCCTTCACGCCAGGGAACTGGGAGCGCGTGCGGTCCTGTTCGCCATCGGGCCACGATCCCCGAATGCCGGCGAGACGATTCCGGTGAGCTTCGATACCGCGTTGTCGGGCTCAGGAATCGTGGCGGCCAGCGTGTCGGCCGATGTCGTCGCGGCGTTGTTTTCGGGCGTCGAGGGGAAGGGTCTGGAGGAAGTTCAGGCGTCGCTCGATACCGGCAATCCCCACGTGAGTGGATTCGATCTACCGGGGGTCGAGGCGACCATCGAGACCCACGTCGTCCGCGAGAGGAAGGTGGGTCGCAACGTCGTCGGTTATTTCCCGGCACACTTAGCCGAGGGCTCGAAGGCTCCGGCCGAGGAGCGGGGGTGGGTCCTCGTCGGCGCCCATTACGACCATCTTGGGGATGGCAAGAATGGCAACTCACTGGCCAGCGGTGACGAAGTCGGAGCGGTCCACAACGGCGCGGATGACAACGCGTCCGGCGTGGCGGCGGTTCTCGATGTCGCGCGCCGACTCGCAAAGAAACCCGTCCAGCGGCGAGTCGCGTTCGCATTCTGGTCCGGTGAAGAGTTGGGCCTGCTGGGTTCGACGAATTTCGTCAACGGTAACGGGCTCGATCCCGAGGCCATTACGGCCTACGCCAACTTCGATATGGTCGGGCGGATGCGGGAGAATCGTCTAACCCTGCAGTCCGTGGGTTCTAGTTCGATCTGGCCGAAGATCGTCGAACAGAGCAACGTTCCGGTGGGCTTCGATATCAACACGCAGAGCGATCCCTACCTGCCGACGGATGCGTCCGTTCTCTATCAGGCCGGCGTCCCGACATTGAATTTCTTCACCGGAAGCCACGAGGACTACCATCGACCAAGCGACGATGCGGCAACGATCAATTACGCGGACCTGTCGCGAGTCGCACAGTTCGCCTCCATCGTCACCCGTAAGCTTGCCGCGCTCGAGAGTGAACCGGAGTGGCTCAAGGTCGATCCTCCGATTAGCCGCGGTGGGAGCCGAGATACCGTCCGCGCATTCACCGGGACGATCCCGGACTACACGACCGAGGTCGAGGGTCTCAAGCTGAGTGGCGTGGTCGGTGGCGGGCCTGCGGAACTGGCCGGGATGCGGGCCGGAGACGTGATCGTCGAGTTCGCCGGGCAGAAGATCGCCAACATCTACGACTACACCTACGCGCTGGATGCGGCGAAGATCGATGTCCCGGTGACTGTTGTCGTGGTACGAAACGGCGAACGTGTCACTTTCGAGCTGACGCCAACCGCAAGGGAATAAACGATTTGCGCTGGGGCTGGTCAAGGCGTCGTGAGGTCGATAGAATTGCGGCATGCTAAAAGAAACGACGACCCTCGAATTCGGCGAGAAGAACCTCGTTGACGCCTCTCTCTCCGAGACCGCTCATAAGATGGCCGGTTCGGAGATCCTCAAGATCGCTTCGGATATTCGCGGCATGGTGGCCGCGGGTGCCGAGATTTGCAATTTGACCGTCGGGGACTTCGACTCACGCTATTTTCCGATTCCTTCGGGCTTCGCGGATCGAATCCGGCAGGCGGTCTCCGACGGACAGACGAACTACCCACCCTCCGACGGGGTCCTGGCGCTGCGGGAGGCCGTTGCCGCTTACGTAGCCCGGAGCTGGGGAGTCGCGTATCCGGTCGAATCGGTCCTGATCGCAAGTGGGGCCCGACCGATCCTGTACGGGGCCTATCGCTGCGTGACGAACCCCGGAGATCGCGTCGTCTACCCGGTGCCCTCGTGGAACAACAATCACTACAGTGTGATCTGCAATACCGAGAGCGTCGTCGTCAAGACGCGCCCCGAAGACGGCTTCATGCCGACGCTCGAGCAGCTGGCGCCGCACCTGTCCGACGCACGGATGCTCTGCCTCAACAGTCCATTGAATCCGACGGGAACCGTCATCGACGAGGCCCATCTTCGAGACATCACAGGGGCCGTCGTCGAGGAGAACCGACGTCGCACGAAGACCGGAAAGCCCGCGCTGTTCCTCCTCCACGACCAGATCTACGCGTCTCTGGTCTTTGGTGCCTCACGACACTACATGCCCGTGGAATTGGTGCCCGAGGCGGCCCCATGGGTGATCAGCGTGGATGGCGTCTCGAAGGGATTCGCCGCGACCGGCCTGAGAGTCGGCTGGTTGCTGGCCGCGCCCGAGTTGACGCATCGGATGAAGGCCCTGATCGGTCACGTCGGAGCCTGGGCTCCTAAGCCCGAACAGGTGGCCCTTGCGGCATTCCTGAATGCCGACGACGAGGTCCGTACATTCCAGAAAGAGATGGCAGAGCGGGTTCGACAGCGTCTCAGTGCCCTGTATACCGGATTCAAATCCATGCACAGGGACGGGTATCCGGTCGACTGCATCGCGCCCCAGGGCGCCATCTACCTGTCGTTGCAGCTCAACCTCGTCGGTCGGTCCGCCGCCGGACGCTCCCTGACTGACAACGATGCGATTCGAAAGCTGTTGCTGGACGAGGCCGGGCTGGCCGTCGTTCCATTCCAGGCCTTCGGCTACGAGGGCGATACCGGGTGGTTCCGGTTGTCGGTGGGGGCCGTTTCGATGGAAGAAATCGAATCGAGCTTCCCGCGGATCCGCAAGCTCCTCGATACGGTCGAGTAGCAAGAGAACCGGCGAGTCGTCACCGACTCGCTTTGGTATAGTGAGCTTCTGAAATGTCGGGAACAATTGGTAGCGGCGCGTGGACTTGAACCACGGACCTAGGGGTTATGAATCCCTCGCTCTACCTCTGAGCTACGCCGCCCCGATCTCACGCGGGCCGCTACTTTAGCCCCGTGACGATCTGAGCGCAAGGGAACGGGCAGCGTGCATAAAGTCGTCTGTTTCAAGTGCTCGGTCGAGTCCGAGGATGTCAATCTACACAAGTGTCCGGTCTGTTTTAGGCACTTCTGTGAAGAACACGAACATCGCATGAGCGGGCGACCGTTCTGCAGTACCGGATGTGCGGAGTATTTCTTCTTCGCAGAGCCGGACGACTGACCCGCGCGATGGCTGACTTCCCCACTCGACGGCCGCGCCGACTTCGACGAACCCCGTGGTTGCGGAGTCTGGTTCGCGAGACGCGACTCCATAACGACGATCTGGTCTACCCGCTCTTTGTTCGGCAGGGCCAGGGTGTTCGCGACGAGATCCCTTCCATGCCCGGTCAATTCCACTTCTCGGTCGACAGGCTGGTCGAAGAGGTAGGGGCGGCGATCGAAGAGGGGATTCGTTCGGTCCTGCTCTTCGGCCTCCCGGATCGTAAGGACGCCGAGGGTAGCGAAGCCTGGGACGACGAGGCGGCCGTTCAGCGTGCGGTCCGCGAGTTGAAGCGGTCGTACCCGGAGCTCGTCGTGATGACCGACGTCTGTCTCTGCGAGTACACGGATCACGGCCACTGTGGGGTGATCGAAGACGGGGTCGTCGCCAACGACCCGACGCTCCAGTTGCTGGCCCGGGTCGCAGTCTCCCACGCGGCCGCCGGCGCGGATGTCATTGCTCCATCGGACATGATGGATGGACGCGTTGGCGCGATTCGAGAGGCCCTCGACGAGGCGGCGTTTGCGGATCGAATCCTCCTTTCGTACGCGGCGAAGTACGCGTCGGCCTACTACGGCCCGTTTCGCGAGGCTGCCGATTCTGCGCCGCAGTTCGGCGATCGACTCTCCTACCAGATGGACCCGGCGAACGGGGACGAGGCCCTCGGGGAAGTGGGGCTGGATCTGGACGAGGGGGCCGATATCGTGATGGTCAAGCCGGCGCTGGCGTACCTGGATGTGATTCAGAGCGTGAAGCAGACCTTCGGTGTTCCCGTCGCGGCATATAACGTCAGTGGCGAGTACGCGATGGTCGCTGCCGCGGCCAACGCCGGCTGGATCGACCGTGACCGTGTCGTGATGGAAACGCTGACATCGATTCGCAGAGCCGGGGCCGACCTGATCTTGACGTACCACGCGCGGGAGGCCGCGCGGCAACTAAACCGAGGCTAGGACACCATGCCTCGCAAAGATCTGGGCTCTCCCGGCCTATTCAAGGAATTCGAGGGATCGTTACAGCCATCGATCCAGGCGCGTCTCCGGGCGATGGCCCGTCAGCCGGTTCGTGCGGCAACCACCCACGGTCAGGTGAAGATCGAGCAGGACATCGAGACGATGGAGAAGCTGCGACGATGGGCGGAGGATCTTGCCACCCACTTCTCGCTGCGCTACAGCGCGATCGAGAAGGAACGGGACGATGCTCACGGCCACTACGGGATTTGTTACGCCGACGGCGTCATCCGCATTCGGTTGCGTCATGCACGTACGGGAAGGCTCCTCAAGGAGTCCAGCCTGGCCGATACGTTGTGCCACGAATTGGCGCATCTCCGGCATTTCGACCACTCGATTCGGTTCCGTCGTTTCTATCGTAGGATCCTCGATCGGGCGCGATTGCTGGGGTACTACCGACCGGGCCCGAACCGGCGACCGACGCCGATGCATCAGGGACTGTTGTTCGAATAGACGCGGGGGTTTTGATACGCATGAGCAGACTGTTCGATGAGGCCCAGCGATATATCGCGGGTGGTGTGAATAGCCCGGTCCGGGCTTTCAAGGGTGTGGGTGGAACACCGCTGTTCCTCGAGCGGGGCGAGGGTTGTCGCGTTCAGGACAGCGACGGCCGCTGGTACATCGACTACGTCGGGTCCTGGGGGCCCCTGATTGCAGGTCACGCGCACCCCGCGGTGGTCGAGGCGATTCAGGATCAGGCCCGTCGGGGAACCTCGTTCGGCGCTCCGTGCGAGCTCGAGACCCGATTGGCGGCGGCCGTCTGCGAGCGGGTGCCCGCGTGCGAGCGTCTTCGCTGCGTCTCAACCGGTACCGAGGCGACGATGTCCGCCATCCGGCTGGCACGAGGCGTGACCGGTCGCGAACGGATCGTCAAGGTCGAGGGTTGCTATCACGGCCATTTCGACTCGCTTCTTGTCGAGGCGGGTTCCGGTGTGCTGACGCTGGGGATACCGGGTAGCCCCGGTGTCCCGAAGGCACTTGCGGAGCTGACCCACGTCGTTCCGTTCAATGACGTGCCCTCCGTTGAAGAACTGTTCTCTCGCCATGGCGAAGAAATCGCCTGCATGATCGTTGAGCCGGTGGCAGGAAACATGGGCGTCATCCCACCGAGTGAGGGGTACCTGGAAGCGTTGCGACGCGTTACAGCCGATCACGGGGCTCTGCTGATCCTGGATGAGGTGATGACGGGGTTCCGGGTGGACCGCGGAGGCGCCCAGAACCGATTCGGCGTCCAGCCGGACCTCAGTTGTTTCGGGAAGGTTATCGGTGGCGGCTTGCCGGTAGCTGCCTATGGTGGACGAGCCGATCTCATGGAGCAGGTTGCGCCCAACGGTCCGGTCTATCAGGCGGGAACGCTATCGGGGAACCCGTTGGCCATGCGCGCAGGTCTCGCGACGCTGGCGTTGCTCGATGAGGACGGTGCTTACGACAGGCTGGAGCGAACGGCGGATCGACTGCATCGGGGCTGGAACGAGGCGGCCGAGCGCCACGGGGTTCCGCTCCGGATCAACCGGGTCGGTTCGATGCTGACGGGCTTTTTTACGAACGATGCGGTTAGCAATTTCAGTCACGCCGTGGCAGCCGACACGGCTCGATACGCCAGGTTCTTTCACGGCATGCTTCAGCGTGGCGTCTACCTTGCCCCGTCGGCGTTCGAGGCGGCGTTCATCTCACTCGCCCACGACGAGGGGCAGATCGATCAGACGATCGAGGCCATGGGCAGCGCCATGGGCGATTTCGACACGGAGAAAGACGGATGAAACTTCATTTCCACGGCCATGCCTGCTGGGAGGTCGAGACGAGCGGTCATCGGGTCCTCATCGATCCGTTTCTCCGTGAAAATCCTCTGGCGAAGATTGGTCCGGAACACTTCGAGACGCTCGACGCGGTGCTCGTGACCCATGGTCACTTCGATCACCTCGCGGATGTGGCGGAGATCGCTCGCCGCTGCGATGCCCTGGTTGTATCCAATTTCGAGATCGCCGACTATTTTTCCCGGCAGGAATGTCGCACGCACCCGATGCACATCGGTGGCGGTCGGGAGTTTCCTTTCGGTCATGTCAAGTGGACGATCGCCCACCATGGATCCACCGGCCCGAACGGGGAGGCACTGGGCAACCCGATGGGTGTGGTGTTGTCCGCCGGCGACAAGAAGATCTATCACGCAGGGGACACCGGGCTGTTTCTGGACATGAAGTTGATCGGCGAGGTCTGCGGTCCCCTGGACGTGGCGATCCTGCCGATCGGTGACAACTTCACGATGGGGATCGACGATGCTGTGAGGGCCGCCGAGTTCCTCGATCCGGCGTTGACGCTACCGATGCACTTCGACACCTTCCCGCCCATCGAGGTGGATGCGAACTCGTGGCTTTCGAAGATGTCTGCCGGAGGACGAGACGCGAAGATCTTGAATCCGGGCGAGTCGATCGACCTCTAGTTACTTGGCCCGTTCCGAGTAGGATCCGTCGATCGTGCTCACGCGGATCAACTCGCCTTGCTCGATGAACGACGGCACCTGGATGGTGACGCCGGTCTCCAGCTTGGCGGGTTTACGTTGCGCCTGAGCCGTGGCGTCCTTGATGCCCGGGTCCGTCTCGACGACCTTGAGGTCGACCGTCGCCGGAAGTTGGATTCCAAGCGGCTTACCCTCGAACCACTCCGTATCGACCATGGTGTCGGGCAAGAGATAGTTGACCGAGTCTCCGAGAGCATCAGCCATGATCGCTGTCTGTTCGTACGTCTCGGTATCCATGAAGTGATAGGCGTCGCCGTCGGCGTACAGGAATTGCATCTTCTTTGGTTCCAGGGCTACACGTTCGACATCTTCGCTGGAACGAAACCGCATGTCCTTCTGCGTCCCCTCGATGATGTTGCGGAGTTTGACCTGGATGTGGGCCCGTCCCTTGCCGGGGGTTACATGGTCCATGACCAGGACTCGGTAGAGTTGGCCGTCGATGCGGACCAGGTGGCCCTTTCGGATAAGTGTCGCCTTCATGGCTCGATGCTCTCCTGAACTATGGGCTTTCGCGTACGGAGTTAACTCTCGACACGTAGTTTCGTGTAGGCGGGCAAGATCTTCTTTTGCCCATGATCAGAAAAATGAATGGTCAGCTTGAGGTGCTTTTCCTTCCCTTCTCGGTTGACGATCTGTCCCACCCCAAAGCGCGGATGGATCACCCGAGAGCCGACAGAATAGCCATCTTCGGCGTCGGATGCACGCGACGGGCCGGCTACCACGGGAGGCGGGGCGGTGGATCGACGATTCGCCGCCCGGGCGGCGGACGAACCACCGCCGGAGGACCCTGAGTCGCCCAGCGGCGTCTGGTCGAAGAACCCCGGAACCCGGACCGGTGAGACGTCCTGGATCAGGTCGGTCGGGATCTCCGAGAGAAAGCGAGACGGGGGGTGGGGGATCAGGGCTCCCTGGACACGACGCACCGCCGCATGAGAAACGAACAGTCGTTTCATCGCCCGCGTCATGGCGACGTAGCAGAGACGACGCTCTTCCTCGATGTCCTCATCGGAGCCGCTGGCCATGGCATGGGGAAACAACTCTTCCTCAAGGCCCAGTAGGAACACCGCGGGAAACTCGAGTCCTTTGGCGCAGTGGATCGTCATCAACGTGACGCCGGGGCGCTCGCCGACCTCGTCGGCCCCCGCGACCAGTGCCGATCGATCGAGGAAGCCCTGAAGGTCCCCTCCGCCCACCTCGTCGGCGTACTCTGCGGCCGCGCTGATCAACGACAGGACGTTTTCCATCCGATCGCCACCCTGCCCGGCAAATGCCTTCTCCAGATACTCCTCGTAGTCCAGATCCTCGACCAACCGCTCAAGTAGATCCGCGACCGGTTGGTCGTCGGCCACATGCATCCGTGTCGTCACGAAATCGAGGAACTCCTGCAGCCGGCCGGCCGCTCGCTGGGGCAGGAGGCCCTGTTGTAGGGCGTGACCTGCTGCCTCCATCAACGGGAGCCCCAGGCCTCGTGCGACGTCGTCGATTCGCGACAGGGTCGTCGCCCCGATCCCTCGGGTTGGCGTATTGACGACCCGACGAAAGGCGATGTCATCCGACGGGTTGGCCGCGAGTTTCAGGTAGGCCAGGAGATCCTTGATCTCCTTTCGTTCGTAGAACTGGACGGAGCCGACGATCTGATAGGGCACACGGTCCCGTCTTAACATCTCCTCGACCTGACGAGACTGTGCGTTCGTTCGGTAGAGAACCGCGATCTCTTCCAGGGGCATCGAATCGGCCAGCTGCTGGATGCGTTGACTGACCCATGCGGCTTCGAGTCGATCGTCGGAGGCACAAAACAACTCCACCGGATCGCCGCGATCGTTGTCGGTCCAGAGCGTCTTCCCCTTGCGAAAGACGTTCTTTGCGATCACCGCTGACGCCGCGCGAATGATCGTGTCGCTGGATCGGTAGTTCTGCTCCAGCCGGATGACCGTCGTATCCGGGTGATCCTGCTCGAACTCGAGGATGTTTCTCAGTTCCGCCCCGCGAAAGCGATAGATGCTCTGATCCTCGTCGCCGACGACGCAGATGTTGCCGTGCGCGGCCGTCAGAAAACGAACCAACAGGTATTGCGGTCGGTTCGTGTCCTGGTACTCGTCGACGAGCAGGTACTCGCAGCGAGACGCGTAGCGGGCGGCGACCTCTTCGTGCTCTCGAAAGAGTTCCAGAGTACGGACCAGCAGATCATCGAAGTCCACCGCGTTGGCGCGGCGTAGAGCCTGCTCGTAGAGGCCGTAGATGCGGGCGGCCTGGCGACCCTCGGGGCTATAGGACTGCTTCTCGAGTTCTGCCGGGGAGATCATCCCGTTCTTCGCTCGAGAGATCTTCGACAGGAACGATCTTGGGGGGCCCGCACTCCGATCCACGCCCTCGGCCTTGAGGATCCTCTTGACGAGCGCACGCTGGTCGTCACCGTCGTAGATGTTGAAGCCCTCGGCGAGCCCGATCCGAGTGCCGTCCTGTCGGAGGATGCGTAGGCACAGCGAGTGGAACGTCCCGATCCAGGCGTTGAACGGATGGCCCGCCAGCCTCCTCTGAACCCGCTCCCGCATCTCGGCGGCGGCCTTGTTGGTGAACGTCACCGCAAGAATACGGTCGGGCTGTACGTCCTCATGGAGGATCAGATTGGCGATTCGATGCGTGATGACCCGCGTCTTACCGGAGCCCGCGCCGGCGAGCACGAGTAGGGGACCGGAGACATGGGTGACCGCGATCCGTTGCGGCTCGTTGAGGGCCCGCAGAAGATCCCCCTGATCGTTACTGGACTGATTGGTCTGCAACACGCCTCCGCTGAGAGGAGACGCATTCTACCAGCAGAGGACGGTGGTCGTCGGCCGTTATTCGACGGTGACGGACTTCGCCAGGTTACGCGGTTGATCGACATCGCAACCGCGAAGCAGCGCGATGTGGTAAGCGAGTAACTGCAACGGAAGAACCATCAGGAGCGGCGACAGAAGTTCGTGGGTTCGCGGCATGACGATGACGGCATCGGCCTTGTCGCGAAGTGCGGCGTCTTCCTGATCGGTCACGGCGATCACGATTCCGGAGCGTGCTTTCACTTCTTCTATGTTGGAGAGCATCTTCTCGTAGACGGAGTCTCTCGGCGCCAACGCGACGACCGGTAGCTCCTCGTCGATCAGCGCAATCGGGCCATGCTTCATCTCGCCGGCGGGGTAGCCCTCGGCGTGGATGTACGAAATCTCTTTCAGTTTCAGCGCACCCTCGAGTGCGATGGGATAGTTCACCCCGCGCCCGAGGTAGAGGAAGTCGTTGTGGTGCTGGAACCGGCGGGCGAGTTCCTGGATCGGTCCGTCGTCGGCGAGATAGCGTTCCATCTGTGCGGGGACGTGATAGAGCTGCTCGACGATCTGCTTCATCTCCGCGTCTTCGATCTTCCCGCGGACTCGTCCGATATGGAGCGCAAGTAGCGTGATGGCGACAAGCTGGCTTGTGAACGCCTTCGTCGAGGCGACACCGATCTCCGGGCCCGCATGAGTGTAGACCGTGCCCGTGGCTTCACGGGTCAGCATCGAACCCTGGACGTTGCAGATCCCCACCGTCTCGGCACCCTTGGACTTCGCCTCACGGAGGGCGGCCAGCGTGTCGGCCGTCTCGCCCGATTGAGAGATGAAGATCGGTAGCACCGACGCGTCGATCAGCGGTTGGCGGTAACGGAACTCCGACGCGTAGTCGACCTCCACCGGAACGCCGGCGAGTCGTTCGATGAGGAATTTTCCGACCTGCCCCGCATGCCACGACGTTCCGCAGGCAACGATCGCCATCCGCTTCACGTCGCGCAGTTGGTCATCGCTGAGGCCGATCTCGTCTTCCAGCAGAACGCTGGAGGACTCCAGCGAAACCCGACCCAGGAGCGTGTCTCTCACGGCCCGTGCCTGCTCGTGGATCTCCTTCAGCATGAAGTGCTTGTAGCCGTCTTTCTCCGCCATGATCGGATCCCAGGGGACGCGGATCGCCTCCTTCTCGATGGCGTTGCCAGCCAGATCGATGAAGGAGGGACCGTCTGCATCCACGACCACGATCTCGCCGTCGTCCATGAAGACCACGTCCTTGGTGTGGGAGAGGATGGCGGGAATATCGGATGCAATGAAGGTCTCGCCCTCACCGAGGCCGACGACCAGTGGCGGACCCTGTCGCGCCGCGACCATCAGGTCGGGCTCGTCAGCGGAGACCGCGACCAGTGCGTAGATCCCCTCCAGGCGCGGGAGTACGAGACGGAGCGCCTCAACCAGCCCGGATGCGCCGTCCTTGATCGCCTGCTCGAGTGCGTGGGCCACGACCTCCGTGTCAGTCTGGGTGACGAAGGTGTGCCCCTGGTCTTCAAGTTCGTGCTTGAGATCGACGTAGTTCTCGATGATGCCGTTGTGAATGACGACCAACCGCTCACTGCAGTCGCGGTGGGGATGGGCGTTCTCTTCGGTGGGGCGGCCGTGGGTCGCCCAGCGGGTGTGACCGATACCGTACTTGCCGCGGATAGGCGCTTGCTGGAGAACTGTCTCCAGATCCCGCAGCTTACCGGGGGCCCGACGGAGCTCGAGGCCGCCCTCGGAGTCGATCACGGCGATGCCGGCAGAGTCGTACCCGCGATACTCCAATCGACGCAGTCCCTCGATCAGCACCTCGACCGGGTCTTGCGGGCCGATGTATCCGACGATGCCACACATGGAGGATCCCTTTCCGATTCTGCGGACGTGGTCTGGGGCGCGAGCCCCTCACGGACCATCAATATAGGTCGGTAGCCTTACAAAGACGAGAGCGGCCCTCAGCCCCTGCGGGAAGTCTTCTTTTTTCGGGCGGCGGCTTTCGCGCGCCGCTTCTTGGCCCAGTTCGGGATGTTGCGTTGCTTCCCACGTGAGACGGCCAGCGCATCGATCGGGACATCCTCGGTAATCGTGCTGCCCGCGCCGACGTAGGCCCCGTGTCCGATACTCAGGGGCGCCACCAACTGGCTGTCGCTTCCGATGAAGACGCCCCGGCCGAGCTCCGTCCGATGTTTGCGCACTCCATCGTAGTTGCAGAAGATCGTCCCGGCTCCGATGTTGCACCCCGGCCCTATCTCAGCATCTCCGAGGTAGGCCAGATGGCTCGCCTTGCTTCCCTTGCCAAGGTGGGTCTTCTTGAGTTCAACGAAGTTACCGACGCGAGAGTCTGCACCCAGGTGACTGTCCGGTCGCAGATGGGCGAAGGGACCGACTTGCGCCCCGCGGTCGATGCGACACTGTTGCACGACACAATGATCACGGATCTCCACGCTGTCACCGATCGTGGAGTCCACGATGCGGCAACCCGGTCGAATGACGACGTCTCGGCCGATCCGGCAGGCGCCCTCAACCATAACGTTCGGATAGAGAACGGTATCGGGGCCCACGTTGGCCCGGGGATCGACGAACGTGGTCGACGCGTCCAGGAACGTTATGCCTCGTGACTGTAGCTCCTGCGCCTTTCGCTTGTAGAGAGTCTGTCCGGACTCGGCCAGTTCAGCCCGCGTGTTGACGCCGAGAACCTCCGCCGCATCGTCGTGACGCACCGCGATGACGCGTTCGCCGGCCGAAAGCAACGCGTGCACGGCGTCGGTGATGTAGTACTCGCCCTGCTTGTTGTGGGGGCGAACTCGTGCGAGGGTTCGCAGGAGTTTGGCGGGGTTCGCCGCATAGATCCCCACATTGATCTCGCGGATCTTCCGCTCCGCCCGACTCGCATCCTTGTGCTCGACGATTCGCTGAAAGACGTCGTTCTCGTTGCGCACGATTCGTCCGTAGCCCGCGGCATCGGGGATCTCCGCGGAGAGGACGCTAAGCGCTGCGCGACTGCGACGGTGTTTGTCCAGGAACCTTCGGAGCGATGCCGTGCGAAGGGTCGGCAGGTCGCCGTTGACGACCAGAAGCGTGCCCGTCTGGCGGAGTTCCTTCTTTGCCTGCAAAACCGCGTGGCCGGTTCCGAGCTGCTCTCGTTGCATGGCAAAACGAGTGTCGTGTCCGGATAGCGCGTGTTTGACCTGATCCGCCTGGTAGCCGACAACCGTCACCGTCCGACCCGGTCGCAGACCGGAGGCGGCGTCCAGCACGTGAGAGACCATCGGTTGACCCGCAACCGGATGAAGCAGTTTGATGGTGCGTGAGCGTAAGCGGGTGCCCTTACCCGCGGCCAGCACGAGCACCGTGAGCGTCGGTCGACCTGCAGCCACGTCAGACTCCAGTAGGCGTGGGCTCGATGATGTCGATGAACGAGGGCTCCTCGCGGATTCGCTCAAAGTCGGGATCGTTGGTCGCCTGGAAGCGGATTGTCGGATCGATGGCGATCGCCTGTCGGAGATCCGCAATTGCGGCATCCGCACGAGCCTGAAGCGCCCAGGCGGACGACCGAGCAAAGAGAAGACGGGCCGATCCGGGCTCGGTCTGCAACGCTCGATCCAGTAACGGGATGGCCTTGTCGGCGTCGCCCGCGTTCATCATGAGGACCGCGCTTTTGTACAGGTCTTCATTGCTGTTGGGTGCAGCCGGCTCGGGAGCCTGACGACGTTCGCAAACGGAGATGTAGGTGCGGCATCGGTCGATGAGAACCGTTTCCAGAGGATTCTCCGCAATAATCCGTATGAAGTTTGCGTGGGCAGTGGTGATGTCACCCTTCTGGAGCTGATCCAGGGCGGCCGTGAACTCGGCAATCGCTTTCTGGTAAATCTTGTCGTTTTCGGTGTTCGATGGCATGACTCTCGATTCCTCCGGCTGGTGTAGGGAGCCGACCTCTCGGCGGCATGGCATGATAGCGGCCCGTCCCATCCGCTTTCAACTAGACCCCCTGGAGACTCGATGACGGAAGGATTTGTAGGCCTGGGCAGCAACCTGGGCGATCGGCGTGCCTACCTGGAGGCGGCGATTCAAGATCTGGCCACCGCCGGCATCGAACCGGTGTGTTCATCGTCGGTCTGGGAGACGGAGCCGGTTGGAGCGGGAGTGGGAGGTTGGTTCTGGAACATGGTGGTCCGAGTCCAGACCGAACTCAGCGCCGAATCCGTCCTGGAACGACTGTTGGAGATCGAGGCTCGCAACGGCAGGACGCGAGATGGCGACCTTCGACCACGGACCCTGGACCTCGATCTCCTCGTCCTGGGCGATGTTCGCCTCGAGCTACCGCGGTTGCACCTACCGCACCCAAGAATGTGGGAACGCTCGTTCGTGCTCGCGCCTCTGGCGGAGATCGCCGCGGACTGGGTCGACCCGTGGACCGGGAGGAACCCACGCACCGCGCTCGCGGAGCTCTCAGATCCGGCGAAGGTGCGGTGCATCGGTTCTCTTGCCTCGGCTGTCGGAGCCCCCCTATAATCGTCGCCTGGGTACGGGAGCCCGATTGTGAAATTCAGATCCATCGCCGTCGAAGGTCCTATCGGGGTCGGCAAGACCTCGTTCGTCGACCTGTTGGCGCGTAAGTTCGATGCACACAAGGTGCTCGAGGATCTCGAGAATCCGTTTCTGCAAGAGTTCTACGAAGATAAGGCGGGGGCGGCGTTCCAGGCGCAGCTCTTCTTCCTTCTGTCGCGTCATCGGCAGTTGCAGGAGTTGGCACAACGGGATCTATTCAGTCAGGTAACGCTTTGCGATTACATCTTTCCGAAGGACAAGATTTTCGCCTACCTAAACCTGGATGACAGCGAGCTGCTGATCTACGATAAGCTCTACGCTATGCTCGAACAGCAAGTGCCGAAGCCCGATCTCGTCATCTTCCTTCAGGCCGAGACCCCGACGTTGACCTCGAGAATTCGGCGACGTCACAGAAAGTACGAGTCCGAGATTTCGGAGACTTACGTGAACGAGGTCAGCAAGGCCTACAACTACTTCTTCTTTCATTACACGGATACCCCATTGCTCGTCATCGATACCAGCGCGATCGACTTCGTTCATCAGAAGGAGCACCTTGATGAACTGGTCGAGCAGATCAAGAAGATGGAGCGCGGCGTGCAGTACTATCGACCACTAGGTTCGTCCGTCTGAGTCCGAGGATGAAACCCGCATCGGCTGAACGTTCCTTCGACCCGAGAGGGCGGGGAGAAAAAGGAGGCCACAGTGACCGGAAATAGCCGCAAAATGACGGTCCCCAGGTTCCAGCAGCGAAAAGGTGAGGGGCCGCCGTTGGTCATGCTCACGGCGTACGACGTTCCCACCACCCTGGCTGCGGAGGCCGCCGGAGTCGACGCGATTCTTGTGGGCGATTCGCTGGGGAATGTACTCCTCGGGCACGAGAGTACGCTGCCGGTGACGATGGACGAGATGGCACTTCACGCGCGCAGTGTCGGTCGGGCGCGAAAGAGCGCACTGCTCGTCGTCGATATGCCATGGCTCAGCTATCACATCGATCCACGCGAATCGGTGCGGAACGCCGCGCAGCTCGTTCGTGTGTCCGGAGCGGATGCGGTCAAGGTCGAGGGTGGTCGGAAGCGGGTGGACGCGATTCGCGCCATCGTGGACGCCGAGATACCCGTGATGGGTCACCTGGGGCTGACGCCTCAGTCGGTCTTGCAGATGGGTGGTTACAAGGTGCAGGGGCGCGCGGCGGCGGAGGCCGAACGAATTCGCGAGGACGCGGAAGCGATTGTCGAGGCGGGTGTCTTTTCGATGGTGCTGGAGGGAGTGCCTCCGAAGCTCGCCAAGCAAATCACCGGCGACGTTAGTGTGCCGACCATCGGGATCGGCGCCAGCCCCGCCTGCGACGGACAGGTGCTCGTCTACCACGACCTACTTGGAATGCTGCCCGGACCGTCGCCCAAATTTGTTCGCCGCTATGACGAGTCGTTCGATCGCCATGTCAAGGCGATCAAGCGTTGGTCGGACGACGTACGGGAGCGCAGCTTCCCGGCAACCGATGAGACGTACGAATAAATGGAGCTCATTCGAAGCGAGCACTCCATGCGAGAGTTGAGCGCCCGTGCCCGATCGCGGGGGCTTCGTGTCGGCCTGGTTCCGACGATGGGTTCCTTGCACGACGGGCACCTGCACCTCGTGCGGGCAGCGCGGGAGACCGCCGATGTCTCGGTGGTTTCGATCTTCGTCAATCCCGCTCAGTTCGGATCCGAGTCGGACCTGGAGAGCTACCCGCGTGACCTGACGCGGGATGCCGATCTCTGCATCCAGGAAGATGTCGACTATCTATTCCATCCCGAGGCGGCCGAGATCTACCCACCGGGCGATGTGACCCGCGTCGATCCGGGACGCGTCGGCGAGGTGCTTGAGGGTGCCAGTCGCCCCGGTCATTTCCGAGGAGTCGCAACGGTCGTTCTGAAGCTGATCGAGATCGTGCGTCCGCACGTTGCTGCCTTCGGTGAGAAGGACGCCCAGCAGCTGGCGGTCGTTCGGCGGATGGTCCAGGACCTGCTTCTGGGCGTCGAGATTCTCGCCGTGCCGATCGTGCGCGACGACGACGGTGTCGCTCTCTCGAGTCGCAATCGCCACCTCTCGTCGGAAGACCGCACCCGGGCTCAGGCGTTGTCGCGTGCCCTGGAGGCGGCCCGTTATGTGCTCGAGGAAGGGCAGAACGACGTCGAGGAACTGAAGTCGGCGGCCCGCGAGGTCCTCGAGGGGGAGGAGGGTGTCGCCCCCGACTACGTGGAGATCATCGATGAGGCGACGTTCGAGACGGTGGATCGACTCGGAGCCGCTACTCGGTTGGTATTGGCCGCGGAGGTCGGTGGAATTCGACTCCTGGATAACGCGGAGCTGCGTGATCCATCGTCGGTTCAGCAGCGCCCAGTAGCCGCGAGATCTTGACATGTCTAGAATACCTACAGCCTACGGCCTCGCATATCAGTTGCGGGGGGACGTGGGGGAGGAATCCCGATGAACGGTAAGAGTCGAATGAATCGAACGATGTTGCGCTCGAAGGTGCATCGCATCGCCGTGACCGGTTGCGACGTCGAGTACGAGGGTAGTCTTACCCTGGATCGCATGCTGATGGACGCGGCGGACATGGTGCCGTACGAAAAGATCGATGTGTACGACGTCGATAACGGGAATCGATTCTCGACCTATCTGATCGAAGGCGAGCCCGGGAACGGTGAGTGCTGTGTAAACGGCGCGGCCGCTCGTCTCGTGGAACTTGGCGACAAGCTCATCATCGCGTCGTACGCGGAAGTCGCCGCCGACGATCTGTCCGATTATCGTCCGACCGTCGTGTTGATCGGTGCCGGCAATCACATCAAGCACGTCAAGGAAGACGAGGCGGCCGGCGTTCGCGTGAACTAGCCGGTCAGTATTCTCTTGAGGAACGCTCCGGTGTGAGAGCGGCGCGAGCGAGCGATCTTTTCCGGTGACCCCGTCGCGAGGATCTTTCCGCCCTTCTCCCCACCTTCCGGGCCAAGATCGATCACCCAATCTGCGGTCTTGATCACATCGAGGTTGTGTTCGATGACGATGATCGTATTTCCGCTGTCGATCAGTCGCTTGAGGACGCCGAGCAGCTTCTTGATGTCCTCGAAGTGTAGACCGGTTGTAGGCTCGTCCAGCAGGTACAGAGTGCGTCCCGTGGCACGCTTTGAAAGCTCCCGGGAGAGCTTGATGCGTTGTGCTTCGCCGCCGGACAGCGTCGTCGCTGCCTGCCCCAACCGGATGTAGCCGAGCCCCACGTCAAACAGCGTCTGCATCTTGTGCCGGATCTGCGGCACGGCGTCGAAGAACTGAAGGCCCTCGCGGACCGACATGTCGAGGACCTCTGCGATCGATCGGCCCTTGTACTGAATCTCCAGTGTCTCGCGGTTGTACCGTCGCCCCGCACAGACATCGCAGGTCACGTAGACATCGGGCAGAAAATGCATCTCAATCTGCAGGACGCCGCCGCCCTCGCAGGATTCGCATCGTCCGCCTCGTACGTTGAACGAGAAACGGCCGGGTTTGTAGCCACGCATCCGTGCTTCGGGAACCTGCGAGAACAGCTCGCGAATCGCGGTGAACACGCCGACGTACGTGGCCGGATTCGAACGGGGCGTTCGGCCGATCGGCGACTGATCGATGTCGATCACCTTGTCCAGATGTTCGACGCCGTCGATCTTCCGGTGGGCGCCCGGTTCGTCCTCTGCGCCGTGAAGCTCGTGCGCGAGTTGACGATGAAGGATCTGATTGACGAGCGTGCTCTTGCCGGAACCGGAAACGCCGGTGACACACGTCATCACACCGATCGGAAAATCGACATCGATGTTGTCGAGGTTGTTCTCGGATGCGCCGATGATCCGCAGAACGCGTTTGTCCGCTTTCCGACGCTCGGTTGGAAGTTCGATCGCCTCGCGGCCCGAGAGATAGGCACCCGTCAACGACTTCTTGTTGCGGATAATCTGTTTCGGTGTACCCATGGCGACGATCTCCCCGCCGAGTTCCCCGGCGCCGGGTCCGAGATCGACGACGACATCGGCGGCCCGGATCGTCTCCTCGTCGTGTTCCACGACGATGACCGTGTTATCCAGGTCACGCATCGAGGTCAACGTATCGAGTAGTCGTTGGTTGTCTCGCTGATGTAGCCCGATCGAAGGTTCATCCAGGATGTACAGGACACCGGTAAGCCTGGAGCCGATCTGGGTGGCGAGGCGGATCCGTTGACTCTCACCGCCGGAGAGCGTGCCGGCGCTTCTATCCAGAGACAGATAGCTGAGGCCGACGTTGTTGAGGAACCCCAGTCGTTCCGAGATCTCCTTCAGGACGACCTTGGCGATCGCCTGCTCTCGCTTCGTCAGCTTGAGGCTTGCGTAGAACTGATCCGCCTCCGCCACCGACATCGCCACGTGTTCCGCGGCGTTGCGGCCACCGACCGTCACCGCGAGGCTCTCGGGTCTCAGGCGGGCGCCGTCGCAGTCCGGGCAGGGACGAATAGCCATCCGACGTTCGAGTTGGGCGCGTCGTCGTTCCGATTCAGTCTCGCGATGACGCCGCTCGAGACTGGCGATGATGCCTTCCCAACTCTTGGTGAATTCGTAAGTCGTGCGTTTGCCCTTCCAGAGGAAGCGAAACTCGCGATCGCCGGCTCCCTCCCAGAGGATCTTCTTGAAACGGGCAGGCAGCTTCTTGTACGGGGTATCGGGGGAGACCTTGTAGGCCGGAAACAGACTTGTCTCGAGTAGTTGCCAGCGGTTGGCGTCGCCCCAGGCGAGCGCGCCTTCCCGCAGCGACTTCATCTCATCGATGATCAGGAGGTGCGGGCTGAAACTCTTCTTCGATCCAATCCCGTCACATTCCGGGCAGGCGCCATAGGGCGAGTTGAATGAGAACATCCGTGGCGCAAGCTCGGGTACCGAGATCCCGCAGTCCTGACAGGCCAGATGACGGCTGAACAGATGGTCCTTCCCACCCTGCACGGCGACCATCACCATCCCGTCGGCGGCGGTCAGCGCCGTCTCGACCGAGTCGGTCAGGCGACTCTTCAGATCCGGTCCGACCACAAGTCGATCCACGACGATCTCGATCGTGTGCTTCAGCTTCTTGTCCAGCTTGATGTCGTCGGCGAGGTCGTGGATCTCGCCGTCGATCCTGGCCCGGACAAATCCTGTGCGGGCGGCGTCCGCCAGTTCTTTTCGATACTGACCCTTTCGGCCGCGGACAATCGGCGCAAGGATCTGTATTCGCGTGCCGGTCTTGAACTCGAGGATGGCGTCGACGACCTGCTGCACGGACTGAGCTTCGATCGGCTTGCCACACTCATGGCAGTGAGGCCGCCCGACCCGTGCGAACAGCAGTCGAAGGTAGTCGTAGATCTCGGTAACCGTGCCGACGGTGGACCGGGGGTTGCGGTGGGTGGTCTTCTGCTCGATCGAGATGGCGGGGGAGAGTCCTTCGATGGACTCCACATCCGGTTTCTCCATCTGCTCGAGGAACTGTCTCGCATAGGCCGACAGCGACTCGACGTACCGTCGTTGACCCTCGGCGTAGATCGTGTCGAAGGCGAGGGACGACTTCCCGGAACCGGAGACGCCGGTAATGACGATCAACTTGTTCCGCGGTAGCGTCAGGTCAATCCGTTTGAGATTGTGCTCTGAAGCGCCGTGGATGACGATGTCGGAAACGGCCATGAGAACTCCGCATTGTAGCGACTTCGAGCGGAATAGCACGTGCTATCCTGACGGGATGGAACGACACCTGGACGTAGCCAAGAAGTGGCCCACTTTTCCTCTGACAGCACTCGTCTTGTGGAGTCTGATCAGCTTCGTCATGCCGTCGATGGCGGGGTCGCTCTCGCCGTTCGAACCCGCACCGGTTGAGGCCGAAGAATCGAACCTCCGTGGTGAGACCTGGTTCGCGGAGACCGCCACACATTCCATCCAATTGACGCCACTCACCACCGAAATGCGTCTGGCCTACTTCGAGCGCGTAACGGGACACCCCACCGACCCGTTCGCCGCGCCGGAAGGCCAACCCGAGTATCTCTCGTTCCTCCTCCGTATCGAGAATCGCGGGGATTCGGAATTGATCTACAACCCGCTGCGGAGTTGGCTCGTCACCAGTGGACGACAGGTCGAGGCCCCGGTTGGCGCCTCGGACCTGAAATTCGATTTCCGATCGACCGGACGAGAGTTCCCGGTGGCCTACCAGGAAGCGGCGGAGCTACTCTTCGACAACGTCCGGACGATGGCACCCGGGGATTCGGTTCACGGGTTGTTGCTCTACCCCGCGATCGCTCCACGGGTTAAACAGTTCAAGATCGACATTAATGTGGAAATCGCGGGTGTCGGCGAGAGCGAGCTGGTGGCCGCATACCAGCGGGTCAAACCCAAGAAACGAAACAAGACGCGAGGGACCGGGACACCGGAAACGGAATAGTCCCTGTAGAGGTTGATGTGACGGAGACGCAGATCGAGACGAAAGTCCTTGACGGGAAGGCAACTGCGAAGGCGATCCGCGCCGAGGTTGCGGAGGGTTGCGCAAGTCTTCTTGAACGGCATGGGATCCGTCCCGGCCTGACCGTCGTGCTCGTCGGCGAAGATCCTGCTTCATCGATCTACGTGCGAAGCAAGAACCGGGCGGCCGAACGCGCCGGGATGACCTCGGATATCATCCGGCTCCCCGCCGATGCCTCCGAGTCAAAAGTCCTCGAGACGGTCGAGCAACTGAACGCAGATGCCAGCGTGCACGGCATCCTGATCCAGTTGCCGCTACCCGACGGAATCGATGCGAGCAAGGTGATCAAGGCGATCGATCCAGATAAGGATGTTGACGGTTTTCACCCCGTAAACGTCGGGCGGGTCAACATCGGCTTGCCCGGGTTCGCACCCTGTACACCTGCAGGGGTGATCGAGCTCCTGAAGCGATACCAGATCGAACTATCGGGAGCCCACGCCGTCGTCATCGGCAGAAGTAACATCGTCGGCAAGCCGATGGCCGCACTTCTTCTGCGTGAAAACTGTACCGTCACCGTCTGTCATTCGCGCACGAAAGACCTCCCGGCCGTCGCGGCCCAGGCCGACATTCTTATCGCTGCCGTAGGCCGACTCGGGATGGTCACGGCTGATTTCATACGCCCCGGTGCCGCGGTCATCGATGTGGGAATCCACCGTGTCAGCGACGAGGCGATGGTCCGCGACCTGTTCGACGACGACGCCAAGCGGCTGGCAACGCTGGCCGAGAAGGGTGCGGTCGTCGCCGGCGATGTCCACCCCGCTCAGGCTGCCAACCGTGCGGGCTGGCTGACACCGGTCCCCGGCGGGGTAGGGCCGTTGACGATCGCGATGCTTCTCAAGAACACCCTCACCGCCGCTACGCGATCCGCCGAGCGAGCCTAGAGCGCGACGATGCCATTGCTGGTGGCAGGGTTGACCGGTGGAATCGCCACCGGCAAGAGCACGGTCGGTCAATGGTTGTCCGAGCTTGGTGCCTACGTCGTCGATGCGGACCGCCTGGCCCATGAGGCGATGGCGCCGACAGGGCCCGCCTACGACGGCGTGGTTACCGAATTCGGTCAGGAGATCCTGGCGGCGGATCTGACCATCGACCGAACGAAACTGGCCGCGGATGTCTTCGGCAATCCGGCGCATCTCCAGCGACTGAACGCGCTCGTCCATCCGCACGTGCGAGACGCCGCCAGTCGCCGGTTCTTCGCACAGGTGCAGAAGGACCCACATTCGATCGGTGTCTTCGAGGCGGCTCTCCTGGTGGAGACCGGAGCCCATCGAGATATGGATCGACTGATCGTCACCCACTGCCGCCGGGAGACACAGATCGAACGGATGCTGGCCCGCGGTCTGGACCGCGAGGAGGCGGGGTTTCGGCTGTCCGCCCAACTTCCACACAACAGCAAGATCGAACTCGCAGACTTCGCCATCGACACCGACCGCGGCCGGGAAGAGACCCGAGAGTCCGTACGAGAGATCTGGGCTTCTCTGAGGGGAGAGGCGCTCGGTAGTTGACAGTAAACGGGCCCTTCTCTACTCTGAAGTTACCCACCTCATCAGGAGCCCGCGACGTGCCCGAAGCCACTCGCCTGAAACAGAAGCTGGCCAAGAAGATTCCCGTGGTGCGGGAACAGGTAAAGCAGGTTCTGGCGGACCACGGCGACGCGGAGATCTCGACTGTTTCCGTCAGCCAGGCGTATGGCGGAATGCGTGGCGTGAAATGCATGGTCACCGAGACCTCCGCACTCGACCCCGACGAGGGCATTCGCTTCCGCGGCTACAGCATCCCCGAACTACAGAAGAAGCTTCCGTGTGCCGCAGGCGGGTCGCAGCCCCTCCCCGAAGGGTTGTTCTACCTGCTTCTGACCGGTGAGTTGCCGACCGACGACGATGTCACGGAGATCACCGCCGCCTGGCGCGGTGCCGAAACTCTCCCTCCAGCGACGATCGCCCAGCTCGAGGCGTTGCCGGTTGACACCCATCCGATGACACAGTTCTCGGCCGGCATCCTCAGTCTCCAGACGGAGTCGATCTTCGCCGCGCGCTACCGAGAGGGGATGCCCAAGACCGACTACTGGGAGGCAATGTTCGACGACACCATGCGACTCCTGGCACGGCTGCCGTTGGTGGCGGCCTACATCTACCGTCGTAGCTACAAGGGCAACCAGCAGATCGCGCACGACGAACCCTCGCTGGACTGGGGTGCAAACCTGGCCCACATGATGGGTGTAGAGAACGAACAGTTTCGGGAGTTGATGCGGCTTTACCTGACGATCCACGCGGATCACGAAGGTGGAAACGTCAGCGCCCACACGACGCATCTGGTGGGGTCTGCGCTCTCGGATCCGTACCTCGCCCTCTCGGCGGGAATGAATGGCCTGGCGGGTCCGCTGCACGGTCTGGCAAATCAAGAGGTCGTCCGCTGGATTCAGGGGATGACCGCCGAGATCGGCGAAGAGCCGACATCCGATCAGGTCCGGGACTATGCGTGGCGGACTCTGAATAGTGGTCAGGTGGTGCCTGGCTACGGTCACGCCGTCCTGCGAAAGACCGACCCGCGCTACATGGCGCAGCGGCAGTTCGCTCTCAAGCACTTTCCCGACGACAAGATGTTCAAGGTCGTGTCGCAGTTGTACGACATCGTCCCCGACATTCTGAAGGAACACGGAAAAGCCAAGAACCCATGGCCGAACGTGGACGCGCACTCGGGCTGCATCCTCGTCCACTACGGCGTGGTTGAGTACGACTTCTATACCGTACTGTTCGGCGTCTCTCGGGCAATCGGTGTGTTGGCATCCCTGGTCTGGGATCGTGCGCTGGGTCTCTCCCTCGAGCGGCCGAAGAGCGTGACCTCCGAGTGGATTCGTGAACAGGTGACCTCGACGGTCGGTTGATCAGTCGGGTTCTTTCGGGTCAGTCTCGAACTCGAGTTCCTTCACCAGCCCCGCGTAGCGCTTCTCGATGCTGAATCCGTACGAGTAAAAATACTCCGGCCGGAAGAATCCGGTCGTAACGGTCTTGATCCCAATCGACACCAGACGATTGAACAGCTGCTTCATCAGGCCGTCCGCGACGCCCTTTCGTCGGAAGCGGTCCATGACCACGATCTTCTCGAGGTGCGCTGCTGGATCCTCTTCCAGCTCGTAGAAGATCCCGCCGATGAGTTGGCCTCGCTCGCCGATAGCAACCAGATAGCGGTGTTCGGGCCGGAAACGAACGTCCAGTTTTGCCGCCAGGAACAGGCGATGTAGGTGTCCGACCTCCTTGGGGCTGAGCGCATGCCGAACCCGAAACGGCCGACCGTCGTGATCCTCGAGGGTGACGACCATCTCGCTCTGTTGCGTTCCGGCAAGAGTTCCGCTGACGAACGCGGCGGCGTCTTCGGGGCGAAGGTAGGGATAGGAGAGACGGGCCAGGAAGTAGTCGTCGTCCTCACCGTGCTTCAGTTTTGCCCGTAATTCGGCGATCGCATCGACACGCTCGTCGCCGATGAGAAGACCGCCACGAATATTGGCGATCAGTGTCTCCAGCCCCTCCCGTAGCGTCTCGTCGCTTTCTTGAAAGACGGTGTCCAGAAAGAAACGAATGCGGGTCCAGGGAACCTCCTGGTCGAGGGCCGCGAGGTTGTACGTGTCGTAGAGTTCACGAACCGTAAGTGCGCGCGCCTCCCTCGTGGGGTCTTGCCCCAGTTCCCGCCAGCGGCGGTACCGCTCGATGGCGAAGAACAACCGGCGTGGTCGGAACCCGCGACTCTTCACCGATTCCAGGTAACCCGCCAGGGACGTGAGAAGCTCATCGTCTGCATCCTCGCGTGGGCGATCCAGAATTTTCTGTAGCAGTGCGACGCCCTCAGTTTCTCCCGAGATTTCCAGGACAGAACTGAAGATGATGTCCCAGCCCACAAGTCCCTTGAGTGCCGGGTACAGCGTCTCGGCGGGCTCGATGAACTCGTCACGGAACGAACGAATCATGCCGAGCACGCCTTGATGGTGACGACGGGCCGTCACCGAGACGATTCTCACGCCGTGTTGAAAGTCGTCCATCGGTACGATCACATTGGTCATGCTCGGGTCGGCGATCTCCCAGCGCTTACCGGAGCGATACCAGAAGTCGACGTAGGCACCGAGCGCCGTCCACGCGAGAAACGGCCAGGACTGTGGGAGTCGCTCCGAGTCGCCGTGGCGGGCCATGCGGCGCAGTCCACGGGCCAGCGTGTCACCGGATACGTATTCCTCAGACCAGAGCTTATTCTCCCGCCAGTAGCCGCCGAACTCTTCGACGAGGGGCTCACGATCGCCGGATCCGCCACTGAGGATCAGCCAGTGGACCTCCTCATACACCTGCTTCTCCGTCAAGCCGTGGTTGACGTTGACGGCAAGATCGTGGGATCCCTGATGTCGGGTGTGAATCGTGACGCGGTAGACCGCCTTGCCGTGACGTTGTCCCAGCAGGCGTACCCAGACGCCGCCGCGAGGAATGTCGGACAGTCGGATGATGATGCCCTTCGAGAACAGGAACACGGCCTCGCGCAACAATGTTGTATCGCGAACGGCGACCAGCAGGCGGTCGCGATCCTCGACCGGAATATCGTCGTTGAATGCCACGACGTCGCTCCAGCCATACTCGTCTCCGGTCTCCGGATCGACGGCCACCTGGGCGCTGGGGCCGAGCCAACGACGAAACCCCTCTCGAAGCGAAACGGCGGCTTCCTTGGCCGCCGACCGCACGGTCTCGTGCGGCGCCACGATTTGCATGCGAACCAACGCGGCGCGTAGCGTCCGGTACGAGGCGGGGTGAGCCGAGCCGTAGTCCGCCAGCAGTTGCAAGAGCGAGAACGCCCGACTCGTCTCGTCACGCGCCGAGAGGCACGCACGATGAGTCGCTTCGATCCACGCGTCGATCTTGGCCGGACTAAGAGTGGCCCGAGCGATCGCGTTGCGTGTGTCGTCATCCAGTAGAATTCCATCGCCGTCGAGGAATCGGCGGAGTGTCTGGTCAAACCGTTTGTCTCGTTCGAGGCTGACCAGTTGCGCGAGCGCGCGACGTCGTAACTCGATCGAACCGTGGGTGGCAATTCGGGCCAGCGCCCAGCGGGCCGGGTCGGCCAGTCGATTCTCGTCGGTGCCTACGTTGGCCGCGATCCGTTCCAATGCTGCGATGGAGGTGCCGGGTTGGCTGGACGCCAGGAGGCGGGCCCCCTGGTCGAGCTGTTGGAGCCGCCAACCGTCTACGGCGTCCAACTTATCAAGGAGATCCTTCTCGGTGTCCGGCGGCGTCGAGGACTCGTAGCGCCTGATCCACCGAACGGCTCGGGACGTTCGGCCGGGTCGCTGACGTTCGGAGAAATCGAGTGGCAGGAAATCGACCAGGGGCCCGTTTCCAAGCCACAGTCTGGGTGCGCTGAGAAGCGCACCTAGGTCGAGGACGCCAGGCGGGTGGCCGTATGCCACGTCTCCGACCCGAACGACGTTGTTGCCGAGAGCCTCGATCGTGAGGAGCGGCTCTGCCCCGGTGCGTCTGAGAGTGTTGTTCTCGACCGTCAGGTCCTGGGCCGTCATACCGACGACTTGCAGCAACCAGTTCGGTAGGACGATCTCTACACCGCCAACGTTCAGGTAGGTTCGCCGGTAGAGCGCGCTAATCTGCTCCGAGAAGTTCTGTGCAACGTTTTTTCGTCGTGGCGTGCCCTTGGGAGTCAGCTCGCCCTTCTCGGGGTCCAGGTCACGGTCGATCAGGGCGAAGTCGACGACGCGTTCGAACGGGGCCAGAAATTTGTTCACGGAGACGACCAGCGAGCGGAAATGGTCCCGCAACTCGTCGGGTGTCAGATTCGCGAGATCGATGTCTCGATAGTCCGGGTTGGGATAGATCAGGAGGGTGTTGAACTCACGATGATCCCCCACCAGAAACGCACGCCCGACCGACTCCAGATCGCGAAACAGGTTCTCGATACGTTGAGGTGCGATCGTCTCGCCCTTGACGTTCTTGTAGATCTCCTTCTTGCGATCGACCAGCTTGATGAACCCGGCATCGTCCAGCTCCATCAGGTCGCCCGTGTGGAACCAGCCTTCTTCGTCAAACGAGGGGCGTCCGTCAGAGGGGTCGAGATAGCCGATCATGACGTAGCCACCTCGAACCAGGAGTTCGCCGTCCTCCGCCAGGCTGATCTCGATCCCCGGGAGAGCACCTCCGAGGGAATCGTTCCGATATCGCTCGGGGGGCGTCATCGTTATCCCGCCGGTGGCCTCGGTCATGCCAAAACCGGACATCAGCTCGACGCCACGCGCCTGAAAGAACCGGAAGATGTCAGAGTCCAGGTAGCCCGCCGCCGAAAGACCCCAACGGAGTTTCCCTCCCGTCAACTGATCGGTAACCGCCTGAAGCTCCTCATCCGACCCGAGCAGCGGATCGACACGCTGACCGATCGACTCGTAGAGCTGGATCCATTTCTTGGGAACGCTGATGAAGACGGTCGGCTCGTACCGCTGCATACCGCGAATCAGCGCATCAACGGACGGATTCTCGATGAAGCAATAGGTGGCACCCCAGAAGATACAGCCGAGCATCTCGAGGAATCGCCCGAACGTATGGAACAGCGGCAGAAAGCAGAGAAACGTGTCGCGGTCGCCGATTTCCGGAAGCGCGAGGGCCCGCGCGAACCGCTTGAACACCAGGTTGCGCTGTGAGAACTGGATGGCCTTCGGGGTGCCGGTCGTGCCGGACGTGTACATGATCGTCGCGAGATCTTCGCTTCGCACCCCGTTTGAGCGCTCGACAACGGTCGCTGCCGGAACTCCCTCGGCGCCGACGAGAAGATCGTTCCAGGAGGTCACACGCTCGGTCCGACGCATCTTGGGGTCGAGGCTGATGACGTGACGTAGATCCGGTAGCGCATCTCGACATTGCGTCAGCTTCTGCAACTGCCGACGATTCGAGACCATGACGGTACGGGCGTGACAGTGACGAAGAATGAACTCAACATCGGCCCCGGTGGAATTTCCAGGAACCATCACGTTGACGATCCCGGAAGTGAGACAGGCGATATCGGCTAGCGCCATCTCCAGCCTGTTCTCCGAGAGGATGGCGACCGGTCCCGGTTCTCCGTCGGGGTCGAGGGCCAACAGTCCGCGCGCGATCAATTGCGCACGTTGCGACGCGTTGGTCCAACGCATCGCGGAGGTCTCGTACTCGTTCGGAGGTAACTGGAACAAGGTCCGCGAGCCGTACTCGTCGACCCGTTGACGGAAGAGAGGCCCGACCGTCAGGTGGGACGCGTCAATCGCCGCCAGAATCCTCTTCGCCCAGTCATCCCGTGCCTCCTCGTCGATCCGTTTCAGGACCTCGGAGCGGCGCACGAGATCCAACGCCAACCAGGCGATCTGTCGGGCAGTCGGTCGATTCTCGGCGGCGCCACGGTTCAGTCGCTGAGTCGAGCGCTCGAGGAGAGCTGCGAGGGTCGCGAGCGGGAGATGCTCGAGGATGGCATCTCGCGTCAGGGCGTCGGTCAGCGACCGGGCCGCTTCTCGGTCGATCCGGGTGGACTGCTGCTCGGGTGTCAGTGGCCGGGCGGCGTGCTCGAACGCCACCTGGAGGATCTCCGCGGCCTGGGTGGCGGGGCGGATGGCGAGCCCGCGAAGGCTCTGCAACACCGCTTCGAGTCGGGCTTTTGACTTAGTAACATCCATCGTGGCGTATGCGGGTCGGCGCGAGTCCTGTAGAGTAGGGGCGGCAGGGCGATTATAGTTCGATTGATCATCCGACGGCTCCAAGATCGGGGCCGAGAGCTTCGGAGGAAGTTGTGTCCAGTTTCCACGTCGCGGTCATCCCCGTCGGCAGGGTCTCGGCGGAGGAGGTCGAAGCGTCACTGCAGCGAGCGGCCCGAGCGCTGCGGCAGCCGCTCGAGCTGCGCGGATCCATTCCGGTCCCGCAGGGAATCGAAGAATCCGAGCGTGGCCAGTTTCGTGCATCGCTCCTCATGCAGAAGCTGCGTGGGATGGTGCCGCAGCTCGGTCAGGGGAAGATGATTGGGCCCGAGGGGGCGACCGACGAGCGCCCGCCGTTCAAGACCGACGGCTACGTGTTCGTCACCGATGCCGATCTCTACACCGCGAATAAGGACACGGTCTACGCGGCTCTCAAGTCTGCGGCAGGTCTGTCCGTCGTCTCCTTACGACGAATCCGTGAGGCGTACTATCGACGAAAGGCCGACCCGGTCAAGCAGCGCAACCGGATGGTCAAAGAGATCATTCGTATGGTTGCCCGCCTCAGGCGCGCGCCGGCGTGTGGCGATCCGAAGTGTGTCCTGGCGGCATCGGAGATGATCGCGGATCTCGACACCAAAGAGGAAAAATTTTGTCGCTCGTGCTCACAGCGATTGTTCGAAGGACGGGTTAGCATCTAAGAGTGAGGGGGAGTCGTGGAACGAGTGGGGCAACGGCCGGAAGACGTCATCGTGGTTATCCTCGGAGGAGGCCGCGGAACCCGCCTCGAGCCGTTGACGTGGCGTCGCAGTAAACCTGCGGTACCCATCGCCGGGAAGTATCGTCTGATCGACATTCCGATCAGCAACGCGATCCACTCCCACATGGAGCGGATGCTTGTTTTGACGCAGTACAACTCGGTTTCGTTGCATCGTCACATCGCTCAGACGTATCGATTCGATATCTTCTCCAAGGGGTTCGTGCAGATCCTCGCCGCGCAACAGACGCCGGCGGACGCGGAGGGTTGGTTTCAGGGTACCGCGGATGCGGTGCGTCGCAACCTATGGCAGATTCGCGAATCGCCCGGGGATCTGGTCTTGATTCTCTCCGGAGATCACATTTATCGCATGGACTATCGGCAGATGCTCCGTGACCACGTCGAGGCGAACGCCGACTTGACCATTGCCGCACTGCCATGCTCCGAGGACGAGATCAGCAGTTTCGGAGCGATGCGCGTCGACGAATCGGGTTGTATTCGCGAGTTCCGTGAGAAGCCGAAGACCGCTGCCGATCGTGCGGGGTTGGCGACATCGCCGGAGCTACTGGCCGAACGAGGTATCGAGGGCGACCGACCCTACCTGGCGTCGATGGGCATCTATCTCTTTCGCAAGCAGGCTCTGGTCGATTGTCTGGACAACGACCTGGTCGATTTCGGGAACAACGTCATTCCGGCCGCTCTCCAGCGATTCAAACTACAGTCGCACTTCTTCAGCGGCTACTGGAGGGACATCGGTACGATCCGCACTTTCTACGATGCCCACATGGATCTCGTGCGAGCCGATCCGCCCTTCGACTTCAACGACGAAAGCTGGTCGTTCTACACCCATCCGCGCTACCTACCGGGGTCGCGGTTGCGTGGATGTACATTCACGGAGGCGTTGCTGGCCGGCGGGGCAAGTATGGAAGACTCGGTCATCGAGAGATCGGTCATCGGCATCCGCTCGCGTCTGTCTAAGGCCACCGTGAAGAACTCTCTGATCATGGGTGTGGAGGAGGGACCCCCATCTCGCGGCTCCGATTTCCCGCCGATCGGTATCGGGGAAGGATCCCTTGTCGACGGGGCGATCGTCGATCTCAATGCCCGCATCGGACGCAACGTCGAGATCACGAATCGTGAAGGGGTCGACAACGCCGACGGCGACGGTTGGGTCATTCGCGATGGAATCGTGGTGGTCGCGAAGAACACCGTTATTCCGGATAACACGAAGATCTGACGTTCAGAGCAGGCCCGTCTGACCGACGTACAGCAAGCCTGCCACGGCGCCGGTCAGTAGCGTCGCGAGTGTCGCCACCAGCAGAGCTCGAGGACCCAGCCCCGCCAGATCGTTCCGTCGATCCGGCGCGATCGCCGTGATGCCGCCGACGAAGATCCCCACCGAAGCCAGGTGGGCAAACCCGCACAGTGCGTACGAGAGGACGAGTTGGGTTCGCGCCGAGACCGCGCCGGATTCAGCGAGGGCCCCAAGCTCTCGATAGCTAACGACCTCCGTCATCACGATTCGTTGCCCCAGCAGGCGGGCCGCCTCGGGAAGATCCGCGGCTTCGATGCCGAGCATCCAGGCGAACGGGTAGAACAGAGTGCCCAGGACTCCGTCGATGCCGATCCATGCGCCCTGGCCCCCGATGGAGGTGACCAGCGCCCCGATGGCGAGGTCGGCCAGGCCGACGAGGCCAAGGACCGCGATGAGCAACGTCGAGATCCCGGCGGCCAGACGAAGACCGTCGGTTGCACCGGACGCGAGGGCCGCCAGCCCCCCTTCGTGCGCCGACGGTTCTCGATCGGAGGGTACGCTGCCGGCCGTCTCCGGTGCGCCGCCTTCCACGGATTCGGGAAGCATCAGCTTCGAGATCAACGCGGCGGCCGGGATCGATAGAAACGAAGCGGAGATCAGATGGCCGGCGATGCGGGGGAAACTGTTCTGGAGGAACAGGACGTAGATCGCCATCGTCGTGGACGCGACGGTCGACATCCCGCAGCCGAGTACCGTTAGCAGTTCCGAGCGTGTCATCCGTTTCAGGTAGGGCTTGGCCGCCGCACTGGCCTCGACCCCGAAGAACAGGTTTGCGGCGGCGACGAGTGCCTCCGCGCCGGAGAGGCGAAGGGTCCGGTGGAAGAGCCGCGCCAGGAGACGAACCACGAGGTGGATCAGCCCGTAGTGACGGAGCAGGGCCATCAACGCCGCGAAAAAGATGACCGCCGGTAGAACCTGGGCGGCGAACACGAAGCCGATCGAGGGTGTCCCGTCGTCGGAAGTCGACCCGGGGGCCAGCGCCAGCGGGCCCAGCAGAAAGTCGGCGCCGGCGCTGACCGCCGACAAAGCCGCGATCACCGCATCGTTGACGATCACCAACATCCCGCGGCTCGCCGGTAACCAGAAAATCAGAACGCCGGCGAACAACATCAGTGCGAACGATCCGCCGACGGTCCGCCAGGAGACCGGCCGCTTGCAACCCCCGCTGAGCCATGCCACGAGCATCAGGAGCAGGCAGCCGAGAAGCGAAACAAGATTGAGCGCGCTCATCCGGCTATTATGGCAGGCATGCGGACGATCAGAACCCACTGCAATCGCGATTGCCCCGACGCGTGCGGGATCGTTGCCACCGTGGACGACGGCAAGATCGTCAAACTGGCCGGGGATCCCGATCATCCCGTCACCGAGGGGTTCCTCTGTTACCGCACCAATAAGTTTCTCGAGCGCCAGTACGACCCGGATCGGATTACGAGCCCGATGCTCCGGAACGGGGAGACCTTCGTTCCGATCTCATGGGACGAGGCGCTCGACCGGATAGCGTCGACGATGTTGAAGATCCGTGAGGAAGACGGCGGCTCCGCGATCCTGAATTACCGTAGCGGTGGATCGCTGGGAATGATGAAGCTGGTCAGCGACCATCTCTTCGAACAATTCGGACCCGTGTCGATCAAGTCGGGCGATATCTGTTCCGGTGCCGGCGACGCGGCGCAACTCAAGGATTTCGGCGAGGAGGACAGCAACGATCTGTTCGATCTGCTCAACAGCAAGACGATCGTCATCTGGGGTAAGAACCCGTTCGTCAGCAACGTCCACCTACTGCCGGTCCTGAGACGCGCCAAGGACCGCGGCGCTCGACTGATCCAGATCGACCCGGTCCATCATCGTGGCGCCGACCTCGCATCGCTCTATCTCCAACCTCGCCCGGGAGGAGACATCGCACTCGCTCTTGGCGTGATGCGTCACCTGTTTGACCACGGCGGCATCGACCCCGAGGCAAGCCAATACTGCGATCACTTCGAAGATTTGCGTGAGAGCTTTAGCGAGAGCACCGTTGAGGAATGGGCGAACCTGGCGGACGTCCCGGTCGGCCAACTGGTCGAGCTGGCGACGTCGTATGCCGACGGACCCTCGGCGATCCTCGTGGGGTGGGGGATGCAACGACGCCGAAACGGTTCGGCGGCGGTGCGTACGCTCGACGCGCTCGGGGCGGTCTCGGGGAATGTGGGAGTCTCCGGTGGCGGGGTGTCGTTCTACTTCAAGCGACGCGGACCCTTCGACACGTCGTTCCTGAAAGGGGAGCAGGTCGCTCCACGTCAACTGCTGGAGCCGTTGCTTGGCCAGGAGATTCTGGCGGCGGACGATCCGCCGATCCGCATGGTCTGGATCTCCAACGGCAATCCCGTGGCGATGCTCCCGAACTCCCGCGTCGTGGCCGAGGCGCTGGAGTCCCGCGAGTTCACCGTCCTCGTCGATTCGTTCCTGACCGACACGGCCCGTCACGTCGATCTAGTCCTGCCGACCACCACGATGCTCGAAGATGACGATATCGTCGGTGCCTACGGGCATCACTGGCTTGGCAAGGTCAGGCCGGTCGTCGATCCACCGGACGGTGTGCGAACCGACTTTCAGATCAGTTGCGCGCTGGCGGAGCGACTCGGAGTCGTGGGGTATGACACCGACTCCAGAAGCTGGCAGCGTCGCATCATGTCGCGGCTGGCAGATGCGGGGATCACGCTCGAGAGCCTGGAAGAGGGGCCGCAGCGCAACCCGCTGGCTCCTACCATTCTGTTCGCCGATCGGAGATTTGCGACCCCATCCGGCAAGGTCAACCTGATCCACTCGTTTGATAGCGAGGGTCCACGACCGACCGTCGATCGGCCCCTGCTTCTGGCCGCCCTCGCCGACGGCAAGCGTCAGGCGTCGCAGACCCCATCGCGTTTACAGTCGGGGCCCGACAGCGTGACCGTTCATCCGGACATGGCTGCCGGATTCACGGCGGGGGAGCGCGTGATCGTCGAGTCTGCACTCGGAAGCCTGGAGGCGATCCTGAAGCTGGACCCCCGTCAACGGCGTGATATGGCGTTGATGACCAAGGGAGGCTGGTTGCATCGTGGACGCTGTGCCAACGTGATGGTTCGTGCCCGAGCCACCGACGATGGCGGTGGCGCCTGCTACTACGACGAACCGGTTCGACTCTTACCGCTCTAGATTCAACGGAGAACGACGTGCCGCAGCATCGGTTCGAACCCCCGCGAGGACGTCTGGAGGAGATCCTCGTGGACTCCACTCACCTTGCAGGCAATCTGCTCGGTGATCCGGCCGAGCGAAGGGTCGCCGTCTACCTGCCCGAGGGCTACGAGAACGGCGACCGCGCGTATCCGTTGTTCGTGAGCCTCGCCGGGTTTACCGGGAGTGGGTTGAAGCAGCTGGCGTGGCGCGCCTTCGAGGAGTCTCTGCCCCAGCGGATCGACCGTCTGGTCCAGGCGGGGCTCATGGGGCCGGCAATCTTCGCGTTCCCCGACGGATTCACGTCCCTCGGCGGCAACCAGTATGTGGATACGCCGGTGATGGGACGCTGGGAGTCGTTCCTGGTCGACGAGATGGTGCCCAGCCTGGAGAGGGCGTTCCGCCTGCTACCGAGCGCCGCCAGTCGGGCCATCTTCGGCAAGTCCAGCGGTGGCTACGGTGCGTTGATTCAGGGCATGCGTCACGGAGATCGTTGGGGGGGTGTCGCGTGCCATTCGGGCGACATGGGGTTCGAGGGCTGTTATCGCGGGGACTTCCCGAGGGCCCTCGTGGCGCTGGCAGCCCGCGATGGTTCGATCGAGACGTTTCTGGAGTCCCTCTCCGACAGCGATCGCATCGGTTCCGACGACTTCCATGCGCTGATGACCCTGGCGATGGCTGCGTCCTACGATCCGGATTCCGGGAGTCCTCTGGGGATCCGGTTGCCCATGGACCCGCACACGTGCGAGGTCGATCCCGAGAGGTGGGCAAGCTGGCTGAATCACGACCCCGTTGAACTCATCGAGCGTGCCGAATGCCGCGACAACCTGCTGGCCCTCCGCCTGCTGTTCGTCGACTGCGGTCGTTCCGACGAATACAACCTCCAGTTCGGCGCGCGGCGTTTTGCGACACGACTGAGCCAGCACGGCGTCCCTCACACGTACGAGGAGTTCGACGGGACCCACAGCGGAATCGATCATCGACTCGACAGCTCTCTTCCGCTGCTCTATTCGGCGCTGGATGTCTGAGTTGCGATCGCGTGTTTCATTTTCGGTGTCGATGGTTGCTCTCGCCTGGTTCGTCATGACCGGAACCGGGTTTGCGGGGGAGCGCCCGACTCACGCCGAAGTCAACAACTTCCAGTCGACGCCGGACTACGCGGAGACGTTTCGGTTCATCGACACGCTGGTTGCGGAGTCGCCGGACCTCCACCTCGAGACGTTCGGTCACAGCGCCGCAGGACGGCCGATGAAGGTCGTCGTCGTCGCCCGCGAGACGTCGCCGGACCCGACCGCTGCACACGCCAGCGGCAAGGCTATCGTCTTGATCCAGAATGGAGTCCACGCCGGCGAGATCGACGGCAAGGATGCGTCGCTCTTGCTCCTGCGAGATATCGTCGCCGGAAAGCACGATGCCTGGCTCGATCGCCTGGTGCTGTTGTTCATCCCGATCTACAACGTCGACGGTCACGAACGGATCTCGCCCCATAACCGTCCCAATCAGAATGGACCCGTCAAGGGAATGGGGTTCCGCACCACCACCGATGGGCACGACCTCAATCGCGATCACCTCAAGCTGGACACGCCCGAGGCACAGGCGGTCGTCGCGCTCTTCAATCGCTGGCGACCTCACCTTCATATCGATAATCACGTGACCGATGGGGTTCAGTTCGATTGGGAACTGACCTACGAGTGGGCCCGGAGCCCTCAGCAATCGGTCGCCGTTTCCGGGTGGCTCGAGCAGACGATGCCCGGAGTCCTCGAACGTGTGACATCCGCCGGGTATCCGGTCGGACCTTACGTCAGTCTGCTGGACTCGAACGATCCGTCGAAGGGTTTCGACTCGTCGGTGCAGGAACCGCGTTACGCCACGGGCTATTACCCGCTTCGGAATCGACCGTCGATCCTGGTGGAGAACCACTCCTACAAACCCTACCGCCGGCGAGTTCTGGTCAACCGCGAATTCATGACGGCACTCTTCGACACGATCGCCGAGGCTCCCGACAGGCTTGTCGCCGCCACAACGGCGGCGGATCGAGCCGTCGTCGAGGCCGGTCGTCGTACCGAGAACCGCCCACCGATCGCCGTGAGCTATCGCACGGCCCCGTCGGAGGAGACGATGGTCGTTCCGTTCTACGACTGGACGATGGAAGAATCCGTGGCACTCGGAGTGCCGATACTTGAGTATCGGGAGGACGCCCGACGAGTCCTGGAGGTCCCGTGGGCCCATCGACCGGAGGTCGCGCTCTCCGTATCGCGACCCTGGGGATACCTGGTGCCCCCCGGCTGGCCCGAGATCGATCGTCGTCTGCGGGATCACGGGTTGGTCGTCGAGACGCTGGCGGAGCCGGCCGAACTGGACGTCGAGATCGTGACGGCCACCGGTGTCCGGCGACGCTCGGACAGGGTTGTCAGCTATCAGGGCCGGGTGCAGGTCACGGGCGAAATCCGCCGTGAAGCCGGGCGCGTTGTTTTTCCCGTCGGGACACGGTGGATTCCGGCAGACCAACCCGACTTCAACGTGGCGGTGCAGCTTCTCGAGCCGGAGGCGCCGGACTCGCTGTTCGCGTGGGGGCACCTGGCCCTCGTGCATGAGCGTAAGGAATATATCGACTCCCGTGTCCTTGAGCCCTTGGTGCGGGAGATGCTGAAGGAGCCGGCCATCGCGGCCGAATGGGCCGAGGCACTCGAGGACGAGGCGTTCGCCGACAACCCCGGTGCCCGCTGGCTGTGGTGGTATCGCAAGACCCCCTACTGGGATGCAGGGGTCGATCGACTTCCGATCTATCGGCGGATGATGCCGTTGGATGTCGAAACGGGATCCGCGTTCGATTGATACGAACGTGCCGACCCATGTAGAGTGGCACGCGTGATGACGGTCCCAACTCCCCACAGCCTTCTCCTTGCGCTGGTGCTGACCCTGCTACTGCCGGCGTGCGATGGCCAACGGCGCGTCGAGCCGTCGATCGAACTCTGGGACGCCTGGCTGGACAGCCCGGGTGGGCGTCTTGACTTCGGTCTTGAGTTATCCCGGGACGGCTCGCAGGCGTTCGCGACCCTCGTCAACGGCACCGAACGCATCGAGGTCCCGCAGGCCGAGTGGGACGGGCAGGCCCTGACTCTGGGGATGGTTCATTACGATTCTGCGATTCACGCGACGATGACGGACGGGCGTCTCGACGGAGGTTGGGAGCGGGCCTCGCAGCTCGGCACGACGACCCGCATGGACTTTCACGCAACGCGACGGAGCGGCCTCGAGTCGACATCCGGCAGCGATCGGGGCCTAAGGCCGCTTGCCGAGCGCTGGCGAGTCCATTTCTCCCTCACCGACGACCCCGCCGTCGGCGTCTTCGAGTGGCGAGACGACGGCGCGGTTCGGGGGACGTTCCTGACGACCACCGGGGACTACCGCTTCCTCGCCGGCTCTCTTGACGACGACACGCTCCGTCTCTCGACCTTCGACGGTGCCCATGCGTTCCTCTTCGAGGCGACCTTCGACGAGAGTGGAGGGTTGTCCGGTGATTTCTGGTCCCGTGACACGTGGCACGAGACGTGGAGGGCGCAACCCGACCCGGAGGCCAGTCTACCCGACGCCTTCACACTGACCCGCTGGATCTCGGACACGCCCCTGTCCGAGATTCGCTATCCCGACCTCGATGGAAATTTACGAGCTTTGTCCGATGAAGTATTTGCTGGCGTAAGATTGATCGAGCTTTTCGGAAGCTGGTGTCCCAACTGCAATGATGCGACCCAATACCTCGTGGAACTCGATGCGACCTATCGACAAGACGGCCTGACCGTGATCGGTCTTGCATTCGAGATGTCGGGGGATCCCGTGCGAGATCGAGAGCAGCTTCGCATCTATGCGGACTACCACGGACTCGACTACCCACTGTTGCTGGCAGGCACGACGGACAAGGACGACGCCTCGCGTCAGTTTCCGCACATCGACCGGGTGCGGGCCTACCCGACGTTTCTATTCGTCGATTCGGATGACCAGATTCGAGCCGTTTACAGCGGTTTTTCGGGTCTCGCGACGGGAGAGGCGCACCGGGAGCTGCGTCGGCAGTTCTCCGGCTGGATCGACACGCTACTGGAGGAAGGAGCGTGAACGCGACCTCGACGATCTGGCTTGAGGAGTTCCAGCAATGGCTGGACGATAATCGCGACCCCCACGAGGGGGCGGCGCGCCTCCGTCAGTATCTTGAAGATCGTCCCGAGGACACTCGTCGGGATCTCCAGGCGCGGGCATTCGAGATTCTCCTCCAGGAACGTCACGCCTACGGTGTCGCGCTGCTGATGATGGAGACCGTGCAGGATCCGGAGTACATCGAGGAGATCGCCCGCACGATGGCCCCGCTCCCACGATTGCAGTCGGCCGACGAAGAGGCCCACCTCGCCGATCTGGTGCGATTGCTCGCCGCGTCGGGGCGACGTCACGCGTTGCGGGTCGTCGAGGCGTTCCTGTTGGATCGACCCTTCTCGGCGGCGTGGCCAACGGTCCCCTGGGCGCTGTGGCCGCGCCACGCGGTGTTGTTCCGTCGCGCGTGGTCGCGCTGGATTCTGGAAACCGAGAGCGGTCGCTGGACATCGGATCGGTTCCTGGGACCCTTCCTGACCGAACCGGAAGCCGTGGTTTCGATTCGCGAAGCGTTGTTCGAAGGCGAGCAGGCGGGGCGACGAGATCGTTGGTTGGAACTCGTCGCTGCGTTGCAGGCATGTGCGCGACGCACGCGATGGCTGCAGCCGGATCAACGCGCGGCCCTGAGCGATGCGCTGTCGTGAATCCTCGTATGGCGCGTCCGAAGCAGCCGATCGAGGTCGTCGCCCATCGTGGAGCGTCGTGGGATCGGCCGGAGAATACTCTCTCCGCATTCGCCGGTGCCGTTCAACAGGGATGCGACGCGATCGAACTCGATGTCCAGCTCTCACGTGACGGTGTCCCGGTCGTCTATCACGACCGGACCCTCGTGCGGGCAGGTGGGGGCCGTCGCCGCGTGGCGGCGCTCGACGTGCGGGAACTTCGGACGCTGGACGCCGGTTATCGCCTCGAAGACACACGGCGACGACATCGAATCCCGTATCTGACCGAGGTGTTGGATCGCTACGCGGATTCCGTCCCGCTACTGATCGAGGTCAAGCTCCGCGATACGCCGGAGCGATTGCGAACGCTCGCAACGTCCGTTGTAGATCAGCTGAAAGGGCGCAGAGTTGCGCGTCGCCCGCGTCTCCTCTGTTTCGATCCCAACGTCCTGGCCGACGTCCGCCCGCGCTCTGGTGATGTGGAGGCGATCCTCAACGTTCGGGCGGTCGACGCGCGAGTGCGGGGATTGCGTCGATGGTTTGATACGGTTGACGGGATCTCGGTAAACGTTCGCGGGGTCACCCCGCGTCTGGGAGATGCGATCGCGGCTGCAAATCTGCCCCTCCTTGTCTTTACCTGTAACACGGCGCATCGTGTGCGTCGTGCCGTGGCGGCCGGTGCGGCCACTATCATGTCCGATCGCCCCGGTTGGTTGCGGCAACAACTTGTGAATGATGGAAGCAGTCGATGAGACGCGACTTCGCCCAACTTGCAGACGGTCCACACGATCTCCTGGTGATCGGAGGTGGGATCTACGGTGCCTGGGTCGCCCATGACGCCGCATTGCGCGGCTTGCGCGTGGTTCTGGTCGACCGGCTGGATTGGGGTAGCGGAACCTCCCAATCATCGTCGAAACTGATCCACGGCGGATTGCGCTATCTGCAATACGGAAGACTCGGTCTGGTTCGCAAGTCACTGCTGGAACGACGACTCCTGCTGAGGCTGGCGCCGCATCGCGTTCGGCCCCTTCGTTTTGTGCTGCCGGTCTATCGTGGTTCGCGAACCGGCAGGTTCAAGCTTGGCATCGGGCTTCGCATCTACGATGCGCTTGCCAACGCGCGGAATGTTGGGCGACACCACCGTCTGTCGTCGGACGATATCGAAGCCGACTATCCATTCCTCAACAACGCGGACCTCGTGGGAGGGTTTACCTACGGCGACGCACAGACCGACGACGCCCGCCTCACGCTCGAGATCGTCGAGGGGGCTGCGGAGGCCGGCGCGAAGGTGGTCAACTATGCAGAGGCCACGGGGTTCATCCTGGATGGCAAGCGGGTGGTCGGTGCGTACGTCACGGATCGTGAGACAACCCGCAAGATCGAGGTGCGGGCGGATGTGACGGTTCACTGTGGCGGGCCGTGGGTGCCGGAACTCCTGGGGGACGCGCGGCGCCCGATGAAGGCGCCCGTTCAGCTGGCAAAAGGGGTGCATCTGGTCATGCCGGGGCTCCCGACCGACCGTGGGATTCTCGTGCAGGGCTCCCAACGGGGGCGGGTCACGTTCCTGTTGCCCTGGTACGGCCGAACGCTGCTGGGTACGACCGATACCGAGTACACGGGAGATCCGGGAACCGCACGAATCGCGGCAGAAGAGATCGACGAACTACTCGAAAAGGCGAACGGTGTCCTGATGGGCACGAATTGGAAGCGGGCGGACATCATTAGCGGGTTCGTCGGCGTGAGGACACTGCCCGCCTCGCGGCCGGGTCGCAAGACGTCATCCATCAGTCGAGGATTCTCTCTCCGTTCTCCGGCCGATGGCCTACTCGTCCCCATCGGTGGCAAGCTGACCTCGGCTCGAAGCGACGCCGTCGACGTCGTCAATCGCGTGGAGTCGTTACGCGGGCACAGTCCCCGAAAGTCTAGGACCGCGGAGCGACCGTTCCCGTGGCGACCGGATCGCTATCGTCGCTGGCGGGTAGAGTCGATCTCCGACGCGATGGATGCCGGCCTGGATGAAGAGGTCGCGCGTGTGGCGGGGCAGCGCTACGGCAATCGTCTGGGTCGACTCCTGGATACGGTCCGTGAGACCCCTGAGCTTGCTGCGAGGATCGTCCCCGATCTGCCCTTCGTCTGGGGCGAGGTGCCGTTGGCGGTGACCCACGAGATGGCCATCAGTCTCGAGGATGTTGTCCGTCGACGGATACCGGTGGGACTCCTTGTGAAGGATCCTGATCAAACCTTGCGAGCCGTCGGACAGATGATGCAGCAGCTCCTCGGTTGGAGTAACCAGAGGATGGCGGAAGAACTCAACCATACCCGTCGCAAACTTGCGGTCCTGGAGGTGTGATGGACCTGACACCGGTTGCCATTGCGTTAGATCTCGGGAGCACACGGTTCAAGGGAGGGGTGCTCTTCGAAGATGGCCAACTCGGCCCGATCAAGTCGGTGCCCGCACCTCCGCTCGTCGGCATCGGTGTGATCCGCGAAGGCGATCCCCAGGCCTACGTGGAGGCGGCCGAGGATCTTCTGGGCGCACTCCTCGATGGTCTGCCACGAGGCTTGCCCCTTGGGATTGCAAGCCAGCGATCGAGCTTTCTGCTAATCGATGAGGACGGCGGAGTTCCGCAGACGTCACTGATTTCGTGGCAGGACCAGCGGGCCGCTTCGTGGTGCGACGCTCACCGCGAGTTGGAGCCCACCGTCTTTGCTCGCACCGGTCTCGTCCTCTCGGGTCACTACATCGGACCCAAGATCGCGGCCATGCTTGAGGGTGGAGGAGACATCGCAGCCATCATCTCAAGACCCTCGACACGGCTGGTGACCCTGGAGGGCTTTCTGGCGTGGAAGCTGAGCGGGGGAAAACGGCACGCGATGGATGCGACGATGGCCGCAAGGACATCGTTGTTCGATATCGAATCACGCCAATGGTCCCCGACACTCCTTGAGGCGTTCGGAGTTCCACAGCACCTATTGCCGGAGGTCGTGCAGACCGACGGCCAGGACACGGCCCTGAGGGGTGGACTGCATCTGAAGGCGACGATCGCCGACCAGGCGGCGGGGGCCAACGCCTCGCTACCCGGAGACGACGGGCTCCTGATCAGTCTTGGAACCGGCGCGTTCCTGCTTCGTGGTTGTAGCGATCCGACCGAGCGTCGCAGCGGATTTCTAACCGCCCCGATTCTGGCGGCCGACGAAGGACGCTGGCGTCACGTACTCGAAGGGGCGATCAGCGGTGCCGGGACCGCCATCGATCGCTTTGGCGCCGGACCCACGGAGCTGCCACTCCACGACAGCGATGCAGAAGCGTTCTGTATTCCGGATACGGCCGGTCTGGGGTCGCCCCACTGGCGGGCCGATATCGGGTTCACGTTCTCCGCCGCCGCCCGCTCGCTACCCACGGCGGATCAGCGAAGAATCGCGCTGGAGGGCCTGCTGTTCCGGGTCTACGAGACCGCTCAGGGGCTTTGCCCGGCAGGGCCACCCGATCGGATCCTCGTCACCGGAGGACTCGCCCGAGAGACCTTCGTGATTCGAGGACTTGCGGCGCTACTCGGGCGACCGATCGAAGTGCTGCAACTTCCGGAGGCGGTCCTCCTTGCGGCGGGTCGACTGGCTGCCGGAATGTCGCCGGACTCCGATGTGCGGACGGACGTTGCAGAGCCCGCTGCAGCGGGGCGATACCTGGGAAGCAAGTACGGCGCGTGGCGGACGTGGCTACGACGCCAATTGCAGGGCTAAGGCTTACGGTCAGGTTTCCGCAGCAGTCGCGCCCGTGTGACCGATCGACGGCCGATTCGCTCGCGCAGCTCGTCTCCGACACGGGCGATGGTGCGTGCGTGATCGTCCTCGTCGCCGCTGAACAGACCCGGTTGGATCGTCTCCCGTGGGTCGAGCCCACGAACGCCTAGACCGAGGAGTCGAACGCCACGACCGGCCAGCGGGACGCTTTCAAACAGTCGACACGCCGTTTCGAAGAGAGGCTCCGCAAGATCCGTCGCCTCGGTCAACGTATGTGCCCGGGTCCAGGTGGTGAAGTCGCCGGCGCGAACCTTGATCTGGACCGTTCGGGCAACGAGCTCCTCACGTCTGAGCTGCGCAGCGACTCCGTCGGAGCGGGCGAGCAACGCCGCATGAATGGCACCGATCTCATGAAGATCGTCTGTGTAGGTTCGTTCCTCCGAGATCGAGCGTGACTCTCGATCGACCGTCACCGGTCGATCGTCCTTGCCCTGCGCAAGGGCTGAGAGACGCATGGCCAGATGGGTGCCGACCGCGTGCCGCAGACGCTCCAGCGGAACCGCCGCCAGCTCCCCGATGGTCCGGACCCGAAGAGGTCTCAGTTTCTCCGCCGTACTGGGTCCCACGCCCCACAGCCGCTTGATCGGGAGAGGCCAGAGCATCGTCAGGATCTCCTCTGGTCGGACCACGACCCGCCCATCCGGCTTCTCGAGATCCGACGCGATCTTCGCCAGGAACTTGTTGGGAGCGATGCCGGTCGAGCAGGCCAACTGTTCCTGTTGACGGATCTGGTCCTTGATCTGTTGGGTCAAGTCCGTCGCGTGATCGAAGTCTCGGGCGATACCGGTGAGATCCAGGAACGCCTCGTCGATCGACAACGGTTCGACGAGCGGCGAGGCCTCACGGAGGATCTCGCGAATGCGTCTGGAGACGGCGACGTACTCCGTCATGCGGGCGGGGAGCCAGATGGCATCGGGGCAGCGTCGCTCGGCGACCACCGAGGGCATGGCGGAGTGGACGCCAAACCGTCGCGCCTCGTAGGAGCAGGTCGCGACGACACCCCGTCGACCGGGGTGTCCGATGATCACCGGCTTGCCCCGAAGACTCGGATCGTCGCGGACCTCGACCGACGCGTAGAACGCATCCATGTCCAGATGCAGGATGATTCGAGGTGGCGGCATGACGGTTCTCAGAGGTTCAGGGTCAGCACGCCCCGCCCGTCTTCGCTCTCCAGCTGTCGGTGGGCATCGGCCGCCGCCTTGAGGGGCAGCATACCCCTGATGCACGGTTCGAGCCGTTTCTGGTCCACCAGGGCCGCCAGGAGCCCAAGCTGGTCGCCGTTGGGTCGAAGCTGGAGTTGGGTGGGTCCACCCGGTCTGAGATCGACGACCGCATCGGTGAAGCGGTCGCCGGTGGGGTCATGATCCGTCGGTAGACGTGTCGCCGTGGCGCCCTGCTCGAGGAGAAAGTCGCGGTCCTCCGATGCGCAGATCGCCGTGACGACGATCTCTCGCTGTCGGCACATCTGCACCAGGAGATGTCCCACGCCGCCGGTCGCACCGTGCACCGTGAGCCGGGCACCCTTGTCGAGTTCCAGCGTCTCCAGCAGTTGCCATGCAGCCAGTCCGTGGAGTGGAATCGCCGACGCTTCTTCGAAGAGCAGCTTGTTTGGCATCACCGAAGCCGCCGACTCGTGGACCGAGACGAATTCCGCGTAGCAGCCGCGGTCCAGTTCCGGCGTCCGGCTGCAGGCCCAGACCCGATCGCCACGACGGAAGCGGCGGCTCGACGTACCCAGCTCTTCCACCACACCCGCCACGGCGAACCCCGGGACCCACGGCATCGCCGGCATCCCGACAGGGGAGGCCTGCCCCGCTCTGATCTCCGTGTCGATTCTTGCCACGGCCGCGGAGACAACCCGGATCAGGAGTTCGGAGTCGGTCGGCGTCGGGCGGGGCAGCGCGGCGGGACGTAACACCTCGGGCCCGCCATGGGTATCGCAGACAATCGCCTTCATTTCGCTATTGTACAATGACGCGATGAACAACACTGTCCAATGGAACGTCGACAACGGCATCGGAACCCTCACCCTCTCCCGCGACAACGGGAACGCGGTCAATCCGGATCTCGTGGCCGATCTGCTGGAGGCCACTCAGGAGGCGGCGCGGGACGACACGATTCGTGCGGTCGTTCTCACCGGGGCGGGGAAACTATTCTGTCCTGGGCTGGACCTGCAGGAATTAAGAGCGCTGGATCGTGACGCGATGGGGTCGTTTCTTAACCGGTTCAGCGCCTGCCTGCTGAATCTGTACACATTCCCGCGACCGCTCATCGCGGCCATGCGTGGGCATGCCGTTGCAGGGGGCTGTGTCCTGTCGCTGACGGCCGACTGGCGGATCGTCGCCGAGCACGCCCTGGTGGGGTTGAACGAGGTCAAGGTGGGCGTCCCGTTCCCGTTCGGGGTGTCCATGATGCTCGCCCGCGCCGTTTCGCCCAGGAAACTCGATGAGATCGCGCTGCTCGGGCGAAACTACAAAGGCAAGGATGCCGTCGAAGTCGGCCTGGCGCACGAGGCCCACGGCGCCGATGCGTTCGAGGCGGCGTGTGCGGAACGCGTCGCGGAGTTTGCCGACAAGGATCCTCGCGCCTTTGCAGTGACCAAGCGGTTTCTTCGATCCGCTACCGTCGAGAGGATCCGGGCCCACGATTCCGAATGTGTCGGTGAGTTCCTCGATGCGTGGTTCTCCGACGAAACGCAAGCGCGGATCGCCGAGATCGTGCAGGAGCTGGCAGCCAGAAAGAAGTAGGCCTCAGGCCCGGGCAGGATCCATCCTGGTGGAGTAATCCATGTTTCGGCGTCGTGGGGTCAGCCCCGCACTCTCGATGGCGGCGACGATCTGCGGCTCCTGCATTTCGTGGACCGTTCCGGCCGACGAGACGACGTTTTCTTCGATCATCGTGCTGCCCATGTCGTTACAGCCAAACGCCAGAGAGGCATTGCCGAGTTTCGGGCCCTGGGTGACCCACGACGCCTGCAGGTTGTCGATGTTGTCGAGATAACATCGCGCGACGGCAAGCGTGCGGAGGTACTCCGCACTTGTGACCTCGTCGCCACCCAGTTCGGTATTCTCGGCCTGGTAAGTCCAGCAGATGAAGGCGGTGAACCCGCCGGTGCGATCCTGAACTTCACGGACGCGACGGAGATGCTCGACGCGTTCCTCTCGGGTCTCGATGTGTCCGAACATCATCGTGGCGGTGGAGCGTAGCCCCTGTCGGTGCCCTTCCTCCATGACGTCGAGCCATTCGTCGGAAGAGCACTTGTTCTTCGCAAGGCGCGTGCGCACCGAATCGACGAGGATCTCGGCTCCACCACCGGGTATCGAGTCGAGACCCGCGGCACGCAGGCGCTCGAGGGTCTCCGCCAGTGTCAGCCGGGAGGCCTTGCGGATATGGGTGATCTCGGGTGGCGAAAGGGCGTGGAGCCAGAGATCCGGGAACGAGGTCTTCAGCCTCCGGAACAACTCCTCGTAGTAGTCGATCTTCAGCTCCGGGTTGTGTCCACCCTGTAACAGGATCTGATTGCCGCCGAGGTCATAGGTTTCGCGGATCTTCTGTTCCACGACTTCCGGTGAAAGGACATAACCCTCTTCGTGTTTCGGTGCACGATAGAACGCGCAGAAATTGCAGAATGCGTTGCAGATATTCGTGTAGTTGATGTTGCGATCGATGATGTAGGTGACGACGCCATCGGGGTGTTTGGTTCGGCGAACAAAGTCCGCCAGCGCACCGAGGTTTGCAACCGTTTCATGATGAAGGAGATCGAGCGCTTCCGACTCGTCGATCCGCTCTCCGCCAAGGATCTTCTCGTGAATGGAATCCAGTCGTTGACGATCTTGCATGCGATCTCTCTATCTTCCTTCCGCCAGACGTGCGGCGGTCTCGTGGCATCCCGTGGACTGTTGGAGTGCGAGCCGAATAGGGGGCGCCTCGTCGATGAGGCCAAGGTCTGCGGCCAGGCCGAAGAATCGTTTCATCGCCTCGACCTCTGCCGAGCCGAGTCGGAAATGGATGTTCTTACGGAGGTACTCGCCTGCCAATTCCGGATTACGGATTCCGTCAAACTCGTAGTCGTTCGAGATCGACTCGATCGCCGCGACCCCCTTCCGGCGGGAGTCGTGAAGCCTCCGGTAGGTCTCCCGATTCAGAGCCCCGGGTCGGGAGAACCATGCAGCGAAGACGAATGGGAGGCCGGTCCAATCGGTCCACTCGGTGCCGAGATCCAGCACGTTGCAGGACGAGGGGTAGGATTCGAAGAGCGCCTTATCCCCGATGCGGACCACGGCATCGAATCGATCGAGCGAATCTTTCAGGTCGACCGGACCCACCTCGGCCCGGGGCTGGACACCGAAGCGTTCCGCGAGAAGCACTTGCGCGAGCACGTTACTCGTCCGCGATTCGGGGTCGAGCGCGAGGGAGCCGATCCGATCCAATGGCTTCCTCGATACGATCAGCACCGATCGGGATGGCCCCCGCGTCACGATTCCGAGTCCGGAGATCAACTCCAGGTCTCGCAGCTCCGTGAGTCCGATGATCGGGATCAGTGCGATATCGAGTTCGCCCGAGACCATTCGTTCCGCCAGGCGCGACGGTACCTCGTACTCCAGTCGCAGCGCTCCGCGTACGGCGTCCTCTTCCAGCCCGTAGACCAGCGGTCGGGCATTGAGGTACGAGACGGCGCCGACGCGCGGACGCATCAGGCAACCGCCGCATCAAAACGATGGAGTTCGTTGTACAACGAGTCGCGTTGTATCGGTTCACGACCGGCATCGCGGATGAGACGCAGCAGCTCGTCCATCGCGAGTCCGGGGGGAGTCTTGGCACCCGCCATGTGAACCACTTTCTCCTCGACGACCGTACCGTCGATGCAGTCGGCGCCCATGTTCAGGGCGGTCTGCGCGATTCGTTGCGAGATCATGATCCAGTAGGCCTTGATGTGGTCGAAGTTGTCTAGCATCAGGCGCGAGACGGCCACCGTGAGTAGATCGTCGAAACCGGTCGGTCCCGGCAGATGGTCGATGGCCGTGTTCTCCGGATGGAACGCGAGAGGAATGAAGCACATGAATCCGCCGGTCTCGTCCTGCAGGGCGCGAAGCCGACAGAGATGTTCGATTCGCTCGTCGAGACGCTCGATGTGGCCGTAGAGCATCGTGGCATTGGATCGGAGTTCGTGTTCGTGGGCGGTTCGGACGATTTCCAGCCAGCGCTCCGCCGGAATCTTCTTCCGGTACAACTCTTGCCGAACCCGCTCCACCAGCACCTCCGCTCCTCCGCCGGGAAGTGAGCCGAGACCCGCGGCCTTCAGGTCTTCGAAAACCTGATCGAGCGGAATCTTGAATCGTTTTGCGAAGAAGTCGTATTCGGAAGCGGTGAACGCCTTGACGTGCATCTCCGGTCGGATCTTCCGGATACCGGAGACGAGGTCCGTGTAGAACTCGTACGGATAGTCCGGGTTGTGACCGCCGACGATGTGGACCTCCGTCAACGGTTCGTCGTCGCGTTTCCTGACCTCGGAAAAACACCGCTCGAGATCCCAGCTCCAACCCTCTTCCTTGTTGCGGTACGGGCGATAGAACCCGCAGAACTTGCAGTCCACGGTGCAGACGTTGGTCGGATTGAGATGCATGTTACGAACGAAGAACGCTCGATTCCCGTTCTTGCGCTCGCGGACGATGTTTGCCATCGCGCCTACGGCCATCAGTGCGCGGGATTCAAACATGCGAAGACCATCGTCGAACGTCAGCCGAGTGCCGTCCATGACCTTGCCGTAGATGTCTTGGAGCCCGCTTTGACGGGCCAGTGTCTCGATGATCTTGCTCATGATTCCTCTCGACGAACGGTCCTCATCCTTGCGGCGAGCATTATAGGAACCCCCCGAATCACGGTCAATTTGATGACGATGCCTCTGCTACCATGGGGCCTCGACCCCGAGGAGACCGGCATGTGTGGATTTATCGGCGTGATCGGATCGACGAACGCGGTCCAGGAGATCTACGACGGTCTCGTCGCCGTCCAGCATCGGGGTCAGGATGCGGCCGGAATCACCACCTACGACTCGACGTTTCACGTCAAGAAGGGTGAAGGCCTGGTCCGCGACATCTTTTCGCTGGCGAACATCGAGCGACTACGTGGGTCGCTGGGCGTGGGGCATGTCCGCTATCCGACCATCGGTTCCGGAGGCGGGGAAGACGCCCAGCCGTTCATGGTCAATTTCCCCCACGGAATCGTCATGGCCCACAACGGGAATGTGGCCAACTATGACGAGCTAGCCAAGGATCTGGCGGACGACGGCCGACGACACCTGATGTCTCGTTGCGACGTCGAGGTCGTCCTGAACGTCTTTGCCAACGCGCTGGCGGAGGCACCCGGTGGAGTCTTTTCGCTGGACTCGTATCACGCGGCCGTCGGTGAGGTCTATCGTCGCGTTCGTGGAGCTTACAGCGTCGTGGGCTTCGTCGCGGGGCAGGGGATGTTCGCCTTTCGCGACCCCTACGGCATCAAGCCGATTGCGATGGGGCGGAAAGCCGTCGCCGGCGGGCATGCCTACGCGTTTGCCTCGGAGTCCGTCGTTCTGACGACCATCGGTTACGAACGCATGGCGGCGGGGCCACCCGGAGAGGCGCTGTTCGTGGATATGGACGGTAACGTCCACTCGAAACAGGTTGCGCCTCCAAAGCACCATCCGTGTGTCTTCGAATACGTCTACTTCGCCCGTCCCGATTCCTACCTGGAAGACATCTCCGTCTATCAGTCCCGAGTTCGAATGGGCGAGCGACTGGCGAAGACGTTTCAAGCGAGTGGGTTGAACGCGGACGTCGTGATTCCGGTTCCCGACTCCGGGCGCACTGCGGCACTCGCCATGGCGCAATCGCTTGGCCTCCCGTACCGCGAGGGGCTGGTCAAGAATCGCTACGTCGGTCGCACTTTCATCATGGCGAACGACAGCGAGCGCCGTCGTTCCGTGCGGAGCAAGTTGAATACGATCGACGAGGAGTTCCGGGGCAAGCATGTCCTCCTCGTTGACGACTCGATCGTCCGCGGAAACACGAGCCGCCAGATCGTTCATCTCGCGCGCGAGGCGGGGGCGAAGTCGGTGGTCTTCGCTTCGACATCTCCGCCGCTGGTGCATCCATGCGTGTACGGGATCGACATGAGCACCCGTCGTGAGTTTGTCGCTCGTGACCGGACCCACGAACAGGTCGCAGAGCAGATCGGCGCCGATGCGGTGCTCTACCAGGGCCTCGACGATCTTCTCGACTCCGTTCGTGAGGGGAGCAGCCGGATCACGAATATGTGTTCAGCATGCTTTTCCGGGAACTACCCGACCGGCGACATCACCCCGGAAACGCTGCTTCGGATCGAAAACGAACGCATCGATCAGGGCAAGTGAGACGCCGGAGACTGGTCCTTGCAGGACCCACGGACTTCTCGTTCGTTCGGACCACCTTCAGCCACGGCTGGTCGGACCTCGCACCCTTCTCCGTCTCCGATGACGGCCGCTGGCTCGAGTGCACCGTACGATTGGACGACCTCCGCGCAATCGACCTCAGGATGGAGCGCGACGGGGCTCGTCGCGTAAACCTGATCGTGACCGGCGGTCGAAAACCGTCGGATCTCGATTCGGCGAGGTCCATCACGACTCGAATCCTGCAACTCGATCTGGATCTTGCGGCCTTCCGTCGTGCGATGCGTGGAACCGATCGTTGGGACTGGATGGCCCGCGGTGGGTGGGGCCGGATGCTACGCGCGCCGACGGTGTTCGAGGATCTCATCAAGATGATCCTGACGACCAACTGCTCGTGGGCGTTTACCCGCAAGATGGCGGCGGGCCTGGTGGATCGGGCCGGAAGTCCCGGGCCATCGGGACGACGCGCGTTCCCGTCCCCGACACAGATTGCGGCGTTGCCGAAGGGTTGCCTTCGCGACGAGATCCACGCCGGCTATCGTGCGCCCTACCTGCGGGAAATTTCCGAGCAGGTCGCTTCCGGGAAGATTGACCCCGAAGGGTGGGTCGACGACCCACGGGAGATCCCTGAGATGAGGAAGAGCCTTCTCGAGCTGCCGGGAGTCGGCCCCTACGTCGCCGACAACATCCTGCGTCTGCTCGGACGCCCGTCGGGTCTGGGGCTCGATTCGTTCTTGCGTGGGAAGTATGCCGAGGTGTTTCATGGGGGACGGACCGTGAAGGATCTCACCATCGAGCGCCGCTACCGATCCTGCGGAGAGTGGCGGGCCGTCGCCATGTGGTGTGAGATGACTCGGGACTGGTTCGACGACGACGGTGTACGTGTGAGGAGTTGACCATGAATACGATCGACATCGTCCTGCTGGGCATCGCTTGTGCGCTCGTCATCGTCGGGATGTGGAAGGGGCTCGTACGCGTACTGGTCGGAGTGGCGGCATTGGTCGCCGCGTTCGCGTTGGCCGCGCGGTATCACGCGCCCCTGGCGGAGCGGCTCGGTGGGGTGGACCTCAGCGACGGCTGGTTGCCGATCCTGGCCTACCTGCTGATCTTCGTCGGCGTGATGCTCGCCGGAGGACTTATCGCATTCCTCATCCGTCGGGTCCTCAAGGCGGCGATGCTCGGCTGGCTCGACCGGCTGGCCGGTGGGGCTCTGGGGTTGCTGGCGGCAGCGGTTCTGGCGGGGGTGCTTGTGCTCCCGTTGGTCGCCTACATGCCGAACAGTAGCGGCGTCCTCCGCGGTTCGGTGCTCGCACCCTACGCTGTGGTCGTAGGCGATCTGGCGACCTCCCTGGCGCCCTCGGGACTCTCGGATCGGTATCGCGAAAATGTCAAGGATCTTCGTCGCGAATGGCAGCGGCAGGACGATCAACGAGACGCGATCTGATCTGTTAGAATCGCGGTCTTCATAAGGAACTCGCCCCTTGTCCGCCGGAACCATCGTCGAACCGGATTCATTCAGCGCTGAAGAGCAAGCCGCCCTGGCGCCGTACTTTACCAACCTGGATGGCGACGTCTTCGCCATGACGAACCTCCCCGAAGTGGTGAAGGGGGCGTTGTTCGCCCGCTACTCCCGCTCAGCAAAATCCCTTCGACGCCTGTTCCTCGACGAATTCCATGACCAGGTTGCAGAGGTTCACTCGACATCCGGCGTCGGTACCGCGCGTGCCGAGAAGCTCTACGAGAAAGTCTTCCTGGAGTACGGTGACGATTCGGTGGCGCAACTCGGTGGCGTTCACCTGGCGTGCGAGAACGTCTCGAACATCTTGACCAAGCTCCTGGAGTGGGGTCGGTTGATGGCGTACCTCGAGCAGTCGACGCGGTACGTGCCCTACACCGATCGCCCCGGTGGCGACTTCAAATACCATCGCCCGCGTGAGTTGCACGGTGGCCCCCTCGAATCTCAATACCGCGAGACGCTGGATCTTGCGTTCTCCACCTACTGTCGCTGGTTGGGGCCGGTCACGGAGCTGTGGGCGGAGAGGTATCCCCGAGAGGAGGGGACGCCGAAGGGTGTTTACAAGCGCACGCTTCAGGCAAAAGCGTTGGATACATTGCGCGGGCTGCTGCCCGCCGCGACCACGGCCAACGTCGGGATCTACGGGACGGGGCAGGCCTACGAGGCTCTGCTCCTACGGCTCAAGGCCTCGCCTCTGGCAGAAGCCCGCTCCGTCGCGGATGCCATGCTCATCGAGCTGCGGAAGGTCATCCCCGCATTCCTGCGCCGAGTGGATCTCCCGGACCGGGGCCAGGTCTGGAGTCGATACTTCGCGGACGTTCGGGAGGCATCACGGGATCTGACGAAAGCGTTGACGGAAGATGTGGTCGGTAGCGCTGCCGACGAGGTGGTGCTTACCGATTTCGATCCCGACGGCGAGACCAAGATTGTAGCGGCCGCCATGTACGCCGTTTCCGATCTGCCCGATCGACAGCTGATCGAGATGGCACGCGGAATGACTCACGAGCAGCGTCTTCGGGTGCTGCGGACCTACGTCGGCGATCGAACCAATCGGCGACATCGGCCCGGTCGCGCATTCGAGCGCACGGCCTATCGTTTCGACGTCCTCACGGACTACGGCGCGTTTCGTGACCTGCAGAGACATCGGATGTTGACGCTCGAGTGGCAGCAACTCTCCGCGGCGCACGGTTACAACGTGGGCGAGGCCGTCGAGGCCGTCGGCGCGCTGTCCGAATGGCAGGAGGTCATGCGGCGGACGGCCGAACTCCACGGTCGGATCCTCGATGCCGGCCTACCCGCGGTGGCTTCGTATTGCATCCCGATGGCCTATCGCGTTCGGTTCTACATGGACATGAACGCGCGGGAGGCGATGCACACTCTGGAGCTGAGGACGGCGCCCGCAGGGCATCCGTCGTATCGAAGGGTCTGTCAGAAGATGCACCGACTCATTGCCGAAGAGGCGGGACACACGGCCGTCGCGGAAGCGATGAAGTACGTGGACCATGGTGAGGTCGAGCTCGAACGGCTCGAGGCGGAGGCAGCGGCCGACCGGAGACGGCAGTCCCCCGAGAGCTAATCGTCCTGGTCGGGGTACAGCAGCCTGTAAAGATCCTGCGCGACATCGCTCATGCCCGTCGGAGTCTCGCCGTCTTCAAGCAGCAGGTCCCCGTTGCCTTGCCTGATTGCGGACTTGAGCAGCGGCCCCAGGGCGCCCTCGGCGTCTCGGATCCAGAGAACGTCGTAGAGCCGCAGCAACTCATCCTCGGTCAATTCCCGCTGGACTCCAAGGCTACGGAGAGCCGCGGTCTCGACCCGTGCGGAGATTGCGACGAGACGTCGCTGGCTGAGATCCAGATCTTCGTCACGGATCAACCAGAACGTCTCCCGGAGTCCCGGGAGCCCGTTGGTCTGGATTCGAGTTCCGGGCATCCGCAGGCGGCGATCCGTGATGATCTGTGCGCCGTCACTGCCCATCAGGTAGGCCATGAGAACGGCGATGGCCGGCTCGAGCCGTTCGACGGTCTCGTCCCAATCACCGAGGGCATCGACGGCCATCCGTTCGATCGATTCTGCCATGTCGCCGGTGGTCGGAAAGAACGTCAGGTCCTCACCGCTGATCGTCCCGTTGCTTTCCGACAACACCTCTGCGATTTGATCCCTGAGCCAGACGAGCATCAATTCGGTTTGAAGCTCCAGATAATCTTCGGGATCCTCTGTCGTCGAGAGCGGAACGCCCTGGTCGTCGAGGACTCTTCGCCAGCCGTCCGCGCGGGTTGCATTCGACGCGCGTGACATCGCTGCGTTTTCACGAAGTAGGGTGATCATCAACGGTCGGACCCGGTCCTGCAGGACACCGGAGATTCCCGAAACGTCGAGATCCTCTCCGAAATGTTTTCGCGAGGCATTTTCGAGGATCTCTCGAGTTGTCTCGAGCACCGTGTCGAGAGCCTGATCCACCCGTTCGAATCCGCCCGGCTCCGGGTGGATCTCCTCGAAGAACCAGGAACGCAGAAGGCCACGGGCTTCCGTACGAACGGCGGTGGTGATCCCGTCGTCATGCCAGCCCAACTCGTCGCGGTAGCTCAGCAGGCTTGGGGGCTGCGCGCCCGGAGGGAAGAACGCTCGCGCTCGGATCCGGGAGGAGGTGACCACGAGAGAGTCCCAGTTGGCCCGGTCGGTCATCCGCACCCCGGCGTTCTCCTCGATCCAGTCCTCCGGCGACTTCGGCTTCTCACCGTCCGAGTTGGTGGCCCGTACGGTCAGGACGTACTCGAGACTCCCGTCGTCGTAGACCACCGTCTCCATCAGGATCTCGATGCGATCGCGACAGCCGACGCAGACAATCGCCAGTAAGACGACCATCAGGCCGCAGAGGCGTCTTGTGAGGAGACGTCGATCGTTCATGACGATCCGAGTCTAGCCCACCGCCGGCGGGGCGCAAGGCGTCGGGCAGGTTGCGGAGGGGGGGCTGTCTGAGCCATTATCAACGGCCGCATATTCCCGGGAGACTATCGTGATTCGATCGGAAAACCACAGCTCGTACCCGCGTGTCGGGGACTCGCCCCTGGATCAGCAGCTACGGACCGCCCGTCGTCGTTTCGATGCCGGGAAGATCGATCGAGACGCGTGGCTCGAGGCGGTCGACGAGGCCACGACGATCGTTGTCGCCGAGCAGAGTCGAGCCTTCATTGACATCGTGACGGACGGCGGCGTTGGGCACGACGGCCCGTGGTCCGCATCCGTCTCGGCGGTTGACGGTCTCGAGAGCGGCGAATGGGTCCGATGGTTCGAGACCAATTTCTACGATCGTCGCCCCGTCGTCGTCGGCGATCTTCGTCGTCGTCATTCGTGGCTGGGGCACGGCGCCGAAGTCGCGGCAACCGTTTCGCTTCGCAAGCCGGTGAAGGCGGTGATGACCGGTCCGGCGACGTTCGTGCGGCTGGCTCGGGACGAGCACTACATGGACGCGGACAAACTCGCGGATGACTATGCTGCAGTCTTGGCAGACGAGGTGACGGAGTTGCGGGGTGCCGGGACGAGCCATTTCCAGTTCGACGAGCCGCTCCTCTGTCGCCATCCCGAAGATCTTGACCGGATCGTCCGAACGTTGACCCCGGTCGTTGCCGCCGCAGGCGAGGGAGCCGTGACGACGTTGTCCACGTACTTCGGCAACCTCAACGCATCCGCCGATCGTCTGGGAGAGTTGCCCTGCAGTCATCTCGGACTTGACATGACGGCGGGATCCGGGAACGACCACGTCTTGAAGCGAGTGCCGGACGGGATGGGGGTGAACCTCGGACTGTTCGATGCCACTCGTTCCGCCCAGGAAGACGCCAACGACGTGGCGATCCGACTTGAGACTCATCGCGGCACCCTCGAGTCGCGGGACGTGATCGTCGGTCCGAACACCGGTCTGGAATTACTCTCCCGAGATCAGGCGTTCGATAAACTGCTCCATGCGCGATATCTGGTCGAAAAACTTCAGAAGGAGTGGTCGTGGCAGTGAAGACAACGGTTCACGGCGCGTTCCCCAAGCCACAGCCGCTTCTAAGAGCCCGCTGGCTCTACGCCGAAGAGGAGATCGACGCCGACCTCCTCCAGAAGGCCCAGCACGAGGCGACCGCGGGATTCCTCGGTCTCCAGAAAGAGTTGGGAGTCACGCTACGCACGGACGGCCAGATGGATCGCGATGACATGATCTCGTTCCTTGCCGACAGGGTGCACGGCCTCCAGCGAGGCGGGCTCGTGCGAGTCCTCGGCAACCGTTACTATCGCCGCCCGATCGTCGACGACGCACTGAAATCCGATGAGCCACTCACCGTCGACGCATGGCAGTCGGCCAATCGAGACGCGGGCGACACACCGCTCAAGGCGGTCCTCACCGGCCCGTACACGTTGATGCACTGGTCCTCCAACGAGCACTATCCCGACCGCAAGTCGTGTGCCTCCGGTTTCGCCGACGTGATCTGCGAGGAGGCCGGGAGGCTGGTCGCCGCCGGCGTTCGCGATCTTCAGATCGACGAGCCCGCGGCGGGTGTCTACTCCGGCGAGATCGATTGCGTGCTGGAGGGAGTTCGACGTGTCGCCGATGCCATCGGGGATGATTGTCGTCTGTGGCTTCAGCTGGCCTACGGCGACTACGCCGAGCTTCTGCAACGGATCGGAGAGGTTTCGATCCACGGTCTGTCACTCGAGATGGCAAACAACCGGATGGCCACGCTCGACGTCCTGTCCGGCCTTCCGGGGTCGCTGCAGATCGCCGCAGGGGTCGTCGATGCTCAGAATGAACAGATCGAGAGCGTCGATACACTCGTCGAGCGGGCGAAGAAGGTCGCGGCCATTACGGGCGAGGATCGGCTCTGGCTGGCTCCGGATGCGGGCCTCCGCTATCTCTCGCCGGACGTTGCGACATCCAAGTTGAGAAACCTCGCCGCCGCGGCGCAAGCGATCTGACGCTAGCGATCCTCGAGGGAGGCGAGGGCCTCCCGGCTGGCCTCGAGTAGCGCCTCGGCCGATACCGGACCACCCACCGCGGCACGCATCCACGCGTCGGGTGTCAGACGACCCAACCGCGTGACGCGCTCAAACTCCTTGCCGAAGTCTCCGTCATGCAGCTTCCGGGCGACCTGAAAGGCGATCAGGTGTCCGAGCGGGTAGTCGGGCAGGTAGAGCCCCGACGAGATCATATGAGAGTAGACCGCCAGGATCTCGGAATCCTGGACACCGAACACCGGCGCGAAGTAACGGTTCCAGGTCTTGCGGGCGATCTCGAGAGTGGCGACCCGGAGTTGAGCCGGTGTGGCTTCGGGGTTCTCGTACAGGAATCTCCACACCGCCATGTCGACCAGGGCCACGCCGCCGATCTCCGCCGTGCCCCATAACGTGTCCAGAGCTTGCATGTGGTGGGCGTCGCTCTCGCCGGGGTCGAGACCCAGAAGCTCTAGATCGCGCTCCTGAAAGGTGAAGGCCAGGGCCTCCGTGAAGGCCGTGTTCGGCACTCCATTCAGCCACCAGTGGTCCATCGAGTTCAGGGAGAACACCTGCTCCACGTTGTGGCCCAACTCGTGGACCGCGATGTTGTAGCCCTTGTAGTCCATCCCGTCGGCGCCGATGCGAGTACGAAGATGGGCCCGATCTTCCCGCCGTACGGCCCCCATCGCATGGCCCGCGCCGCGTGAGGGGTCGACGGCGATCTTGCTGGACAGGAACGCCGCTCGCTCCTCGGAGAACCCGAGTCCCGTCAGGATTCCCGGAAGTCCGTTCTGGACCGATGCGACGTCGGGATAGCGCGCCCGGACCGCATCGTTCAGCTGCGATTCGGTGATGGTGCCCCGTGCCTTGAACCCGTCATACCAGATATCGAAAGGTTCCAGGTCACGCCCAAGTCGTCGGCGGATCCGATCACCCATCGCTCGAAACGCGTCCGATGTAAGGACCGACTGAAGCAGTTGTTCGACTTCTTTCTCGGGAATCTGCCGGTCCCACTGAAACCGTCGATCGACAAACGTCGGAGCCGTCGGGCAGTAGGGGTCCGCCTGACGCACGGCGCGGAAGACTCCGAGTAAGGCCTCATAACGCTGATCCTGCTCACGGGGACCGGTGACAGCCTCGTCCGGGGCCTCCACCGCAAACACCCGGTTCTGGTCGGGATCCCAGAGCTGCGCATCGTTGTCGATCACCGACTGTGGGATCTCCTGATGCACGATGCGCTGCATGACGCGGTAGATCATGCGTTGACGTTCGAGCCCGTCGGCACCCTCCGCATACTGGGACTTGAGCTCGTCTCGGAGTCCCCAGTGCGTAATAAGGCGGAGCCCCTCCGGAAACAACCGTTGGCCGGCGGGAGTCACCAGCCGGTCCATTCGAATATTGTAATTTGCGATGTATTGCCCGGCGTCGTTGAACGCGCGACTGATCTCCTGCGAAACAGCCGGCGGGATGCGCTGTGCAAAACGATCCATCATTCGGGACTCCGCCCACTGGCGTCGAGTCCACTGCGAGCCACTTGTGAGCCGGGCATCGAGATCGCTTAGCGGGAAGTTGAGCAGCGCGAAGAAGGCGACTCCGGTTTGAAAGAGATCGCCGTCCACGTGGGCGGTGGCGTCGAAGTCACCGAGAAGTCGATCCACCGGATGGATCTCGCCGGTGTCGAGGTCGAACGGCGACCGGATGAGGCGTGAGACCTCATGCAGGTGTCCGTCCACCTGTTCGAGGACGGCTTCTAGACGATCGAACCCGGACTCCAGTGCCTCTCCGCGAGGGACAAAGTTCTCATGGCAGAAACGAGAGAATTTCTCGGCGTCGCCATCTTCATCCCACCAGAGGTTGGCAACTTGCTCGACACCCATCCGGATGCGTCCGCTCTCTGCGTCGCCGTGTTGTTCGATAAGACCGGCCTGTACCGCCTTCACCGTATCCACCGGGATCGACCCCGTAGCCATCGCGGGCGACGCGGCCAGGACAATCCCCAACCCGAACATCAAGGCTTGTCTCAATCCCATGGCATCAACTCCCACTCTGAAGGGCGATCAATCGACGGATGGCGTCACCGACAAGACCGTTGGTCTCTGCCTCGGAACGACCGTGACTCTCGAAGATCACGCGAACGTTCGCCCCCTTGCGGGCGCTGGCGATGGGCCGGGTCTGAAAACGGACCTCCGGGAACTCCCGGGCGAGCTTCTCGATAAGCGGTTGCAACGCCGCCTCGTCTGTCGTCGGCGACTCGATTTCGCGGCGGACGACATAGTGGCGTGGTCGAAGTTCACGGATCGACTCGGTGACTTCCGCCAACATCGCTTCCGATTCGCGAGGCATCCCGGGAAGACAGAGCAACGCGGGACGACCGGCTAGACGTAACCAGATGCCGTTGGCGACACCGATTTCGTTCTTCAATGGCTGAGATCCCACCGGAATCTGACACAGCTTGTCTCGGGTGATATTCATCGCCGCCGAGCCGACGACCCCCTTATGGGAGAGCCGGGTGTACGCGTCGTCAACCCAACGATGGGCCAGCGGGGCCGAGGAGAGCGGGCGTCCATAGACATCCGAGACCGCTTCGAGGGTGCAATCCCGCCGGGCCGGACCCAGCCCTCCGGTCACCACAACCAGCTCCGGCTTTCGCGACTCTGCCTCGGCGATCGCGTCGCGAACGGCCTTGAGGTCGTAAGGAACAATCGTCGCTCGCCGAATGATGGCGCCATGCTGTCTTGCGAACGACGCCAGCGATCGGAGATGGTCGTCTCGCACGTCTCCGGCGAGTAGGTCTTCGCCGACGAGGATCACCTCGAAGGCCATCGGTTCTACCCGTCGCGACGGGAGGTTCGCGTCATCAGAGAGCATGGTTCCACACTGTTAGGGAGTCTTGAACCACGGACTATAGCGCACTCGATGGCTACCCCGGTAGGCGCAGGCGTTCTCCGGGGTGGATCACCGAACTCTCGGTAAGACCGTTGACGTTCAGAAGCTCCTGGAGTCGGACTCCATGGCGGAACGCGATGCGAATCAAGGAGTCTCCCGATCGGACGACGTGCACCCTGGCGCTGCCGCCGCCGACCCGCAGTTTCTGGCCGGCGCGTATCAGGCTGCTGCCGCGGGGGATCCCGTTCATGGCCCGCAGTTCCGTCAGGCGGATTCCGTAGCGACTTGCGATTCGGGACAATGTATCGCCAGAGCGAACCACATGAGCGGTGGAAGTTCCCTTGCCGCCGACGAGAAGTTTCTGTCCAACGCGAATGAGGCTCTTCGAGCGGGGGAGTCCATTCAATTGTCGCAACGTCGCGAGGGACATCCCGTGCGCGGTCGCGATGTCCGTTAGATTGTCTCCCGGTTGCACGATGTAGACGTCGTTGTCGGTGGCGGCCATCCGATAGTCCGGATCCACACCTCGTTGTTGAAGCTCGGCGAGTGTGCCGGTCGGCAGCCAGACAGTCGAATCCTTTGGAAGGGTGTAACCCGACTGGGTCGCGTGTCGGGTCCAGGCGGGATTGATCGCCGCCAGCTCGTCGCTGGAGAATCCAAATGCCGTGGCGAGTCGTGAAACGTTGGTTCGGGTCTCGAGAACGATCGAGTCCAGATTAAATTCCGGCTCCGGCGAGTGCCCCTCGGGAAAGAACTCTTCGGCCCTCTGTGCCACGTTGCGCGCCGCAAGAAACTCCGAGTAGAAATTCTTCGACGCGAATCCGAAGAGGCGACCGCGGTACTCACGGAAGATGGTGACGTAGTCATCGCCATGCTGTCCCTGGGCGCGTTGGATGCCGCCGACGCCATGGTTGTAAGCGGTCAGGGCCAGGGGCCAGTTGCCGATCCGCGAGTGGGCATCGGCCAGGTAGGCGGCGGCACCGTGGGCGGCCGACACGGGATCCAGTCGCTCGTCGTAGGCGGCGCTGATCGTCATGAAGCGTCGACCGGCTCCTCGGGTGAATTGCCACAGTCCGACCGCGTTGGCGCTGGAGCGGGCGGTCCACTGGAACGACGACTCAACGTGTGGGAGGTAGGCGATGTCCTCGGGGAGTCCGGCGTCGCGGAAAATTTTTCGGAAGATGTCGTCGTATCGATAGCTGATCTCAAGCCCACGCATGAAGCGTTCACGCATTCCCCGTTGGGTCCGAATGCGAAGCGCTGCGTCCAGCACGGCGTCATGGCCGCCGGCCTCGGTCAGCCGCAGCGCCCATTCCTTCTGCTCGTCGGTGAGTGGGGTGCCGTCGCCGACGGACGCGGACAGGGTCTCGAGGCGAGATCGCCATCGATCCTGAGTCGATTTGAGGAAGTCCTTTTGATGCTTCGAGTAACGAGTCTCGATCTTGCCGGGCAGGTCCACCACCTCGTAGATGACCTGGGGGTAGTCGAGGTCATGAACGGCGACCTGTTCCATGGACCAGGTACCGAAGACTTTCTCCCAGAACTCGACGTTTCCTCGAAGTTCGGGATAGGTGGGGAAAGGGTCCTCCGCGAGGGCGGGGACGAAGAGTGTCGACAGAAGAAACAGGAGAACCCATCGAGTTCGAGCCGCTAGATCCATCATCGAGCTCCGGGAATTCCGCCGCGTGGCCAGACTACCAATATAGGAGTGGAAGTCATGCTCGGCAACGGTGGAAAGTCCCGAATCGCCCTGAGAGTGGGTGTTTTCTGGGATTTTGACCTCGAGAGGCCCGGGATTCTAGCGCTACGCGATCGTCGCATTGACAGATTTCTCGGCCGATGCGCATAATCCGCCATCCTTGCACGGGAGAAAGACAAATGAGAGATCAGGGTCCGGAATATTCGCCCCCTCGCATCGATACGATCGATGGCGGGGCATTGCTAGAACTGCTCGGTCCGGCACAGGGCTACGGTGTGGGCGAGATCGCTCCAGCGCCCGACGACCTCAACCTGGGTGTGAAGGGTCGTTAGACCCTTTCTCGTCGGCCAGTTCTTCGACGACGCTCGGGCGGCCCTCTCGCAGGAGAGAGTAACCGCCCCAGCCGCATACCACGGTGTAGAAGAGCGCACGATGGAGTAGTGCGGCTGCCGCTGCCGCCCCCTCGTCTACACCGATCTGCACGTAGAACGCCGTCAGCGCGGCCTCGGTCACGCCGATGCCGCCCCAGACGCCGATGACGACGCCCACGACGTAGCCCAGGCAGACGGCTGCCGCCAACGCCAGAAGCGGCGCTTCGATTCCCAGGGCGCGAAAGACGAGGGCATTGGCGAGACAGAGCGATGTGAATGCAGCCGCAGCCCACAGAAGATCAATGACGTAGCTGCGCCACGGCCCTCCCTCGAAGAGGAGCGGGCGAAAGAGCTCTCGAATCAGGCCATCCGTGTGTCGATCGGAATCTTTCGAACGTAACCGCGCCGGAATCCACGCGACGAGTCGGTCATGGATGGCCGGTCGACCGATCCGTTCCCAGACCCATCCACGGGCCCAGCCGATGAAGATCAGGAGTCCGATCGCCGCCACGCCGATGGTTGCCAGCAGGACGCCTCCGGTGGGCAGCGAGGGGGCCAGGGCGATGACGAGGACCGCGGCAAACAGCGTGTTGCCGAGGACGTTTGTCACCTGATCCGCCAGCGCCCAGCCGTAAGCCGATGCCCATCCCCACTTGCGTCGACGACGCAACAGCGCCGCACGCAAGACACCGCCCGCGAGTTTTGCGGTCGGTGTGGTCAGGTTCACGAAGGAACCGGCGGCGAGGATCCGCAGAGACAGGCTGTAGGGAACGGGCTCCTTCCTTCGCAGCATCAGACTCCACTTGATGCCCCAGATCAGGAAGCGACCGAAGACCGCGACGCCGGAAAGGAGGAGCCAGAAGGGGTCGGCCTGAAGGGCGATATCCAGGACCTGTCTTGGACCCAGGGAGTGGAGTGTCCACGCCATGACCCCAACGCCGACGACGATCAGCGAGTAGCGCAGGGCGCGCTTGACGAGAGTCCGTGGCAACGGTCAGTCGATAGGGTAGAGCCGGGTCAACTCGCTCTTGAGATACTTCAGAGCATCTTCCGGGTCCGACGAGACGTGAAACAGATCGAGGTCTTCCGGCGAGATCGTCCCCCATCGAACGAGGGCATCGAAGTCGACGATTTCGTTCCAGAACTCTTCGCCGTAGAGAACGATGGGCGTCTCCTTGGTGCTCTTCTGCGTCTGGAGCAGGGTGAGGAGCTCGAAGAGTTCGTCCATGGTTCCGAAGCCACCCGGAAAAACGACAAGCGCCTTTGCCAGATAGACGAACCAGAACTTCCGCATGAAGAAGTAGTGGAACTCGAAACCGAGCTCTCGTGTGACATACGGATTGGACGAGGGCTCCTGCGGCAGGCTGATGCCCAGCCCGATCGATTTTCCCCGCGCTTCCGAAGCGCCACGGTTGGCGGCTTCCATGATTCCGGGACCGGCGCCGGAGCAGACGATGTAGTGCTTGTCCTCCGGGTCGAGGCTCTTCGACCATTCCGTGAGGCCACGCGCGATCGTTCGCGCATCCTCGTAGTAGCGGGACAGTTTCTTCGTCGTCTCCGCTCGAGTGATCTGGGCGTCATCCCCACCCTTGCGGGCGTCGTCCAGCGCCTTCGCCGCGTCCTCGCCATCGGGGATCCTCGCGGAACCGAAGAAGACCACCGTGTCCTCGACCTTGTAGTGTCGAAAACGGGACTGGGGTTCCAGGTACTCCGAGAGGATGCGTATCGAACGGGCGTCACGCCCCTCGAGGAATTCGGGGTTCTTGTAGGCCTTTTTCATGGTCTCACGGTTCGCCGCAGGGGCTCAGCATAGGGGGACAGAACGGCCGCGAGTATACCTTGCTCAGACCGTTGCGTTCGTCGAAGGTGTCGTTCTCTGGAGCGCGGCATGAATCGCCAGGATCGTCGTTCCGAGTCCAAGCCAGACCACACCCAGCGAGACCAGCCAGCCGATGTACGGAATCGTCGCCAGAAGTCGAACGAGCGCAGCACCCAGGAACATCGATAGGTAGACCGAGCGGGCTCGGTGGACGGAAGGTCGCTCATCGGTTCGCCACACGATCATCGTGGGTTGGATGTGAGTCCCGACCCAGTAGACGGCCGGCACCTGGGCGACGAACAGTAGGACGGCGACGACTGCCAGCAACGGCGGGAAGCTGAACAGGACGCCGATGAAGGCTTCGGGGAAGCCGAAGATCACCGCCATCGGAACGGCAATCAGAAGAACCACCAGCAGGAAGGCGATGATGGGGAGGACGATAACCCCGAAGAAACCTATCAAGCCTCCCAGCATCGCCTGCGTTTGCAGAGGACGGATGAGGGCCGCCCCGGCGTCGACTCGTCGCAACGGAACCATCACGAGACACCCGATGATGAACAGAACCAGGGTCTTCCAGATCCATCGGCCGAGCCAGTTGAGAGGTGCGAACGCGGGCTTCTCGGTCTGGGCCCGATCGCGCTTGGCACCCTTCTCGTCGAACTTCAGTTCCCCGCCGACCCGATCCGCTAGATCCTCCGGGGGAGCGCTGCGGGCGACGTAGTTGAGATCGCCGACGATGTGGCTCTCCGGTCGAACGTCGATCTTATCCGCTTCTAGTCTGACGTCACCGCCCATCTGGGAGTCGATGTTGATCGTCCCGGCGGTGACCATCACGTCACCATCGATGGTTCCGCGAAGCGAAACGGTTCCCCCGAAGGCCGTCAGTTTCCCCTTGATGTGGGCACTGGGAAGGAGCGTCACGCTACCGGCGAAGATCATGACGTCCCGCTCGACGGTCCCGGAGATCGTCGTGTTGTTGGTCCAACTACGCAACGAGTCCTGGATCGTTCCGCTGAGGGTGACCGACTGCCCGCAGATATTGACGTCGCCGTCTACGGTCCCGGTGATGTTGAAGTCGTAGGCCGTAAACCCGGAGAGGTCACCGATCACGTGCCCCTGGATATCGGCCGTCGTCGTGGTGAAGTAGAGGTCCCCCTGAAGCGTTTCGTCCTGCCGGACGATCAGACCGTCGCTGAATTTCTCGAACGGGCTCGCGTAGGCATCCGTCGAGAGGCACAGCAGGACCGTCACTACCGACAGCAGCAGTCCCCGGAACCGTCGCGGACCATGAATGATCATCGTTCGAACACCTCAATAGAGGATTCTGAGGGTCCGGCCTTCCGCGCGCACCCTCTTGCGGGTCGGCGGTCATGATCGACGGACTAGCGGTCGCTACCAGGGGATCAACTCCCTCAGTTTTCGGGCCTGCCTGCGGGAGAGCGGAATCTCCTCACCCTCGCCACCGTTCACGAGAATCTGATAGGTCCCCGCCTCCGCAGGCAGAATCTCCTGGATTCGCGACAGGTTGACCAGGTACTGACGATGGGCCCGGAAGAACCGGGGCGCGAGTTGCGTCTCGAGCTCGGTCAGGGTCCGTTCGACCAGGAACCGACCGGTGGTCGTCTGCACAAACACCAGCGTCTCCTCGGCCTCGAACCAGAGCGCCTGTTCCGGGTCCACGACGACGATCTTCGCCCCGCGTCGAGCCGGAATCCGTAGTGGAGAGCGGGACCCTGCAGAACCCTCGCTTCCGAGGGATGCCAGCAGGGAACGGAGGTCGGCCTCTCCGCTCTTCCCATCGACGACCCCCCGGGCGCGATCGAGGGCTTCGGCGAAGCGGGACCGACTGAACGGCTTCAGGAGGTAGTCGATCGAATTCACTTCGAACGCTTGCACCGCGTACTCATCGTAGGCTGTCGTGAAGATGACGGCAGGAAGTGCGTCGAGACGATTCAGGACCTCGAAACCCGTTCCCTCGGGCATCTGTACGTCAAGGAAGACGACGTCCGGTGTCTCGCGTTCGATCAGTTCAACCGCTCCGTCGGCGTTCTCTGCCTCGCCGACAAGTTTGAAGTCCCGATGAGATGTCAGAAGTCGTTTGACCCGCTCGCGAGCCGGCTTCTCGTCATCGACGACGACACAGCGATAGTTCATTCCGTCTCCAGTTCCGTGGGAATCCTAATCCTGGCAATCGTACCGCTCTTTCCGGGGACTCGGGCCAGAGTGATGGAACCGCGCCCCCGATAAAATGCCTGAATTCGTCGTTGCACGTTGTCGAGACCGTGCCCCTCTTCGAATGGCTGTGTCTCGGCGGCGATTCCGACACCGTCGTCAATCACATCCAGATGCAGGGTCTGATCGATCCGGCGAGTGCGAACCGTGATCCGGCCTCCGGTCGCCCGCGGCGCGATCCCGTGAGCGACCGCGTTCTCGACGAGGGGTTGGAGGATCAGACCCGGGACCGGGGTCGGGTCCGCGTCGATGTCGAGGTCCCACTCCACGGAGAGGCGGTCGCCGAATCGCGCCTTCTCGATCTCCAGATAGTTGCGCGTGAATCCGATTTCCTCATGCAGGGGCACCGGTCCCGTATCCGCGACCTTGAACGTGTAGCGAAAGAGATCGGCAAGCGTGAGGACGACCTCCTCGGCCTCTTCGGGGTCCTCGGCCACGAGCGACGAGATCGTGTTGAGTGTGTTGAAGAAAAAATGCGGATTGATGCGCGCTTGAAGTGCCGACAGTTCGGCGCGAGCACGCTCCTCGCGAAGTCGAGACTCGACAAGCCGCACCTCTTCGACCACCCGAAGGGACTCTCGCAATCGGTGTTGCATGCCCTCGTACGCAAAGACCACGCCTCCCACGATCAGGGCCAGGACACCGTTGATGGCGACGATCGCGATCGTCTGGCGAGGGTCCCGAAGAACGAAGAGCGGGTACGCCGTCAGCACGGCGATGCTGCCCGCAATCGATCCGGCCAGCAGCGCCAGGCCGAGGAGCATTCCGCGTACCCACTGGGACACGTTCTGCATGCCGCGAAGCAGCAGGGCATTGGACGATAGCGCCGTAAAACCGACGACGTTCCCGAACAGAACCGAAATCACCACCGTCGGTGACTCGATCGACCCATCCTTGAAGACGCCGACTGCGAGTCCCACGACCGCACCGGACAACGAGCTGGCAGCCGCCCAGAGTAAGATCTGCCGAATCCAGGCAATATCGATTCTTGGAGCCATCAGCTCGACCAGGGGAACATGGCGGCATGATAGCACCGAGAAATCGTATACTCGAAGACACGTCATGGCGAAACCGACACCAGCAAATGCGCTCGTAGACAGTTACGGTCGCGTGCACGACGACCTACGGATCTCGGTCACGGATCGTTGCAACCTCCGTTGTCACTACTGCATGCCCGTCGATCCCGACTGGTTCCCGCGGGAAGAGATCCTCAGTTACGAGGAGATGATGCGCGTCGTTCGCATCGTCGCGACGATGGGAGTGCGAAAGGTGCGGTTGACGGGTGGAGAGCCGCTCGTCCGACGCGACATCTCACGGTTCGTCGCGATGCTGAACGCGACCGACGAGGTTCAGGACCTATCGCTAACGACCAACGGACTTCTATTGGACCGTCTCGCCGAAGAGTTGGCTGCGGCGGGACTCCGCAGGGTTAACGTCAGCCTCGACACCCTTGATGCGGCTCGTTTCGCCGCGGTAACCCGGCGCGATGCGCTGCAAAAGGTCATCGAGGGTCTGCGTGCGGCGACGTCCGCGGGATTGAGCCCGATCAAGATCAACGCGGTTCTCGTCCGCGGAAGTAACGACGACGAGATCGAGAGTCTCGCCGAATATGCACGCGATCACGGGTGGGAGCTACGGTTCATCGAGTGTATGCCGCTGGACAACGACAGGCGCTGGGAGCCCGACCGGGTCGTTACCGGCCAGGAGGTCCGCGATCGCATCTCTCGACGATGGCCCATCGAGCCGAAGCGGCGTGACGATCCTTCGTCTCCGGCGGCACGTTGGCAATACGTCGACGGGCGAGGAAGTGTGGGCTTCATCGACTCCGTGTCTCAACCATTCTGCTCGACGTGCAGTCGACTGCGTTTGACTGCCGATGGCAAGTTCATGGTTTGCCTCTACGACAACCGCGAGATCGACCTCAAGCAACTCCTGCGCAGCGGCGCGGACGACCGGGCCATCGGTGAAGCGATTCGCGCTGCGGTCGCCGGGAAGGGGCGGGGCGGGGCGCTGGACCTGCTGGAACGGAAAGAGGTGTTGCCGGCCTCGCGCAGCATGCACCAGATCGGTGGTTAGTTCGTCGGTCCGTCCATCTGTCCGGTTTCGGCCTTGAGTGCCAGGATTCGCTCCAGGGCCTCGCGGACGTGATCCGCAACCCGCCGCTGACGCTCTTGAATGTCGTCGATCTCCAGCAGCTGCTGGCGAATCTCGGCGTCGACCGGAAGATTCGCACAGGCTCCATTGACCACCGTCGCGTATGGAAGAACCGCATCCACGGATAGTGGGTGACCGGACTCGTCGGCGATTTCCGTCATCAGCATGTTGTGGGCGGCGAACAGCTCGACCCGTGCACGTTTGATGTCCGCGTCGGCGGCATCGACTTCCGTCTCGTCGCGAACGACGTAGCGGGCCATCCGATAGCTGTGCTCCGAGGGAACCTCCTCCAGATCGACGCGCTCGACACCGACGAGATCGAAGTTCGATCGACCGTCAGGATGGAGACGGAGATTTTCGATGCGACCGATCGTCGCGACCGTGTGGATCGGCGGCGCCCCCGTGTATTCGTTCTCGTAGCCAGGACGCAGTAACGCCAGCGCAAGACGATTATCGCCGGCCGTCACATCTCGGACTAAATCGCGATAGCGAGGTTCGAAGACGTGTAAGGGGAGAACTGTCTCCGGGTAGAGTACCGCGCCCGGGAGGGGAAAGATGGGGATCGAGTCCGTCGTGTCCACGGTGTCGATCACCCCGGCTTGCGGGCGACGATCGCGGCAACCGCCCGCATCTTGTCATCCTTGCGTGCCGGTCCGATGATCTCGCGAGAGCGCAGGATCTCCCAATCGTGGAAAACCTCTCGCAGCTCGCCTGCGCGGAGTAGATAGTCCGGATTCTGCGGTCTACCAAATCGCACCTGCTCGGTCGTGAACGTCTGATAGATGACGACGCCGCCCGGCACGACGCCGTCCTTGATCTGAGGAAACAACGGGCGATGGAGATAGTTGAAGACCATGATCACGTTGTAGGCGCAGACCGGTACGGTCATCGAGCCATTCTCGTAGTTACCGGTCATGGCGCGGATGGGCGCACCCATTCGGCGCGCGCGGGTGCGGGCGTCGGCGACGGCGGAAGGGTCGATGTCGACGCCGTCGACGTCGAAGCCCCGTGTGGCCAGATAGATCGCATTACGACCGGATCCCATCGCGATGTCGAGGACGAGTCCTCCGGGGAGCAGATCGAAATTCTCCACCAGGTAGGAGGAGGGTGCAATCGCCTGTTGAAGGCTGGCGCCATCTCGCGTGCCGCTGCGCGTCGGGCCGTTCCAGGTCTGTAGCCCGCCGGTCACGTTGTAGAGGGGCGTGAAGCCATGCTCGGCGAGCAGCCGGCAGGCGCTGACGCTTCGCTGACCCTTCTCGCAAATGACGGCGATGGGCGTACCGGAGTTCGGCACTTCCCCGATGCGAGTTTCCAGCTCGTGCAGCGGGACCAACATCGAACCGGCAATGTGACAATCCTGGAACTCCGTCTCGGTTCGAACGTCGACGAGCACAAGCGATCCACCGGTCGCAAGACGACGATAAAGCTCGTCGCCGTCGATGTTTTCGTAACGATTGCGGGTCAAGGTATTTGCCTCGGTTCGTGCGGCGGCACTATAGCGTTTTGCGAGGATTCTCGCCGCCTGTCACGGGGCCTAGAGGACGGCGCCGGGGCAGTCTCCCGAGAGCACGCAGCGACCACATTCCGGCTTCCGCGCATGGCAGATCGTACGCCCGTGCCAGATCAAGGCGTGAGAGAAAAACGTCCAGTCCGACTCCTCGGCAAGCGCGTGCAGATCCGTCTCGATCTTCACCGGGTCGCGATGTTGCGAAAGTCCGAGACGACCGGCCAGCCGTGTGACATGGGTGTCGACCGGGATCGAGGGGATACCGAACCAGGTTCCCAGGATGACGTTGGCGGTCTTGCGTCCCACTCCGGGCAATTTAACGAGGGCATCCATTTCTGATGGCACGTCGCCACCGTGCCGTTCCGTCAGCGCCTTTCCGAGGCCGATGAGCGAGCGGGTCTTGTTGCGAAAAAACCCCAACGAATGGATGATCGACTCCAACTCCGAGGCGTCGGCTTCTGCCAGCGACGCCGCGTCCGGGTAACGCGCGAACAGCGTGGGGGTCACCTGATTCACCCTCTCGTCCGTGCACTGCGCCGACAGGACGGTCGCGATCAGCAATTCGAGGGCGCTTTCATGGTGGAGGGCGCAGTCGGCGTCGGTGTACTCGCCACGTAGCCCGTCAAGCAGGCGTACCGTCCGGTCCCGTCGACGCGCGAGCGACTCCCGGGGCATCAGGCGCCGGCCCGTTGTCGTCGATCCCGAAGAAACTCCAACAATCGGTCCAGTGGCCACGCATTGAGAACATCCGACGCCTGGCACCAGCCCTTACGGGCGATCCCCACGCCGTATCGCATGTCGTCAAGCCCCTCGGGGGCGTGGGCGTCGGGGTTGATGGCGGTCTTTAGCCCCCGCCGGAGTCCGAAACGAAGGTGTTGCCAGTCGAGATCGAGCCGATGTGGATGGGCATTGACCTCGACGGCGACGCCGTTCTCCGCGGCCCGTTCGAGGATCGCCTCGAGACGGACCGGGTATCCGTCCCGCGCCAGCAGGAGTCGTCCCGTCGGATGGCCGAGGATGTCGACGTAGGGTGAACCGATAGCTCGGAGGATGCGATCGGTCTGTTTCGTCTCGTCCAGGTTGAAGCGGCTGTGAACCGAGGCGACCACGACGTCAAAGGTCGCCATGACATCGTCAGGGAAGTCGAGCGATCCGTCCTCCAGGATGTCGACCTCGATACCCTTCAGCACGCGGAATTCGTCTCCGAATTGCTCGTTGAGACGTTCGATCTCTTCATGTTGGGCTGCGACCCTGTCGGCGTCCAGGCCGCCGGCATACGCCGCGGCTTTCGAGTGATCGCAGAGACCCAGGTACTGCAGTCCTCGCGATCGTGCCGCTTCCGCCATCTCCTCGATGGACGCGCTGCCGTCGGACCAGTTCGAGTGAACGTGGAGCACGCCTTTGAGGTCGGTCGGTTTCAGCAGGTCAGGGAGTTCATGCGTCTCGGACGCCTCGATCTCGCCTAGATTCTCCCGTAATTCCGGCTCGACGTAGTCCAGGCCCAGATGCCCGTACAGCGCAGCCTCGTCGGCGACCGGAAGTTCCTCGCCGTCGGACTGGCGGGTCAGAGCGTATTCGTTCAGCCGCATTCCGCTTGCCTGGGCCCGCGCCCGCAACGCCACGTTGTGCGCCTTGCTGCCGGTGAAGTAGTTCAACGCGCAGGCGTAGGACGATCGACCGACGACGCGTAAGTCTGCCGTCGGGCCACTCTTGAGTCGGACGCTACACTTGGTAGGGCCACGACCGATGACCTCCTCGACGGCATCATCCTCCGCAAACACGGCCATCACCGGCTCCGCATCGGCGGCGGCGACGAGGACGTCGATGTCCTTCGATGTCTCCACGCGACGACGCACGGAACCTGCGACCTCCGCGCGTTCCACTCCCGGCAGCGGCGTCACGAGGGCAAGCAGACGCTCGGCTTCCCGCTGGATGACCGGCTGACGGAAGCGTCCTGCGTGGCGTCGGACGGCGTCGATGCCGCGGAGGATCTTGTCCTGGGAGGCCTGCCCGAAACCGGGTAAATCTCGAAGTCGGTTCTCGCGGCACGCATATTCGAGTTCGCCGAGGGTCGAGATGTCCAGGGCGACGTGGATCGCGCGCACCTTCTTGGATCCCAGCCCGGGAATCTTGATCCACTGCAGGAGCCCCGGCGGAACCCGTGTTCGAAGCTCGGCGAGATACGGCAGCCCACCGTCACGGACGAGGGTCCCGATCTTGTCCGCCAGTGCGACGCCGATACCCTTGATCTCGGTCAGCCGATTCTCGCGGACCAGTAACTCGAGATCGTCATCGAGCCCGCGCAGGATCCGTGCGCCGTTGTGGTAGGCGCGGGTCTTGAACGGATTCTCGCCGAGGAGTTCCAGCAGAAGTCCGATCTCCTCCAGTGATTCGGCGATCTGTTTCCGATTCATCGGTCGCGAACCACGCGGTAGCGAAGATACAACTCGTCTTGCTCCTGACGACACTCGATCAGTTCCAGCCGTCTCTGGTCCGCCATCGTCAACCCGACGCCGTCGGCAATCGTCGGTGCGTCCCGACCGCAGAGGAGCGTCGGAGCCAGCGTCAGATTGATTTCATCGACGAGATCTTCGTGGATCAGTCGTGCGTTGAGTTCGCCGCCACCCTCGCATAACACCGATTCCAATCCCTCGTCTCGAAGGCGTCGCAACACGCTTCCCAGATCGACCTGCTCTTCACCGAGTTGCCAGACCTCGCAGCGCGATTCGAGGGCAGCCAGCGCGGCAGGGTCCGTGGATTCGGTCGTCACCAGGATCCGACGGGCGCCGTGATCGTCGTGGAAGAAGCGGGAGTCCGTGGGCAGCTGCGCAGACCCCGAGACGACGATCGCATGCAGTCCCGCAGGCTTACCTAGTTTCAGCCGATAGTCGCGCATCGCCTGGGTGCGGACATCCAACCGCGGGTTGTCCGCTCTCAGAGTCCCCGCACCGACCAGCAAGCCATCCGCACGTGCGCGTAGCCGATCCATGTGCTCGCGGTCCAGCGGACTTGTGAATCGAGGGTATTCGCGACGCGCCGACGTGATCTTGCCGTCGACCGTCGTGGCCATGTTGATATAGACGAAAGGTCTGTTCATCTTGTGGTCCGCGCCAACCCCAAGTTACCATACGAGACGGTTTTGCCAGTGGCGGGAAGGGCATCGAATGGCGTGGGCACCCAATAGAGAGGACGCGTGGCATCTGCTCAATGAGTACACCAAGAAACCCGGCCTCCTTCAGCACGCGCTGGCGGTCGAGGCGGCCGTGCGCGGCTACGCGACACGAAACGGTGAAGACGCCGATCATTGGGGGCTTGTCGGGTTGCTCCATGACTTCGACTACGAGCGTTGGCCCTCCGCCGATGATCACCCCTACCGCGGTTGCGAGATCCTCGAGTCGCTCGGGTATCCCGAGTGGTTTCGTCGAGCGATTCTGTCGCATGCCGACTACACCGGTGTCTCTCGGGAAAGCGATCTGGAGAAGACGCTCTTCGCTTGCGACGAACTCTGCGGGTTTCTCGTCGCCTGTGCGCTCGTGACTCCCAACCGCTCGATTCACGATGTCAAGGTGCGCTCCGTGAAAAAGAAGCTGAAGTCGAAGGGCTTCGCCGCCAGTGTCAATCGCGACGACATCCGTACGGGCGCGGAGGGGTTGGGCATTCCATTGGAAGACCACATCGCGTTCGTGCTCGAGACGCTTTGTGGAGTCGCCGACGAACTTATCTCGTGAACGACGTTCGCCAGCACTTTCCGGGGGTCCTGCGCCAGACCTACCTCAACGCCGCCGCGCAGTCGCTCCTTCCGACCCCCGTGATGGAAGAGATGAGCGACTCGATGCGTGCTCACAACGAACTGGGCATCAATGCCTTCGCGAGTTACCTGGACGGGCTGATCCGGGCCCGATCTGCCGGGGCTCGTCTTCTCGGAGCGCGACCCGAACAGATCGCGTTTGTCGGGAATACGGCCGCCGCGATATCCCAGGTCGCCGGCGGAATCGACTGGAACGACGGAGATGAGATCCTCGTGGGGGATGAAGAGTTCCCCGCGATCGTCTTGCCGTGGTTGGCGCAACAGCCCCGTGGCGCGCGGGTGCGATTCGTGCCGACCGAGGAGGGTCGATTGCTCGCGGACCGCTTCCTCGAGGCGATCGGTCCCAGGACGCGAGTCGTCGCGGTCTCGCACGTCCAATGGACCAGCGGGTATTGCATGGAGTTGGAAGAGCTGGGGCGCGTGTGTGCAGAGCGAGAGATCCTCTTCTGTGTTGACGCGATCCAGTCCCTCGGCGTCCTACCGATCGACGTCGAGAAGCTCAAGATCGGCGTGCTGGCTGCGGACGGGCGGAAGTGGATGATGGGCCCGCAGGGTTGCACCCTGCTCTACGTAAGCGATGACTGGGGCCGAGAACTTCGACCGCCTGCGGTCGGAACCATGACCCTTGCGAACCCCGACGGTCTACTGGACTATCGCGATTGGGATCGCGAGAACGGCGTCGTCGACATGGAGCCGCATCTGCAGGCCGGCGCGGCAAGATTCGAGACCGGCTTCCACAACTTCTGTGGGCTCGCCGGTCTGGCCCGGGCCATGGAGTTCGCGGAGACCGTGGGTCGAGAACGGATTCAAACCCACATCGCCCAACTCACGAGGCTGGCGGCCAAAACCGTCCAGGAGCGCGGATGGACTGTCTGGGGGCCGCATCAGGACCACGAGCGCGCAGGGATCACGACGTTTTCCATACCCGGTGATCCTACCCTCGTCTACGACCACCTCAACCGAAACGACATCTCGATCTCCCTGCGAGAGGGACGACTACGGATCGCACCTCACGTCTACAACACCGAGGACGAAGTGTTGCACTGCATCGCCACGATCCAGGAGGCGTTGCGATGAGTACACGCCTGCCGTTCGAGACGTACCTGGAGACCGTCAGGCACGCACCGCTGGTTGCGATCGATCTGATCGTCGAGGGTGCGGACGGTTTGTTCCTGCTCGGGTTGCGGAAGAAAAATCCGGCGAGCGGGTCGTGGTTCGTTCTCGGTGGCCGCATTTACAAGGATGAGTCCCTCGATCACGCCTTCGCGCGCATCAGTCACGATGAACTCGGTGTCGAATTGGCACGCGGCGATGCGCGGTTTCTCGGAGTCGATGAACACTTCTACGACGAGAACGCGGGAGGGCTGCCGGGCTTCGGAACGCACTATGTGGTTCTCGGGTATTGCATCAAGTGTGATAGGTCGTCTCTGGCCTTGCCGGAAGACCAGCACTCCGACTACCGCTGGTTTCAGCGTGACGAGCTTCTGCAGGATTCGCAGGTTCATCCGAATACGCGCCGCTACTTTGAGGCGTTTGAGCCGGTCTAGATTTCGTATTCGCGCAATTTACGGTAGATCGTCGCCCGCGATATCCCCAGCATCCTTGCAGCTTGCGTTCGGTTCCCGCCGGACTGCGCCAGGGCTTCCCGGATCCGGTCTCGCTCGCTTGCACTCAGACTCGTCGCAACCACGGGATCGGGTTTCCGTGTGGCCACCGCGGCCGGGCCGGGAAGCAGCGCACCAAGAGAGGCATCCCCATCGATGAGATCGACATCGATCGAACCGTCGCCCGCGAGCAGCGATAATCGCTGTAGAACGTTCTCGAGTTGCCGGATGTTCCCGGGCCAGCGGCAGTTCTCGAACCGCTCCATCACGGCCGTCGAGATCTCCGTCATCGTTCGCTTTCGCCCTCGTGCAATCCGAGCTAGAAAGTGAGCCGTGAGCAGGGGAATGTCTCCATGGCGGTCCCGCAGCGCGGGGAGGCGGATCATCAACACCTGCATGCGATACATCAGATCTTCCCGGAAACGTCCGGCCTCCACCTCTGCCGCAAGGTCTCGGTGGGTGGCGGCGATCAGCCGCACGTCGACCTGGATCGGTGTGTCGCTCCCGACGCGTCGCACCTCACCCTCCTGAATGGCACGCAGGAGTTGGGCCTGCATCGTTGTGGACATGTCACCGACTTCGTCGAGGAACAGCGACCCTCCGTGGGTCTGCTCGAAGAGGCCCTGGCGGTCGTGTTCGGCACCCGTGAATGCGCCGCGGACATGACCGAAGAGTTCGCTCTGGAGTAGGGAGTCGGGGATCGCGGCGCAATTTTCCGAGACGAACGTCTGTTTTCCACGGGCCCCGTTGTAATGAATCGCCTGCGCAACCAGTTCTTTGCCGGTCCCGCTCTCACCCTGGATCAACACGGGAAGCTCGCTGTCGGCGACCTGTCGGATCAGATCGAAGACTTGCTGCATGACACTGGACTGACCGACCATGCTGCCGAAGGTCGCCCGTTGCTCGGCGGCGGCACGAAGATCGAGATTCTGCACATGAAGTGACGCGAACTGCCGGGCATTCTCCAGTGCCAGCGCCGCATGATTGGCAAAGGCCTCAAGGAACCGCAGGCTTCCCATGTCGAACGGCCTGCTACCCTCGCGGCTGTCCAGATAGACGGCGCCGGTGATGTGGCCCCGCGAGCGGAGGGGCGCGCACATGAGCGACTGGATGGAATGCAACGAGACGCTCGGCCATTCCAGGAACCGTTGATCGTTCTGCGCATCCAGTGCGATGACCGATTTTCCCTTCGCCGCCTCGGCGACGATGTGACGGCTGAAGCGTCGGCCGTCGTCGATCGTGTCGTGGTCCACGTTTCTGAGGACTCGGACGGCGAACTCACCCGATAGCTGATCGCGGAGGAGGATCATGCCGCGATCCGCTCCCACCACCTCAAGCGCCATATCGAGCATCGTCTCCAACAACTGGTCGGGGTCCGATTCGGAATTGAGGGCGCGAATCATTTCATACAGAGCGACGAGCCGACGGTTGATGGGAGAATCGCCGATCGGGGGTGGTTCGCGCAGCGGTTGGAAGACTGTGCGCTCCGAGAGCCCACCGGAGAGGCCATCGTCAGCGACGCGTTCGCGGGCGAGGTCGAGGGCCCGTCGGCCGTGATCCAACGCCTTCCTCGCCAACGTCTCGTCTTCGAGAGCCTGGGCGACCCGGGTCATGACGGCCCACGCCTCGGCACGCACGACCGGTAGGTCCAGTTCGTCGGCACGGGCGATGACCCGTTCCAGGAGTTCGCGGGATTGGACCGCGCGGCCACGACGAACGCCGCGGGACGCGCGGGCCAGCGCGACCCGAAGATCGAACCAGGGCTGACGCCAGGACCCCTCTCTGGCCGCGAGGCTCTCGTAGCCATGTAACAGTCGCTCGAGAGAACCCTCAGCGTCGGTCGCGACACGCAGCTCGATCTCCAGTGTTCGGGCCCAGAGCAACGTGTCGGGATCACCCAACGATTCCGCCCTCGCGATCGACTCGGAGATAGCCGTCGCGAGACGCTCGTATTCCGGGCGATTCGCCGCCAGTTCGGCTTCGATCCGCGCCAGCCTCGCAGCCTCGATCATGACCGGATCGATTTGCAAATTGGGTGCGGAGAGTCGTTTCTCGAGGAGCGTCGACGCCTCATAGGTCCGGCCGCAGCGAACGAGTGCCTGGGCTCGCGCCGTGGCGGCCACCAGCTGGAGCCGGCGGTCACCCAGATGACGGCCAAGGTCATCGGTCTCAGCGGCGAGCGAGATGGCCTCGGCCAGGTGTCCGGTGTAGACGGAGAGCTGGGCGAGCGTGCCCCGGGCGACACCCTCCAGAAGGAGTCGCCGGTTCTTGCCGGCTGCGAGACGCGCGCGTTCGAGGAGAGTCCTTGCGCTCACGTAGCGGCCGGCTCGCTGTTCCAGGACGCCAAGACCGATCAGGCACGGAAGATTCGCCGGATTCCCGTCGGCCTCGGCAAGTGAAATTGCCTGACGAAAGTGGTCTCCGGCGTCGGGCAGCCCCTCGTTGGCCATACACATGCCGATGGACTGATGGACGTGGGCCAGGGCCAGGTTGTCGGCGGCGGATTCAAATCCGGAACGTGCGGCGTCGAGGTACGGAAGTGCATCTCGTCCGCGCCCCTGCCGAGCGAGGGCCATACCGATCGCTTCGTTGGCCAGGGCTCGAGATGGCGGGTCGTCGACGGTGGCGGCAAGTTCGAGAGCATCCAGGGCGAACGTCCTTCCAAGGTCGAAGTTCCCCGCGAGGACGATGGCCATCGCCCGGCGAGCGGAGGCTTGCGCACGAGTCGCGGGAGTCGAACCCCAGCGCACCACGGACGCGTACGCTCGAGCCGCCGCTCGATAGAGACCCGCCTCGTGGAGGAGGTTCGCCTGTCGGTCGCGAAATTCGATTCGACGATCGTCGTTGCGCCGAAGCGTGCGGAGAACGTAACCCATGCGCTGAGCCGCCAGCACGGGGTCGTTGGCGTCGCTGGCGCTCCTCGCGGCCAGGAGCGCTGCGTCGATGGCGCGCTCGCGTTCGTCGAGGATCGTCCACAGGCGAGCCATCGTCATGCGTGAGACGTCGATGCCCGCCCGGGGAGACAGCGTATCCAGGATGCGTCGAACGAGTGATTCGTATTCCGTGATGCCGGTCGATTCGCGTGCCGCGGCGGCCAGCGGCCTCCATGCGATCGCAAACCGGTCCTCCCGCTCCCATACCCAACCCAGCGTGACGAGTTCCTGTAGATCGAGGCGCAACGATTCTCGGGTGCGCTCGAGGATGCGTGTGAGATCGACGACGGCCAGCGAATCCTCCGCCAGGGCCAGCGCGGCGAGGGTCCTTCGCGCCCGGGGCTTGAGGGCGTCGACTCTTCCGGATACCGCGGTGTCCACCGTCGCCGCATCGGGCGAAGATCGTCGTGGCTGCCACGCGCCGTCGACGAGCAGGGTCTCCGCCAGGAGCGGATCGCCGTTCGATGCTTCCGTGAGCCAGCGCAGATGGGACGCCGAGACACGCGTGCGGCCACTGACTCGAGCGATCATCGTTCGAAGGGCCTCCTCGTCCAACGGGCCGAGGTCGATACGGTGCATCGTCTCCAGAACCTGGGTCCGGGCGAGGAGTCTCTGAACACCGGGAGCCACGATGGAGTCCGGTCGGAGCGCCGCGACGACCCGTAGCGGAGCTGCGTGCGCCTCGAATGCCACGCGCTCGAGGAGTCTCTGGACGCCCTGGCCCGCGCGGTCAACGTGTTCCAGTACGAGTACCGCGGGGTTCCGAGCGGCGCGATTCCGCAATCGATCGAGCAACTCATCGACGACCGAGGCCGGAGTATCTTCCGCGTCCGGTGACAGGCGTCCCGCCGGGGGATGCACGATGTCCCAGCCGCGAGAGACGGCTTCCGCCGACAGCCAGGCCAGCATCCGTTGTCTCCCGCTTCCGGGCGATCCACAGACCCAGGTCACGCTACTCGCCGTGGCACCGGACACCGTATCCCAGAGTTCCTGTGCTTCTCGTTCGCGGCCGGCCGGTGTTCCGGAGTTCAGTCGGGCCGCTCTGGTAGAGACGATCTCGTGGGGTAGGTCCGTCCCGCATGCGGCGTTCAAACCCGCGAGCGCCTCGTACGCAGAGCCCGGTCGGCGGGTGGGGTCGGGATCAAGCATCTGCTCCAGCCACTCGCCGATGGCTGTCGGATAGCCCTCAGGGGGTGTGGGGCGCGAGCGACGTCCCGCTCGAACGGCGTCTATGAAGCCGGCGATGTCCTTGCCGAGTCGGAACGGGGGATGACCATGGATCCCCTCGAAGAGTACGGCACCTAGCGCGTAGAGGTCGGAGCGAGGCCCGGGGGAACCGCCATCGAAGAGCTCGGGTGCGAGATACGGGAGGGTTCCTGCGGTCCGACTCCTCGGGTCGAGGTCGTCTTGACGATGGAGCGCCAATCCGAAGTCCAGTAACACGAGTCGCGCACCGAGGCGCGGCGTGGACCGAACCATCAGGTTGCCGGGTTTCAGGTCCCGATGCACGATTCCGATATCGTGAAGGAATGCCAGTGCACGCAGGGCCTCCGCTCCGAGCAGCGGCAAATCGGCCGGTCGCGTCTTGATCGCTTCGACGACACCCATGCCTTCGATCCATTCCATGCCCAGCAGGGGGTGTCGACTGCCGGTGTCAAACTCGAGGTCATAGGTTGCGACCAGGTTCGGGTGGTGCAGCCTGCGCAAGATCACGAACTCGCGACGCAGGCTCTCGATCCTCGCCGGGGTCGCGGAGATCAGCTCCTTGAGCGCGATCTTCTGTCCGTCGCGAAGCCCGTCTTCGACCAGCCAGACGCGCCCCGCCCCACCTTCGCCCAGTAGACGAACGGGCCGATACCGATCCGGAAGTCGATCGGGAAGTTCCATGGCTAAACTATACTGCCCGATGGGGTTAGGTTCCGGTCCGATCAATCGAGAAACGGGGGAAAAATGACTCGACCCGCCAGAATACCCGACGGAGACGTTGCCGAGAGACTCTCAGAGCTAGAGGGTTGGAACGTTGAAGGCGGGCAGTTGGTTCGCCAGTTCACCTTCAAGGACTTCGTCGCCGCGTTCTCATTCATGACCGCGATGGCCCTGGTCGCAGAGAAACTCGACCATCATCCCGATTGGAGCAACGTCTATAACCGGGTGACGATCCGACTCCATACCCACGATGTTGGCGGCCTCACGGAGCTGGACTTTCAGTTTGCAGCGCACGCGAGTGATCTGGCACCGTGAGTCGACGGTTGGTGATCTTCGATTGCGATGGTGTGCTCGTCGATTCGGAACGCGTCGCGAACCGGGTCATGACCCACCACCTGCAGGCAGCAGGGCTACGCTGGGAATACTCCGAAGTCTGTCATCGATTCACGGGCCGCTCGATGGCGTCGTGTGTCGTGGAAATCGAGAGTGAGTTGGGACGGCGCTTGCCGGTAGACTGGGTCGAGCAGGTCCAGCAGGAGACGTTCGCGGCGTTTCGCGAGGATCTGCAAGAGGTACCGGGAGTGCGAAGGTTGATCGACGTCGTCACGAGTCGAGGCTGGGCAAGTTGCGTCGCCTCCAGCGGAGAGCACGAGAAGATCGCGTTCACGCTGAGCTTGACGGGACTTCTCGATCGTTTTCACGGTCGTGTGTTCAGCAGCAGCGACGTGTCCAACGGGAAGCCGGCTCCCGATCTGTTTCTCCACGCGGCTACGTCCATGGGGTACGAGCCGGAGGACTGCTGGGTCATCGAGGACAGCGCCCCGGGTGTGGCTGCCGCGCGTGCTGCCGGGATGCGTGTGTTCGGTTACACCGCTGGGGTCTCTCGGAACGATCTTCTGGAAGCCGGCGCCGAAGTCTTCGCAGATATGGCGCAGTTTGCCGACCGCCTGTCGTCGGTGACGGAGGACGGGACGTCGTGAGTCGAATCCTTCATGTCACCAACGGCGACTCGGTCGTCGGAGGAATCCGCGCCGGAGGCATCGAGGGCACGATCGTCCCATGGCGTGACGTCCTGCACGAGGGTCGCGTCGTGTCGGGTCTGTCTCTCGAAGAGCAGAGTCGCTCGCGCGCGCGGTTTCTGGAAGATCTGGTGGACGAGTCCTACGTCGAGCTACTGGAGGTCTTCCGCGCCCGTGATCGAGAACTCGCCACCTACCGCGAGCGCGACGAGGTGTGGCTCTGGTTCGAGCACGACCTCTACGACCAGCTCCAGATCTTGCAGATCCTGAACTGGTTCTCCCGTCGTGCGGGAGCGGTGGGCGCGTTGTCGATGATCTGTATCGACCGGTTCCCGGGTGTGACGCCGTTTCACGGTTTGGGGCAACTCGAACCCGACCAGCTGGCCAGTCTCGCGGATCAAAGAGTGCCCATCGAGCCGGAGACGCTGACGCTGGCGGCCGATGCGTGGCGTCAGTTCTGCGGTTCGGACCCCACGGAACTTCAGCGCTTTGTCGACGGGGATGGGGCGGGGCTACCGTTCCTGGGTGCCGCGCTGGGTCGCCATCTTCAACAGTTTCCTTCGACCCGTGATGGGCTGTCTCGCTCTGAGCGTCAGATTCTTCAGGCGCTCGCCGATGGCCCCATGGAACTGGGAGCGCTGTTTCGAAAGTCGCAGCAGGAGATGGAAGAGGCGCCGTTTGTCGGTGACGCGATCTTCCTCGTCTACGTCGAGTGGCTACGCGCGCCCGAACCGCTCATCGTGTGGTCGCGGGAAGTCGCATCGGCACCCGCCGGTGAGACCGTCAGTCTGTGGCATCGTCAGGTCGAATTGACGGCAGCGGGACGTCAGGTTCTGGTGGGTGGCGCCGATCGAACCCGATTCCAGGCGCTGGATCGTTGGCTGGGGGGTGTGCATCTCGTTGGCAAGCGTCCCGCGTATCGGTGTGTATCCGGTCGACCTCAGATTGTCGCGGCGGACTAACTATCCGATCAAGTAAGGACCGCTGTTTTGCCGACACCGCCGACATTTCCTCGCTGCGTATCTATGTGCTGTATAATCGTTGCTGAAGGCACGACGGCTGCCAAGGAACGTGTTGCTCGAGGGTGACTTCCCGCAATCCGAGCCAACCGCAATCCGTCACTTACCCTGCGAACCGAAACGGATAAACTCGTTATCGAGTTCTGTAGACTTAACGTTAACCGTGCTCTAGAAGCACGGAGGTCCACGGAAACTCCTGCG
>Ga0224508_10000046_pt1 | contig 148407 bp, 119 predicted proteins | sample SF_Jan12_sed_USG_4_FD_170157 | JGI IMG/M metagenome (GOLD analysis project Ga0224508, IMG submission 170157) | Sediment microbial communities from San Francisco Bay, California, United States - SF_Jan12_sed_USGS_21 | ecosystem: Environmental > Aquatic > Marine > Sediment | place: USA... | reverse complement strand
GGTGTCGTCAGACATGCCGAACAGCCTGCCGTGATTGCCCATGAACAGCCCGGCGATAACCATCGCGATCGGCCCCGAGGTGTGCAGAAGCCCCGCCAGCGCATATCCGCCACCGACCATGGCGAGTGTGATCAGGATCTCGACGGAATGATTGTCGATCGTTTTCAACATGCGGTAGGCGACCCAGCCGATGACGAGACCGAACACCGCTCCGCCCAACGCCTCGACGACGAACAGTTCGCCGGCGTGGGCCGCATCAAGATGACCGCCACCCGCGACGAGACCGGCGACGACGGTGAAGACGACGACTCCGACGCCGTCGTTGAACAGAGATTCCCCCGCCACCATCGAACTCAGACCTTCCGGTGCCTTCGCGTTCTTCATCACGCCGAGGACCGCCACCGGATCGGTCGGCGATATCAGCGCTCCGAAAGCCAGGGCCCAGATGTAGGGCAATTCGAAACCGAACCAACCGCACAACCACCAGAACAGGGTCCCGACCAGAACGGTCGAGAACATGACGCCCGCCGTCGCGAGCACCAGGATCGACCACTTCCGATGCAGCAGGTCTCCCAGGTCGACATGTAGCGCGCCGGCGAATAGGAGAAAACTCAGCATCCCCTTCATGAGTACGTCGCCGAAATCGACCTGCTCGATGACGCCGACGGCCCAGGCATCGCCCACCACGCCAAGCGCCTTCAGGCCGAACAGGCTAAGCGACAGCAGTAACGCGCCCGCCATGACTCCGATCGCGGTCGGCAGCTTGAACCAACGCTCGTTGATCCACGACAGGACGGCGGTCACCGCCAAGACGAGCCCGATGAGTGCGAATCCGTTCAATCGATTCTCTCCTGTCCTTCTACGGATTTCCATCGACGATGCATCCAGAGCCACAACTCCGGTCGCTGACGGATCCAACCTTCCAACTTGGCCGTGCAGAGTGCCGTCACACGATGGGTCTCGGCTATTCGATCCGCCTCGGGATCGACCTCCACGGGTGGCTCGTAAATGATCGTCCATGAACCGTCGGGCCGCGGCACGGAATACATCGGAATGATCATCGCGCCGGTCCTGAGGGCCAGACGGGCCAGCGTCGGAGTCGTCGACGCCGGCCGACCGAAGAACGGAACGAAGACTCCTTCTTCTCGGGCATCCTGATCGATCAGAAGTGCCGCACCGATCGAGTTTCGCAGCGACTTGACCATCGCTCTTACGGCGTGGCGCTTGTAGATAAGGATGTTGCCGGACGAGCCGCGTAACGCCGTCAGCATTTTTTCGAGATACGGGTTATCCAGGGGGCGGGCCACGATCGATAGCGGCAGACCGAGGTGGCCCTGCATCAGCGCTATCAATTCCCAGTGCCCGAAGTGTCCGGAGAACAACAGGACGCCCCTACCGCTTCCGTAGGCGTTCTGCACATGCTCCAGACCCTCGTAATGGACCTCGGTGCCGACGGAGTCCGGACCCAGTCGGCGCACGCTGAGCGTATCGAGCAGGATCTCCCCGAAGTGCTTCCAGCAATTGTGCGTAATCTCCAGCGCTTCGTCGTCGCTCAGATGAGGCATCGCCGTTTGTAGGTTTGTCAGCGCAATCGTCCGGTGGCGGCTATTCAGGCGGCGGGCCAGAGCCCCCAAGCCACGCCCCATCTTGCGTATCCACGAACGCGGGATCACTCGCGACAGTCCGAGCAGGACGGCAAAGGCGGCGGCTTCCAGCAGGTAACGCAGACGTTTCACGGCGCGACTTTACAACTTGCGCCCATCTTCGCCAACCCGATGGGACGATTAGCGACCCTGACGTGCGCGGGCCCGAGCGAGAGCCTCTCGGGCGCTGGCGATGTCGGGACGGAGTTCGACTATTCGTTCGTAGTGCACGATCGCTTCGTCGACTCGATCCAGAGCCAGCAGTGTCTCCGCAAGGGTGAATCGCATTCCGGCGTTATCGGGACTCAGACCAACGGCCTTCTCGAGGTGAATCACCGCCTCCTGATCCCGGCCCAGCTGTCGCAGAGCGTAGCCAAGGTTGTTCTGCAGTCGAACGTCGGTCGGTTGCAGTCGGACAGCTCTTCGAAGTGGATCGATCGCGTCCGCCGGCATGTCCATGGATAGGTACGTCGACCCCAGAGCTGCGAGGCTGGCAACGTCGTCGGCGTTTCGCTCCAGTCGTCGGAGCCGATAGTCAATCGCCTTGCGCATGAGATTGTCGGTCCGATGACGCTGCAAGGCCCGGTGGTCGTCGAGAGTCGCCGGTAGGACCTGGACCATCAGCTCGGCCATCTCGTCAAATGTCCGCGACCCGTAGACGACCCGCCGGGGTGGCTCGTGGGGATTTCGTGGATTGGACGAGGTGTTGTCGTAGGTATAGCGCATCGACAACGTCGTCCCCCGTGGCAGCGCTACCGGGTCCGCATAGTGATACTCGTCCTGCCAGTTGAAGTCCCAGTCGGAGATACGCAACAGCGACTCAGAGGTTCCGTTGGGGAAACTCGCCTCCAACTGCATCGTCTTCCCGAGGTAGTGCGCGTGGGGATAGATGGCCAGCAGCTGCACATCGACGGGAAGTTCGTAGTCATCTTCCACGACGAACTGCGAATCACCCGCGGCGATGTCGATATCTCGTGACCCGAGCACAAATGCAACCGGGTGGAGGGTCGGGGCCTCGTCCGCGAAATACAGGCCAACCGTCGCATCGACACTCTCCGGTCTACCGGTCGGCACGAGATGAAGCTGAAGGACCAGATCGGTCGTGTCATCGAGCCGCCAGGCCATTCCCGGGTGGCCGGGATGCGGGACACGTCCGGGTGTCCAGCCGATGAGTGAGCCGTCGGGGGTCGTGGCGCCCCCGATCTCCATACCGGCGAAGCCCGGTAGTGGATCGTCGGCGTCGATCTGACGCGAACGACCGTCACGATCTATCAGCAATCGGGCGTGATGGGTGACACGCAAATTCAGCGGCCGGAACTCCACGGCTTCTACCCAGCGGACTCCCCCTCGTGGCATACGGATGACGAAATTTCGATAGACGTCGACGCCCTCTGCCGCCAGCTCGTAGGGTTGTGGCAGCTGAACGACCAGATCGGGTTGTCCCAACTGCCAACCCTCGGTGGGCGGCGGCGGTTCGCGGCGGTCCGCACGCTGCCCCTCCAACTCGCCGTCGTTCAGCCAATCACCGAACACGCCGATCTCGTCGTCCGTCAATCGGCGGGCGCCGGCAAACGACCCGTGACCGGGTTCCGGGAGCCAGGGCGGCATGAAACGTGACTCCGTCACCTGAACGATCTGACGCGCACGTTTCTGTGCATCGTCGTAAGTCACAAGCGAGAACGGCGCGGAACCCTGCGGTTGGTGGCACCCGGCGCAGTGCTCCCACAGGATCGGAGCCACGTCACGGTTGAACGTCGTCACGTCAATGGGATCGTCCGCGCAGCTCACCAGAACCATGGCGAGTAGGCATGGAAGACCCCAGATGGCGGTTCGTCTCACTCGAGATCCGAGATGATGCATCCGACGGCAGACGTGGTTCGTAGCGTGACCTCGCGATCGTCGACGAGGGCCTGAAGTGTTTCCCGCAGGTCATGCTGCGTCGCCTCCGCCCGCGTCTTACCAAAGTCTACGAATCGATCGTCGATGCGACCTCGATAGACCATCTCCTGCCGTTCGTTGAAGACGGCGACCTCGGGAGTGATCTCCGCCCCGGTCCGGGCGACGAGCACGTGATCAGGGTCCCGCAACGCCGGAAGGCCGTAGCTGTACTCGGCGAGGTGTTGGCGGATCTCCACCGGCGTCTCATCGGGATCGACGTAGACCAACCAGAGGTCGACCCCCTGATCGGCGAACTCTCTGTGAATCCTCTCGATCTCCGGCGCATAACGGTTCGAGATCGGGCAATCCGTACGCGTGAAAATCAGAACCGTCACGCTCTCCGATCCGATCGGATCGACGTCGTTTCCTTCTAGATCCGTGACGATTGTGATGGGTGCCGCGCATGCGACCCAGATCAACGCCAGCCCGACCCATGGAATTGACGACTTCATCGAGCCTATTGTCCGACGTAACCGAGAGATCGCAAGCGATCGAGTTCCTCGTCCGTCAATGCACGCTCCGGGGTCGTGATACTCGCGTCGAGCCACATCAGGAGCCGATCCCGCAGTGTCTCCGTTATGCCCGGGAATTGCGCCGCGACGTCAATCTGCTCCCCCGGATCGTTCGCAAGATCGAAGAGCCGGGTCGTCTGAGTGTCGGTTTGATAGTGCAGTCGGTAACGATCGTTGCGGACCGCCCGATGGGGGCCCAGCGGCGCCGCGCCGCGTCCGGGAGGTGGGAAGGAGATGTCCGCCTCTGCATAGAGGAAGCGATCCGCCACCGTCCCGTCCCGACTCCACGTTTCCTGCAAGGGCGCACCATCCACGTCGTCCGGCGACTCGACATCGAGGGCGGTCAAACTGGTGGAGAGCACATCGACCAGCGATGCCGGTGTCGAGACTCGCACGTCCTCGGGAATACCCGGCCCGTGGAAGATCAGCGGGATCCTGATGACCTCCTGATGTTGGGAGAAGCCATGAAGCACGCCACCGTGCTCCATGAACTCCTCACCGTGATCCGAGGTGATCACCAGCAGGCTGTCTTCCAGCAGCCCCTCCCCTTTCAGGAAGCCAAGCAGTTGCTCGATCCGGTCGTCGATCTGTCGTACGCCGGCGTCGTAGAGATTGCGCAGGTGACGGATATCCGATGGGTCGGGGCGCAGATCGCCCTCCGCGACTCGATAGAGTTCCCGGGTCGAGCCTGTGAACGGACCGTCGTAGGGCTCGACAAATCGCTGCTCGTACTCCGCGAGCGACGCGTAGTCGCTATGGACATCCATGTAGTGGACCAGCAGGAAGAACCGGCGTGTCGCATCTCGGTTCTTAAGCCAGTCGATCGCCGCGCCGGTGACGGGAGAGCCGTGACGCTGCCCCTGGATGTAGTCGATGGAGGTGAAATCGATGAACCCGTTCTCGAGGCCGTGGGACGTCAGGTATCGGGAGTTCACCACGGCGGCAGTCTGAAACCCTCGTTCCGCAAGCCACGACGCGAGGTGCACGGCGTCCGTCGCCATGACGGCCTCCATCGAGCGCGCGCCATGCCGACGGGGGTACAGCCCGGTCAGCAGGGATGCATGCGATGGCTTGGTCCACGGTGATGTCGCCGACGCGTCCTCGAACAGGACGCCGTTAGCCGCGATGCGGTCGATCCCGGGCGAGGTCTCCCGTTCGTTCCCGTAGCAGCCGAGCGCGTCCGCCCGCAGGGTGTCGATGGAGATCACGATCAGGTTGCGTGGTGGACTCGATGCGGGTCGACATTCCGCCGCCGCCAGGATCGCCAGGATTGCACCGAGCCACAGGACTGCCGATCTCACTCGCATACCCGGTCTCCACGAATCGACGCATTATAGGTGGGTTCCCCAACTCCGGAGTATCCTTCGCGGCGATGACACGACGCTGTTCAGCTCGCTGCTTCGTGATCGCCCTGATCTGCGTGGGGGTCCCGTGCGCATCGGGCCAGGCCGACATCGAGGAATCGATCTCGGCACCGCTGGGTCTTCTGGCCGAGTGGACCTCGGCTGGAGGTCTCAACAAGCCGCCGACCATCTTTACTCAAAAGGCGATGTCGACGGATCTGACCGCCAACGGTCTGTCACGGCGCCATGGGTCCTTCCTCACTACCTTCGGCAAGCCTCACGAGCAAGCCCCGCGCCTGAAGGCGACGACGGCACTCAGGAAATGGACGTCCACGCACAGCGGGGCAGTCTCGCTCAAGCCGATCAGTTTCGATCGCCACGATTCCAGAAACATCACTACGCTGATCCGTGTCGAGGTCTCTGGACAATCCGGCAAGACGCTTCTCTACGAGGTGTCCCACTGGCAGGTCGGGTGGCAGCGGCCCTCCAAGGATGTCGAGGACCGTGCCTGGAGGATCTCGCGGATTACCCGTCAGTCGACAGAGCGGGTGACCACCCGGGGAACGGCATTCGTCGATCGCACGGCGTCGGTGATGGGTGATCTCGTCGACGCACCGGACATCGCGCTGGGATCCGAATACTGGTTCGGCCGGATCGACAACCTGGGCGAGCCCCACCTGATGGGTCATCAGGGGATCGCTATCGGGGATCTGAACGGCGATGGGCTCGAGGACGTCTACGTCGCCATGGGAACCGGCCTTCCCAATCGTCTCCTAATCCGCCAGCCGGATGGAACGGTTGTCGATCGCGCCGACGACGCCGGGGTCGCCTGGCTCGACGATACGAAAGGTGTCCTCATCGTCGATACCGACAACGACGGCGATCGCGATCTTGTGACCGCGGTCGGCAACACGATCGTCCTCGCAAAGAATGACGGCGCCGCTCGCTTCGAGAACTTCGTCCGCATGAAGGCCCCCACCTCCGCGCCGTTCTACGGTCTCTCGGCAGCCGATTTCGACGGAGACGGCGATCTGGATCTGTACGGGGTGCGTTACATCGAGCAGGACTACGGCGTCAGCATCCCGTTGCCGTTTCACGATGCCAACAACGGTCCCAGCAACCACCTGATGCGCAACGAGGGGGATGACCGATTCGCGGACGTCACGATTGCCGTCGGGCTGGACCAGAACAACCGCCGATTCAGCCTGGTTGGCGCGTGGGCGGATTACGATAACGACGGCGATGCCGATCTCTACGTCGCCAATGATTTCGGCCGCAACAATCTCTATCTCAATGACGGCGGTCGGTTCACGGATGTGGCGGCCAGCATGGGGATCGAGGATCAGGCCGCCGGCATGGGTGCCTCATGGTCCGACTTCGACGCGGACGGCGATCTCGACCTCTACGTCACCAACATGTACTCGGCTGCGGGACGCAGGATTGCGTATCAGCCCGAGTTCCAGACGGACGTCGACGCGTCCCAACGATCGGCGATTCGCGGGTACAGCCTGGGGAACTCGTTGTTCGTCAACGACGCGTCCGGATTTGTCGAACGTGGAGATCAAGCCGGCGTTCGCATGGGGCGGTGGGGTTGGGGCGGCATCTTCGTCGATTGGGATAACGATTCCCAGGATGACCTGGTGCTACCCAATGGATTCGTCAGCGGCGCCCTCGACGACGACTTGTGAACTTACTTCTGGCGGCGGGTCGCGTCGCAACCTCCGATCACCGATCTTCAGCATGCCTCCGCTGGCGAGTACGTTGAGGGTTGGGCGGCGCTGGCTCACGCTCTGCGTGATGGTTCGTCCTGGAGCGGCAACGAACGCAACGGCGCACTCCTCAACCTCGGACACGGTCGGTTCGTCGATGTCGCCGGCGTCAGCGGACTCGATTTTTCGGATGACGGGCGGGCGGCTGCCCGGGTCGACTGGAACGACGACGGTCGGATGGACCTGTGGATCAAGAATCGGACGGGTCCACAACTACGGTTCATGGAGAACAGGCTCGAGACCGACCACGCTTTCCTGTCGCTAAAGCTCGTCGGAGTCCGCTCAAACCGCGATGCCATCGGTGCCATGGTCGAACTGCTAGCCGATGGGAGGCGTCGTGTTCGACAGGTGACCGCCGGGGACGGCTACCTGTCGCAGTCCTCGTCAACGATCCACTTCGGTCTCGGTGAAGCGACATCGATCGACGGTCTGACGATTCAGTGGCCGGGTGGAGCGCGGGAAACGATCGAACCGATGGCCGTGAACGGTCGCTATCGTGTGGTAGAGGGAGAGGGTCGCGGGACGTCGATTGAACGACCTACACCCCGCTTGAGCGTACGAGAGCGCCAGGACCGTCCTCAGCCAATGACCCGCATCTTGCTGAAGACACCGCTGCCGCTGCCGCCTCCACTCCTACGCGAGCTTCGCGTGAAGACCGGGACCGCGACATTGGTCAACCTCTGGGCGCATTGGTGCCTCCCCTGTGCGGAAGAGGTGCGGTCCTTCGCCGCGGCATCAACGGAGTTGAACGCGGCATCGATTCACTGGAGCCCCGTCTCGCTCGATCCACCGGAAGATCGTGACGCTGCGACGGATTGGTACCGTCGCCAACACGAGGTCGCGGGGCGTTCGGCAATGGCGGCTGCGGTTTTTCTTGATCCGGACGCCCTCGTGACCCTCGAGACCCTGATTCAGCACGTGACCGGTCGGGCCGACGAGTTACCGATTCCCGCGAACTTGCTCATCGATGCCGAAGGTCGACTGCAGATCCTGTACTTCGGCGCGATCATTCCCTCCAGATTTCTGTCTGATGCCGGAGGCGCTCTGGACCCCGCACAGTCTCCGTCCAGGCGAAGCCTCTACCCCGGACGGTGGTACTACGGATCTCCACGAAACCTGGGTGAGTTGGGCCGGTTACTGAAAAAGCGCGGTCGCCAGGATGACGCCGAGTTTTATCTTGAACGATCCGATCGACCCTGAGTCCTTTGCCCGAAAAGCGCTCGTTTCTCACTTTCGCGAAACGCCGCCACCAGAATCCGGTTGTGCGGAGCAACGCGCTTAAGTACAAGAGTGGCTACCTGCAGGAGGGGCAAGTGACGCGTTCAACCAGATTGTCGGTCGTAGGACTGTTCCTTTTCATCAGCCTGTTCTCCGGTCCGGTCTTCGCGCAGTGGATCGAATTCACCGAGGAGACCGTCTCCAGGCTCTCAGGTCCGGCGGCGACACTTCTCAACGACGTCGAGGAGAAGGACTACGCATGGGGTGATATCGATAAGGATGGGGACATCGACCTCGTGGTCGTTCGCAAACAGCCGTTCACGTCCGCGGGCAAGAAGACGAACGTCCTGTTGTTGAACGAGAGTGGAGTCCTCACGGACTTCACGGCGGCCCTTGCCGTCTCCTCGAGTGTCCCTGGCGACAACGGATTCATGACCGCGACCAACGATCGCGACGTCAAGCTGGTCGATGTCGACGGCGATACGTGGCTCGACGTGGTGACCGCCGTCACCATCAGCGACGGCGACCCCAAACATATCGGCCATCCACGGATCTATATCAACCAGGGCGAAGATGGCGGCGGCAACTGGCTCGGCATCCGCTACGAAGATGCGTGGATCCCCACGCTGCTGAGTTACACCGGTCAATCGGGGTTCAACCCACGGTTCTGCTCCATCGCTGTCGGTGACGTCAGCGGTGACCAGCGGCCGGATCTCTGGTTCGGCGACTACGACAGCAGCGGTGCTGGTGGCAACGAACAGCCGCCCGGCGCCGATTTCAACGATCGACTCCTGATCAACAACAACGGCATCGAGTACATCGACGAGACTCAGGCACGCCTCTCCGGCCTTATCGAGATCCCCGGTGGCACCGACACGGCCTTCGAGGTCACCGCGTTCGGAGCGGCCGCGGCCATCATCGATATCAACGGCGACGGGTTCAACGACATCGTCAAACAGACTGCTCTCAATGCCCCGCAGTATGTCGGCGTGGCTTACAACTCGCCCTCCAATGAGGGGTTCTTCGACAACCACGAGGTCGTCAACCAGAACGCGCCGTACTTCGTATCCGTCGGCGACCTAAATAACGATGGCATGCTCGACATGGTCATCACGGATGACGGCGCCGACCGCTATCTGATCAACCTGGGTAACGGGGGGGCCGGGCGCGCGCAGTTCACCGACAGCACGTTCCAGTTCCAGGGCACCGGGGATGACGGGTTCGGTAGCAACAGCATCATCACGGATCTCGACCAGGACGGCTGGAGCGACGTACTTATCGCGGATGTCGACGTCGACGAGGCGGGCTGTAGTCGCCGCCTGCATATCTACCATAATCAGGGCGGCATTCCGGGAGATTTCCCGAGCCTACTCGAAGAGACGGGCGGGAGCGGTTGCTCCAATGGTTCCAACCCGGCCAGCTGCCTGATCGCCAGTATCCCCGCCGACCAGTTGACCGGTGTCCACGACGTCGCGATCTTCGACATCGACGGCAACGGCTGGGACGATCTGGTAATCGGCCGCTGCGTCGGCACCCAGGTCTGGATGAATCAGGGTCTGTTCAAGATCACCTACGACCTGCCGTCGCCCCTCCCGGAACTGATCAACCCCGGCACCCCGACGGCCGTTCAGGTCGAGGCGGTGCCGTCGGGCGACACGATCGCTCCCGGCAGCGAGAAGCTGTTCGTCTCCATCGACGGGGGGCCTTATGTCGAGTCGCCGTTGACGGCGCTGGGTAACGACATCTACGAAGGAACGCTGCCGTCATCCACCTGTCTTCAGACGATGGATTTCTACTTCTCGGCCTCTCTGTCGGGTGGTGGTCTGTTCAAGTTCCCCGAGGACGCTCCCGGGACGGCATTCGAGGCGATCAGCGCATTTGGGACCCAGACGGTGCTCGCCGAAGGTTTCGAGGGAGACGTGTCGGCGTGGACCGTCAAGAACCGCCTGGTCCTTGCGGGTGTCTGGGAACAGGCAGTCCCCGGGTCGACGATCACCGGAAGTGGACAACAGGCCGCACCCGGCGAGGACTCGGAAGACAACGGCGTTCAGGCGATGGTCACGCGAAACAGCCCCGCCGGCGGTGACGCGGAACTCTTCGATCTCGACGGCGGCCCGACGGATCTGATCAGCCCCTCGATCGACCTGACAGGGCTCAGCGCGTGGATCTCTTACGATCGTTGGGCATTCAGTGAAGGTGGAACACAGGACTGGATGGAGATAGCCATCTCCGACAACGGCGTTGACTGGCAGACCGTCGAGATCGCCGGCGCCGATCAGAACCAATGGACACGGACCAAGTTCCGAGTCGAGGACTACGTACCGGCCGACTCGACGATCAACATGCGATTCCGAATCGCCGACTTCCCCAACGATTCGATTACCGAGGGTGGCGTCGATGGGTTTCTCGTCGAATCGTTCACCTGCACGCAGTGCGTCATCTCGGCCGATTGCAACGACGGCAATTTCTGTAACGGTACGGAGACCTGTAATGCCGGGATCTGTGACCCCGGAACGTCCCCGTGTCCCGGCCAGGTGTGCGACGAGGGGACCGATTCTTGCCAGGATTGTTTCGTCGACGCCGACTGCGACGATGGCGATTTCTGCAACGGGCCGGAGACATGCTCCGCCAACGTCTGCCTGCCCGGCACCCTCCCCTGCCCCAGCAGCCAGTGCGATGACAACCTGGACAGCTGCGTCGCCTGCACCCTCGACGGAGACTGTGACGATGGCAACTTCTGCAACGGCGCAGAGACCTGCGACGGCGGGACCTGTAGCCCGCCCGCGGACGCCTGTCCGGGGCAGACCTGCGACGAGTCCGGCGACACGTGTGTCGGCAACATCACGCTTCAACCTCGAAACGGGGATCCGGTGCACGGACTCTTACCGGATCAGCTACTCCGATTTGAAGCCGGTAAGACGCTGTTCAACACGGGTCTGAGTGCCGCCCAGGGACTCGGCCCGATCTTCAACCAGGACAGTTGCGCAAGCTGTCACAGCAACCCGATCGGTGGTTCTGGTTCCATCGTGGTTACCCGATTCGGGTTTGACGACCCGAAGGCCGGCGGATTCGATCCGCTCGCGGATCTCGGCGGCTCTTTGCTGCAGCATTCGACGATCTCGACTCCCTGCGCCGAGACGATTCCGGCTCAGGCCAACGTCACGGCCAACCGGGTCACACCCACGATTCTCGGTTTCGGTCTCGTGGAGTCCATTGACGATGCAGACATTCAGGCCGGCGAGACGTTGCCACCTCCTGGTGTCAGCGGCCGCGCACACATCGTCGAGGCGTTGGAGGCGCCCGGCGTACCTCGCGTGGGGCGTTTCGGCTGGAAGGCCCAGGTGCCGACTCTGCTGACCTTTTCGGGTGACGCGTCGCTTAACGAGATGGGGCTGACCAATCGACTGGTTCCCACCGAGAACGCCCCGAACGGCGATCTTGTTTTGCTTGCGTCCTGCGATTCGGTCCCGGATCCGGAAGACGGGCCCGATGGCGAGGGTTTCGACTTCATCGATCGCGTCACGGACTTCCAGCGTTTCCTCGCGCCACCCCCGCAGACCCCACGAAACGGAATGACCGGCGAAGCGATCTTCAACTCGGTGTCGTGTGCGTCGTGCCATACGCCGGGCTTCGTCACGCGTGATGATATGGCGCTGGAAGATGCGCTCCGCGCCAAGGTCATTCGACCGTACTCCGATTTCCTGCTGCACGACATGGGCCAGAACGCAGACTTCATCAAGCAGGGTGATGGCGGGCAGAGAGAGATCCGCACGCCTCCGCTCTGGGGTTTCCGTACTCGCGATCCGATCTGGCACGACGGTCGCGTGGCCGGCGGGACGCACGAGAGTCGAACCCGCGACGCGATCGCACTTCACGACTCGCTGGGCTCCGAGGGCTCGACGTCGACGGCGGCATTCAATGCGCTCAGCCTGAGCGATCAGGATGCGTTGATCGCCTTCCTCGATTCACTTGGACGGGTCGAGTTCGACCACGACGGAGACAACGACGTGGATCTGGACGATCACGTCGGGTTCCAGGGCTGTTTCACGGGCCCGGGAGTGTTCTTCACGCCGGACGACCCGTGCTCGATCTCCGACACGGACCGCGATGGCGACGTCGATAGCGACGACGAGATGCTTTTCAACACGACGGTCAGCGCGTCCGCAGGTGACGTCGTCGGGCTCATGGTCAATCCGTCGGGGGGCATGATCCAGTTGGATTGGACGGCGTCGTGCGGTGCGAACGACGACGATTACGCCATCTATGCGGGAACTCTTGGCGGCCTCTTCGACGACCACTCGTCGATCCAGTGTTCGACCGGCGGCCTCACGTCCGAGACGGTGGCAACAGCGGCAGGCAACGTCTACTACCTCGTCGTGCCGAGAAACGCATTACGAGAGGGCTCGTACGGTCGGGACAGCCAGGGTGCGGAGCGGCAGGTCGGTTCCGGCCTCTGTGCATCCCAGTCCGTGGGTGTCTGCCAGTAAAGAACGGATCTCAATCGACGCGAAGGTGGCGGGCTCCGGCAATCCCGGAGACCGCCGCAAATCCGAAGAGTGCCAACGACGGCAGCCACACCCCGTCAAATCCGTGCCCGAACGAGATCAACTGATGGAAGCCGTCCATCGCCCACGAGGTGGGGAAGATGCGGGACGCAGCACGCATCCACTCCGGCATCACCTCCGCCGGCCACCAACACCCACCGACGGCCGCCATCACCAGGGACCCGATCCAACCGATGGCCGACGCCTGCCCGGCGTCACGGGCCACCGCCCCCAACCAGGTCGATAGCCCGGCAACCGCAGCGACGTAGGAAACCAGCAACAGAAGCAGGGCACCGCCCGACGAGCCGTAGTGAACACCGAAGAGGAATCGACCTGCGAGCAACAGGATGGCCGTCTGGACACCACCGATCAGCACACGCCCGAACAGTTTGCCCGCGATAAGCGTTCCACGACCGAAGGGCATCACCGTCTGTCGACGAAGCATGCCCTGCTGTTTCTCCTGCGTCAGAAAGACCGCGCCATAGATCAGCGTCATCATCATAACCATCATCGTCAGCATTCCCGGAACGCTCTGCGCCGTTCCCGACGGCACCGGCGTCCCACGCCCGGCCATGGAGACATCGGCGGCGACCAGCGGCTCTCGCGAGGCCAGCCGGGCAAAACCGTCCGCGTCGGGAACTCCACCCCCCTGTCCGAGTTCCACCAGCCTTCCCAGCGTGGTGACAATCGCGCGAAAGACGTTGACCTGCGCCGCAAAGGTGAAGTCCATGGACGCGTCTTCTCGTGTCTCCAGCCGCAGCGTCTGCGGATCGCCACCCAACACGCCGTCGGTGAGACCCGCCGGCAGATGCAGGACTCGCACCGGTGATTCCGCAGCGTTCGCGTCAGCGTTGACGTCGACGTCGGCGAGCGACGTGATCTCGAGCTGACGCGCCTCCAACTCGGCAACGAACGCGTCCCCGAGCCAACCGGAATCCTGGTTGTCGATGGTCAGTGCGATCAAGGGCGTCGTGTTGGATCCACCACCGCCCATCATGCCGAAGAACGCCATCATGGCGATGGGCATGATGATCATCCAGATCAGCGCGGGACGGTCCTTCGCCGTCAGCCGGAGATCGTTGAGCGCCAGCAGCCAGATAACTCTCATGCCAGCCGCCCTCTGAGGAGCTTACGTTGTAACAAGCGGCCACCCACGGTAAGTAACACGACTCCGATCAACGACAGCACGACGACATTCGTGGCGATATCGCCAAGTTGCGCACCATCCCGTAGCAGTTGGCCGAACCCATCCGCGCCCCAATAAAACGGAGATAGGGGTGCGAACCGTTGGACGGCTTCCGGCATCGATGAGACCGGGATGAAGGAGCCACCGATGAACGCAGAGGCCAACATCAGGATCGACGACAGAGTCGCTCCTTGCCGCTCCGTCGCGCTGATGGAGTAGATCGCTGCGGCGAAACCGACGATCGCCAGTACCAACGCTGCCGAGAGGACGCCATAGCCGAGCAGGTCGATGGGCGCTGACACAAACACGGCGCCGATGACGGAGAGCAGCACCAGGCTCCCCAGCGCAAGCACTCCGGTATAGACGGCCTTGGCCACCAGCAATCGATGAGGAGACAGCGGCGAAGAAAGCTGTCGTCGCAACGTACCTGTGTTGCCCTCTGTCATCAGCTCCCGCATGCCGATGTCCCCCACCAGGAAGAGTGCCCAGACGGAGATTCCCGGCAGGATGAAGAGGAACACCGAACCGAACCCGCTGACGGAGTCCTCGTCGTCGTCCGCGGAATTCGTCCCGGTTTCCAGCGTCAGCGCCGGTGGAAGCACGAACACCTCGGCGGATTCGACCGCCGCATAGATCGACGCCGTCAGGCCGAGCACCTGCGCCTCGCTCGGCTCCGCGTCGTCCTTCGTCGTCCATTCGCCAAGCTGATCCAACGGTTCTCGGAGAGCGAAGGAGGCTGCCGAGAGAAGCTCTGCGAGGACATGACTGCCCTGCTCTGCCGCAGCGGAGAGGATGCCCTGCGCCGGGTTCTTGATCAGTTCGAGACGGACGGGGCGTCCCGCCAGCAGGTCCTGACCGAACGCCTCTGGAATTCGAAGTAACGCCGTTCCGCGGCCGTCCTCGATCGGGTTGTCGGCGCCGGCCGCAATTCGGCTGACGGAGAGGTTCGCCGATGCTTGCTCCGACTGCAATACCGACAGGAGGGCGCGGGAAACCACGCTGTCATCCAGATCCTCGACGTAGAGGTCGATTCGCGGCTGCCGCGGCTCGTTGTCACTGCCGAACGTCGCCGCCAGTAGCCCGGCGAAGACCAGCGGGAACGCCAGAACCAGGAGTGGTGCCAACGGCGACCGCATCCGTCTCCGGAGATCCTTGCGCACGAGGTGCCACACGACGCGCATCAGTCTCGTAGCTCCCGCCCCGTCAGCTTGAGGAAGAGCCCGTTCAGACTCGGCGGCTGGATGGTCACGCCGTCGATGCCCTCGGTCTCGCGCAGCAACCTCTGCAGGAGCGGGATCGCCTGTCCCTCGCCGATGGCCGTCAGCACTACACGATTCCGTTCGCCGCTCACCCAGCGAACGGAGCGGTCCTCGCCGACGAGGTTGCGAAGACGCGTCTCCACATCGTCCCCGCTAACCGTGATCCACTCGCCCTCCCCGGCCTCCCGCTTGAGTTCCTCGAGCGTGCCGTCGGCCAGAAGGCGACCCTCGTCAAGAATCCCGATCCGATCACAGAGTGTCTCGGCCTCTTCCAGGTAGTGAGTCGTGTACAGAATGGTCGTTCCCTGCTCCGCGATTTGACGAACAACCTCGAGGATGTTGTGTCGGGCCTGCGGATCGATACCCACGGTGGGCTCGTCCAGCATCACAATCTTCGGTTCGTGGACCAGACCCAGGCTGAGATTGAGTCTCCGTTTCATCCCACCGGAGAAACCACGGACCGGCCGGTCTGCGTTGTCCGACAGGCCGACCTGCCGCAAGACTCGTTCGACGGACTCCTGTAGCGTGTTTCCCGCCAACCCATAGAGTCCGCCCCAGAAGCGGAGATTCTCCCGGGCGCTGAACTCCTCGTAGAGTGCGACTTCCTGGGGGACGACCCCCAACTGACGTTGAACTGCGTCGCGATCCCGCGTCAGGTCGAGGTCCGCAAATCGAACCGTCCCGTCGTCGGGCTCGAGCAACCCCGCAAGCATCGATAGTGTGGTCGTCTTCCCCGCACCATTCGGCCCGAGCAACCCGTAGATCTCTCCGGCGTTGACCGTGAACGATAGGTCTTGGACCGCGTGGATCGATCCGAAACTTTTTTGCAGGCTCCGGACTTCGATCATGGAGGGCTCCTCTTGCCGGGGTGCGTCGAGACTATCTTTCCAGTTCGGAGAGTCGAAACCCAGAAAATTCTCGCGGACCGGCGCGCCCTGCCGGTGCCCTAGACCTCGAGGCCGATCGCGCGCATGAGAGCCAGCGCATTGCTGTGATCGACGACGCCGTCCCGAAGTCGATAGTCGAATACGACGCGATCGTCCTCGAGTCGGTCGGCAAAATGAACGTTGCGTGCCCTGGGCGCCAGGGCGGTCGCGATCTGTGCGAGGGCCAAATCGTGAGTCGTCACCAGCCCGATCGCCCCCTTCTCGACGAGCCCGCGCACAAGCGCATCGGCGCCGATCCGTCGATCGTGGGAGTTGGTCCCGTGGAGGATCTCGTCGAGTAGAAACAGGACGGGTTGATCGCCCGCTGTCAGATCAACGAGGAAGCGTAGTCGTTTGATCTCTGCGTAGAAATGGGAGAGGCCAGCCTGCAGCGAATCGATCGTGCGCATCGACGCCCCCACCCTGAGCGGCGAAATCGTCATCCGCCGGGCGCAGACGGGCGCCCCACAGAGAGCCAGGACCGCGTTGATGCCCGCGCTCCGCAACCACGTACTCTTGCCCGACATGTTCGACCCGCTCACAAGATACAGGCGATGCTCGGAACCCAGCATGAGGTCGTTTCGTACGCAGACAGAGGGATCGATCAACGGATGCCCCAATTCCTGGGCTTCGTAGTGCGGGCCGTCTTCGCGTAGCTCTGGAAACGTATCGTCGGGCCGTTCGAAACGATAAGTCGCAAGCGATGCCGTGGCCTCGAACTCGGCGAGTGTGTCGAGCCAGCCGAGCACGTCTCCACCATGACGACAGCGCCATCGCTCCATGCCGAGGGCCAGCTGGGTGCCGAGTAGGGTCAAGCCACCCAATCCCGAGAGGATCATGTTGGATCGAGATTCCTCAACCTCGACCAGAAGACGCAGATGACGGATCGCCCGCGACGCGGAGCCCGTGCCCTTTGCTACCGCCAGCCGCGACTGGAGCTCGCGCAGCCGGGGCGCCGTGAACGTCTGTTCTTCGATTCTGGTCAAAAGCGCCGTAAACAGTTCAAGGAGCATCGCGGGCTGCCCCACGCCGCCGAGGATCTGCCGTGTTCGACGAAGGTGGACCACCGCGACCAGCAGCGAGGCGAACGCCGACAGCAGAAACGCCGGCGACATCTCCCAGAACTTCTCGAGCGGCTGCACGCCATCGATCAGCGGAGACCACCAGTACGCCAAGGTTAGAACGTTGCTGAGCGCCAGGATTGCGGCGGCCCACGCGAGACCACGACGGGGCGGGGATCGATCGGCCAGCCATCGTTCCAACCCGACGAGATCGACGGGACCCTCGACGTCCTCCCCGACGATCGCGAGAGACTCGCGAATATCATGCGCCGCGGCCAACTCGCGGACGGCCTCCTGTCGTCTCTGGATTGTCGCGACCGTCTCGGAATCGCGAAGCCAATCGACCAGGCGACGCTTGCCGATTTCGCTGCGAGCCTGATTCAGACGTTGGAATAATGACCCGCCGCCGAACAGATCCAGGTCGGAGGCATATGGGTGGCTGTCGTCACGGAAGCGTGCGCCGTCGTCCCCTTGCTCCGCCCAGTGTCCTTCCAACCGCGCGATGCCTTTCCGGTAGTACGTCTCGGCGCGCTGTGCCTGGCGACGACGGCGGATGACCCGATCGTGAGCGGTCATGGCCAGCAGAAACAACACCAACGGAACCAGGAGCCACCCACCGTGGACGCTTCGAACCGAAAACGCTTGCCACGACAGCGCGATGGCGCCGACAAACAGGGCGACGCGGGTCAGGGACCAACCAAGTTCGGTCTGCTCGAGGGTCTGTCGCTGGATCCGCCAGCGCTCGAGACGCCGAGCGTATTCGGATGGCGCGGGTTGTTGTTCGATAGCCACCGGAGGACTCTAACCCAGATCCGGCGACGGTGGGATGGCGGGGCTACGCGGTCAGCAACGGATCCGCGGGCTCTCCAGATCACCCGGGAACTGCTCCATCAGGGCCTGGAACTGATCGCAGTAGCGGCGCACCGTTTCGCGAGCGTCGTCCAACTGGATGACCATCCGATGTTCGCCAACGGCCACCTCGATGGAGGGTAGGGCTTCCACCCGTTGGGCTTCGATGGCGAGTCCTCCGCAAGGCGTGCCGGACGGGGCGTTGCGATACGTATCGAGGGGCAATCGGTCCGTCGCCGCCAGCCTCACGGGGACGGCGTGGGGAACCTGCAGGGTGTCGAAACCGGTGGTTTCCGTCGGCAGGACCGAGGCCAGGGCAGGACGCGGGATCGGCTCACTGCCGGCAGCCGTGGTGTCGGCGTCAACGGGGGTCACCTCGAACGTGAGGGCCGCGACCCCCAGAACCAAGAGCACCGCCGCATCTGTGAGAGTTCGCATCGATCTAGATCCTCTCTACCCCGTTCTCATAGGTTAGAACGCACGAGACCCCACCGAGGTTGCCCGAAAAGCCGTAAAAGTTCGGTGACATCTCGATCGATGGAGCCCGATCGACCTCATATGGGGTCGGCCCGCTTGATCTGAGGTGGCGATTCGTCCAGCCCATGCTTGCGGATGCGGTACTGAAGCGTCTTGTAGGAGATCCCCAGGAGGCGGGCCGCCGGCCCGAGGCTGCCCCGTGTCCGGGAGAGCGCCTGCTGTATCAGCCGGGCCTCGAGGTCGCCGAGGATCACCCCGTCGACGGGCAGTTCGAAGCTCTCGGCACTCCCCTCACCGGCCCGCGCGCCGTCCCGCATATGTAGCGGTAGGTCCGCGAGGCTCAGTCGATCGCCGGTAGACAGCACCATCATCCGTTCGATGCAGTTCTCCAGTTCGCGGACGTTCCCGGGCCAGGAGAATCGTTGCAGCCGTTCCAGTACTTCGGGAGCCATATGGACCGGTGGACGGTCGAATTTCCGGGTTGCCCGTTGCAGAAAGTGGTCCACAAGCAACGGGACGTCGTCATCCCGCTCTCGGACCGGAGGCATGTGGATCGGAACGACGCAGAGTCGGTAATAGAGATCCTCCCGGAAGCTCCGACTGCGAATCGCCTGCTGCAGATCGTCGGAGGTCGCGGCGACGATCCGAACATCTACCTTTCGTGTCTGCGACGCCCCCAGTCGCTGGACCTCCTGCTCCTGAATCGCCCTGAGGAGCTTGGCTTGAAGGTCGAAACGCATGGCGCCAATCTCGTCGAGAAACAGCGTGCCTCCGTCGGCCTGTTCGAAGCGACCGATATGCGTTCGGGTCGCACCGGTGAAGGCGCCCCTTTCGTGGCCGAAGAACTCGCTCTCCAGCAGCGTCTCGGGAATCGCGGCACAGTTGAGCGCGACGAACGCGCCGTTCACTCGAGGGCTGTTTTCGTGGATGGCCCGGGCAACTAACTCCTTGCCGGTTCCGCTCTCTCCGGAGATCATCACCGAGACATCGGTGGAAGATACCCGCTCGATCAGATTGAACACATCTTGCATCTGCGAGGACTGCCCCACGAGGTTGCCAAGCCGATAGCGGGACTTCAGTTCTCCCTGGAGGTTCTCGACCTGCTCCTCGAGCCGACTCTGACGGAGCGCCTTGTCGACCACGACCAGCAGTTCGTCACGCTCAAACGGCTTGGTCAGGTAGTCGGCGGCACCCCGCTTCATCGCCTGCACCGCGCTCGAGACCGATCCATGCGCGGTCATCAAGACCACCGGAAGGCGGGGATGATCCCGCTGCGCGGCCTCCAGCAGCTCTAGCCCATCCAGTCGTGGCATCCGCTGGTCGGTCAGCAAGAGATCGAAGGACCTCTCGCCCAATCGCTCGAGGGCGACCTTGCCGTCGGGCGCAGTCACCACGTCATAGCCGGCCTTGGTCAGGAACTTCTCCAGCATCAACCGCTGCGGTTCCTCATCGTCGACGACCAGTAACGATCCTCGGGGTCCAGGTTCGTTGCTCATGCTGCGCTCCCTGCCAGGCTCTGGACGTCGGTCGGAAACATCATTCGTACGGTGGTCCCGGCGCCGGCTCGGCTCTCGAGTCCGATCTGGCCTCCGTGATCCTCAACGACGGTCTGGTGCACCATCGCGAGCCCGAGGCCGTTGCCGCCCTCGCGGGTCGTGTAGCCGAACTCGAACACTTTTTCCCGCTGTTCCTCGGGTATTCCACGACCGTCGTCGCGAACCTCGATCGTCAATCGGTCCGCCTCGCTCCGCAACGTCAGGTCCAGGCGGCCACCATCGGGCATCGCCTCGAAGCTGTTGAGGACGAGGTTCAGGACGGACGACCGGAGTGCCTCGCTATCGCCCCACAGAGTCGTTGGGCCATCGTCGACCACGACTTGAACGTCGACCTTGCGCCATTCCGCTTCCTTGCGGACCAACTGTGCCGTTTCACGCAAGAGGGCCGCGACATCGACGAGCTGTCGCTCGCCGCCGTCGCTTGTGGTGAAGCGCAGGAAGTTCGCCACCAGCCGATCGAGACGACGAATCTCACCGCGGATGATCTCGACCGAATCGTCAAATTCCTGCCCACGGTCGTCTTGAGCCGGCCGACAGGACTCACGCAGATGTTCGAGGGTCAGGCCGATCGAATGCAGGGGGTTACGAACATCGTGGGCCACGCCGGCGGCCAATCGTCCAACCGCGGTCAGCTTCTCTCTCCGCACCAGATCCCGCGATCGCTCCCGGCTGTCGCGTAGGCGGCGAGTCATCTCGTTGAAGGCCACGCCGAGGCGGGCCATCTCGTCGCTTCCGTCTGCCGAGACCTCCACTTCGAGATCCCCATCGCTGATCTTTCGCAGCCCGGCATCCAGCTTTCGGATGGGGCGGGTAAACCGCGTGGCAAGACCGGCCGACAGAACGGTTCCGACAAGAAAAACGCCGAGGAACAGGAACAGTGAGCGGGTCTGCATCTGGGCGAATAGTTTTCGGTAGTCCTCGGTGGAGATCGGCAAGCGCAGGGATTCCAGGTCCGGCCCTCGGGCGTGGTCCGCAACAAAGTCGGCGGTCCAGCCGGCCGTTCGCGGCATCGGATGGACCGGGTCGGCGGCGGCGTCAACCCACGCGCCGTCGCTTCGAAACAGCGTCGTCGAGGCATACCGTCGCAGCTCCTCGGGGTCGACGCCTTCAACTCGCGGAATCGTGAGGATCATCTCCGTATCATCCACGGACTCGGTGTGGATGTCGTTGATCCGGATGACAAAATGATTGGCGTCATCCGGGCCGACGACTCCCTCCGCCGTTCCGGTTCCCGCAACGATCATCACCGGTCCGTCGAGGCGCTCGACGGTGACACACTCGGCTTCGGCGTCGGGACCCTCCGGGCCGTGACAGGTGACGTCCGTGAACGCCGTCTGGCCGTCGGGCAACTCGCGTCGCTCGATTCGGCGGGTATGGGTCCGTGCGCCTGAGGCCGAACGGAACGTATCGGTCGGCTCGCCGTGGCCGGATGCCCAGACGAGGATGTCGCCATCGACGGTAGGTTGATTCGCGTAATTGTCGCCGAATTCGAAGGTCCGCAGCGTCGCCTTACCGACCGCCGCCGCGGTTCGGGCCACCTCTTCCATCAACTGGTCCTGGTAGTAGTTGACGCTGAGTCCAAACGCGGTCAGCGATAGCAACAACACCACGCTCATCAGGGCGACCAGTCGTACCGTCATGATCCCGTCCTCCTGGACCCCGGGTCATTTTCGACAGGGGTCAACCGGTTAGAGCAGCAAGAACCGTACCAGTTCCGGGAGGCGGGAGACGACGGAGCTCTAATGGGCTCCGAACCGATTTCCGAAGAAATCCCCCTCATTCCATGACGGACGCCCCTCGCCCTGGGCGACCTGCCACGCGATGGCCAGGCCGACCTGCGCAAATCTGGCGCCCGTCTCGAACCGGATCGGCTGGTTCATGTCGTCTGCGGGTGTGTGATACGTGTCCCGCATCCAGTCCCGGAAGGCCTCGAGGCCGGGCTCGACACCCTCGCCCTGGTCCATCCCGGAGAAGACGAAGACCGACGGAATCCCCTCCTCGATGAACGGGTACTGGTCACTGCGGATGAAGAACACCTCGTCGGGAATCGGGTCTTCGGCCAGTCGCAGGCCTGCCGCCTCTGCCGCGATCCGGGCGTTGTCGCCAAGGCTCGAGTGCTCCGCGCCAAACACGACGACGTCGTTGGGAGTCCCGAACATCAACGCCATGTCCATGTTGATGTTGGCGACGATCGAACCATCGGGAACCGTCGGTCTTTCGGCAAAATGTTTGGCACCGAGAAGCCCCTTCTCTTCACCGGTGGTGGCGAGGAAGATCACCGAACGACGCGGAGGCGTCGGGCTCTCCGCCCAGACACGCGCCGACTCCAGCAGCATCGAAACACCGGAGGCGTTGTCATACGCTCCGTTGTAGATTCGGTCCCCCTCGCCATCCTCGGCGGTTCCCACATGATCGAGATGGGCCGAGACGACGACGTACTCTTCGGCTAGACGTTCATCGCTACCGCGAACATAACCCACGACGTTGGGGCTCTCGAGCCGCCGATGGATCGAACCCGCCCGTAGTCGGAGCCGGCCGGGAAGCTCGACCGACGCGGCTTCGCCGGCGAGAACACGTTTGGCTCGCGTTTTGAGCCCACCGGTCATGGTGTCGAAGAGCAGGTCTTCGCCGCTCTCACTCAGTTGGATCTGGACGAGGAGTTCGTCCTCGACACCGAGCGGTGCGCCCTCTTCGGAGACCCGGCACATCGATTCCATGCGGCTGTGCTCGACGCTTCTCGACCAGTTGGACTTGCTTCGATCCGCAGGGGTCTGCATCCAGAGGATCCCGATGGCACCGACCTCCGCGGCGTGACGCCGCTTGTTGGAGCGCAACGAATGGAAGGCGCGGATCGTCGGCGGAAAGGTCTCCGGAGCACCGCTGAACATCGCCACCAGCTTTCCAGTGACATCGATATCCGCGTAATCGTCGTACGCCTGATCCTCGGCACGCACCCCGAAACCGACGAAGTGGATCTTCGCATCGACCTCCGCGCCGAGCCGCAGGCAGTCGGGCGAGGCGAGATAGTCCACACCCCATTCAAGTGCTCGACGTTCGGATGCACGAGTCATCTCCGCATCGACCCGTTCGAGATCGATACGGGTCGCCAGGAGAGAAACCTGTTGGTAGTACGAGTCGTGACCGCCGAGGGGTTGGACGCCGAACTCCGCCATCCGATCCGCGACGTAACGTGCCGCCGCCAGGTAGCCCACGCTCCCCGTCCCGCGCCCCTGCATCTCGTCGGCTGCGAGGACCTCCATGTGGGACTCGATGACGTCGGCATCCACTCCATCCATCGCCGTGCGGAACGTGGCATCGGAGGTCGAACCGGGCTCGCCACAGCCGACGGCGAACAGGAGGCTCAAGATTATGGAAGCGGCGATTTCTTGGAATTTCATGGGTCTCCCGTAGCTGAATTCACGACGGCTCGCGCCGACGCGCCACGATTGTAAGGGGAAAGACCCGACACGGGCTGCGAGAATCGGTATCCGGTAGTAGGCTTCTTGATTCAACGATCCCATACGGAGGCAACCATGCGAGGAGTGAAGACAGCCGCGATTGTGGCGCTGATGCTGGTCGGCGGCATCACGTTGGGTCTTGCGGCAGAAGAGGGAACCAACGATGCCGCAGGCAACCCGATGGTGGTGATGGAAACCAGTCTCGGCACCGTCACCATGGAACTTTACGAAGACAAGGCACCGATCAGCGTCAAGAATTTTTTGCAATACGTCGACGCGGAGTACTACGACGGAACGATCTTCCACCGAGTGATGAGCAACTTCATGATTCAGGGTGGTGGGTTCGACAAGGACATGACGAAGAAGGCCACCGAGGCGCCGATCAAGAACGAGGCCGGTAATGGCGTCCTCAACGAGGTTGGCACGCTCGCACTGGCGCGCACCCCCATCGTCGATAGCGCCACGTCGCAGTTCTTCATCAACACGAAAGACAACGCCTTCCTCAATCATCGCGATAAGAGTGCGAAGGGGTTCGGTTATGCCGTTTTCGGTCGTGTGACCGACGGTATGGACGTCGTTCGTAAGATCGAGAGCACACCGACGGGTCAGCGGGGGGGCATGGGCGACGTGCCGGTCGAGACCGTCACGATCGTTTCTATCCGACGCAAATAGCTTCAAATGCCAACGGTTTCACCGTAAACCGACACGTCGCCGTCTTTTGCAGGGTAGACTCCGCGCGAATGGGGGGGTACCCTATTGTGTAGGGGCAAGGTATCGGAGTAGAAGTAAGGGTGTCATGCGGTTAGTCATAAGGAGGAACCTCCCCATGAAGAGAGCCAAGGGCCTTTGGATCGTACTTGTAGTCGCGATCCTCTCGGTCGGTGCGACCCACGCCATGGATATGGTCGTGCCGGACCTTTCTGTGATCAAGGTCGCCGAAGGCGACATCTATGATCGTTCATTGATCTGGAACAACGTCGACGAAACGCCGACGATGCTTCCCCCGGTCATCTCTCCCGGCGACGAAGAGAACGGCAACGAGACCCCGGTGACGATACCGGCGGCTCACAATGCTGTTCCGGGTGCCAACAAGCCGGTACCCGGCTTGATCGTCCCTGGTGGCGATTCGCTGACCGGAATGGTGGGACCGCGTAGCATCCGTGTCGCGTCGCCGCGACTCAATGCCGATCGCGAGATCCGCTATCTCATTCGGACGCTGAACTAGCGCGTCTTTCAGCTTGTACGAATTAGGGGCCCGTGGGTCATTGACCTGCGGGCCCTTTCTCTTTAGCGGCGACGGCTTGGGCGGTAGACGTGGGTGCTCTGGCCGAAGTAGACCTCGGCCGACTCCATCACGGTCTCGGACAACGTGGGATGGGGGTGAATCGTCAGCCGCAGATCCCCCGCCAGAGCCGCCATCTCCACGGCGAGGACCCCTTCCGCGATCAGTTCGCCGGCACCCGCGCCGACGATGCCCATGCCGAGCACCCGCTCGGTCTGAGGATCCAGGATCAACTTGGTGAGACCATCCTCCCGCCCGATGGTCCTGGCGCGTCCCGAGGCGCCCCATGGAAACCGGGCGACCTCGATCTTCCGGCCCGCGAGTTTCGCCTCGGTCTCGGTGAGGCCACACCACGCGACCTCGGGATCCGTGAACACCACCGCCGGGATGGCTGCCGGATCGAAGGCGACTTTCTCCCCGGCGATCGCCTCGACGGCCACACGCGCCTCGTGGGACGCCTTGTGAGCCAGCATCGGTTGCCCCACCAGGTCCCCGATCGCGAACAGGGTCGGTTCGGTGGTTCTCAACTGGGCATCGACGGAAACGAACCCGTCACCGTCGATCTGAACCTTGGTGGTCTCTAGACCGATACCACCGGAGTTGGGCCGACGACCGATCGCAACCAGGACGCGGTCGAATCGATGGGACTCTGCCGGACCTTCCGCCGGCTCGAGAGAGACGTGGAGGCCATCGTCTGCTGCGTCGATTGTGGCGACCTTCGTCGACAGGCGGATCGCCTCGAACTGCGCCTCGAGCCTCTTCGCCAACGGTCGCACCAGATCGCGGTCGGCGCCGGGAAGCAGGCCGTCGGTCATCTCGACGACCGTGACCCGGCTTCCGAGGGCCGAATAGACCGAACCCAGTTCCAGCCCGATGTAACCGCCACCCACGACGAGCAACGTCTCCGGCAACTCGTCCATTTCGAGCGCAGCCGTTGAGTCCATCAGTCGCGGATCTTCGTTGGGAAATGCCGATAGTTCCGTCGGGCGCGAGCCGGTTGCCAGAATCGCATGACCGAACTCGACACGAACGGAACCCCCTTCAACGCGTTCCACGTCCAACTCGGTGGGGCCAACGATGGTCGCCATACCGCGTAGGTGGGGGACCTTCCTCTGCGTGGCGAGCTGTCCAAGCCCACCGGTCAATCGATCAACGACGTCCTGCTTGAATCCCCGCAGTCGATCGAGATCGACGTTCGGTTTCCCGAACACGACCCCCCACTCTTCCGCCTGTTCGGCCTCGTGGATCAACTTGGCGACATGCAGCAAGGACTTCGACGGGATACAGCCGCGAAACAGACAGACGCCACCGGGGTTGGGCTCGGGGTCGATCAGAATGACGTCCATCCCGAGATCTGCCGCGAGAAAGGCCGCGGCGTATCCGCCGGGACCCGCGCCGACGACCACCAGGTCGTGTCGCAGAACCTCTGTCATTGCGCCTCCAGCGCTTCTGCCAGCGAGCGAAGGAACCGCGCCGCATCCGCTCCGTCAATGATCCGATGATCGTAGGAGATCGAAAGTGGCATCACCGCTCGGGGCACGAACTGATCGTCGCGCCACACGGCCTGTGGCTCCGCTCGTCCCACACCAAGGATCGAAACTTCCGGCCAGTTGACAATCGGTGTGAAGTAAGTCGTTCCGAGACCGCCAAGGTTACTGATGGTGAAGCCGGCCCCCTGCATCTCGTCGGGCTTGAGTTTTCTATTTCGGGCACGCGACGCGAGATCGTTCAACTCCACAGCGATCTCCGATGGGTCTTTCTTGTCCGCGTCCTTCAAGACCGGTACGCGCCGACCGCGAACGGTATCCACGGCGACGCCGATGTTGACGTAGTCCTTGTAGATGACACGCTCGCCGACGAGGTCGAGACTGGCGTTGAACTTCGGGAACTGAGCCAGGGCCGCCGCGACCTTCTCGATGATGATGGCCGTCATCGTCAGCTTCGCCGCCCCATTCTTCGCCTTCTTGTTTCGAGCGCGTCGGGACTGGTCCAGGTCGGTGACGTCGGCCCGGTCGAACTGGGTGACATGCGGAATCTGGGTCCAACTGTTGGACATCGCCCGGGCCGTCGCTCTTCGGACGCTCCCGAACGGTTCTTCGTGGGTCGCTCCCCATCGCGAGAAGTCCGGGAGTTCGGGAGCCGGCGTCGCTCCGACGCCCGCGCCGCCGAGGATGATCCGCTTGGCGTAGGCCTTCACGTCATCCCGATTGATACGACCACCGGGGCCGCTGCCGGGCACCTTGTTGACATCGACACCGAGTTCGCGGGCCAGTGCGCGGGTCGACGGCGCCGCCGGTGCCGTGATGCCCAGTTGGTCCGGTGTCGCCATGGCAGGCCCGGAAAACTGCACGACCTTGGCCGGCTTAACGACGGTCGGTTCGGGGGCCGCCTTCGCCTCCGTCGCAGGTTCTGCTGTCGGCCCGGTCGACGCTGCGGAGGCTTCTCCGTCGAGTCGAACGATCGTCTGGCCGACTCGGACGCGATCGCCCTTCTTCACTAATACGTCGACTACCACGCCATCGCGGGTGGCGGGGACCTCAAGACTGGCCTTCTCGGTCTCGACCTCCAGCAAGGGCTGATCGACGTGAACCGCGTCACCCGCTTTGACGAGAACCGCGGAGACCTCCACGTCTTCGATGTTCTCACCCAATTCGGGGAGCTTGACCTCTTCCACCCCTACCTCCTGGTCAGACGCGATCAAAAGTCCGCGGCGTTCGCCTTACTGGAATCGATGTTTAGAGTCTTCGCGGCGGCCGGCAGCTTCTTGGTCGGAAATCGATTTTCGCGAGCGAGACCCGCCAAAGCGGCCCACGCGATATGACGGGCGTTGACCTCGAAGTACTCCCGCAATGACTCGCGGTTCTCGCTCCGGCCAAATCCGTCGGTACCCAGGACCACCATGCGCCCCGGGGCCCAGTGCGAGATCGAGTGAGGCAAGGCCTGGCTGTAGTCCGATGCGGCGACCACCAGCGTTTCCGGATCCTCACCGAGTGCCTGACGTACGAATGGGACTTCCGTGTTCTTCCCGGAGAGCCGATTCTTGCGATCCGCATCGAGGCCGTCGCGATACAGCTGCTGGTAGCTGGTAGCCGACCACGCTTCACTGGCGATACCCCAGTGCTCTTGAAGCAGCGCCTGGGCGGCGAGGACTTCGTTCATGATCGCGCCACTGCCGAGCAGTTTCAGCTTCCCGGCATCGGCACCGTCATGACTGTTGAAGCGATACAGCCCTCGCAAGATCCCATCGCGAACACCCTCGGGCATCGCCGGCTGGGCGTAGGGCTCATTTCCAACGGTCAGGTAGTAACAGACCGACTCGCGATCGACGTACATCCGCTGGATGCCGTCCTCGAGCATCGCCGCAAGTTCGTACGCGAAGGCGGGATCGTAGGCAACGACGTGGGGATGACTGTAGGCCAGTAGTTGGGAGTGGCCGTCCTGATGCTGCAGCCCCTCGCCGGCCAGCGTCGTTCGACCGGCAGTGCCACCGACGAGGAAACCGCGACAGCGCATGTCGCCGGCCGCCCAGATCAGGTCGCCGATCCGCTGGAAGCCGAACATCGAGTAGAAGATGAAAAACGGAATCATGTTGACGCCGTGACTCGAGTGCGACGTACCGGCGGCGATGAACGAACACAGTGATCCGGCCTCGGTAATCCCCTCTTCGAGGATCTGTCCGTCGGTCGCCTCCTTGTAGTAAAGCAGCGTCTCCTTGTCGACGGGCTCGTAACGCTGGCCCACGTGGGAATAGATACCGACCTGCCGGAAGAGGGACTCCATGCCGAACGTCCGCGCCTCGTCCGGAACGATCGGCACGACGTGGGGACCCAGCTGTTCGTCCTTCAGTAACTTGGACAGGAGCCGCACGGCGACGGCGGTGGTGGACGCCTCTCGCCCCCCGGAGCCCGCGTCGAACTCCTCGAACAGGCTGTGATCCGGCGCGGTGATCCCCGGCGTGCCTTCGACCCTGCTTGGCACGGAGCCACCCAACTCCATTCGACGCTCGCGCAGATAACGCATCTCGGGACTGTCGTCGGGCGGACGGTAGAACGGTGCCTCGCCCACCTCATCGTCGGAAATCGGGATCCCGAATCGGGCACGGAACTCGCGCAGCTCCGATTCGTTCAATTTCTTCTGCTGATGGGTGATGTTCTTTCCCTCTCCGGCTTCACCCAGTCCGTACCCCTTGACCGTCTTCGCGAGAATCACCGTCGGAGCGCCCTCGTGCTCGACGGCGGCCTTGTAGGCGGCGTAGACCTTCTCCGGATCGTGCCCCCCGCGGCGCAGCTTGGAGATCTCGGTGTCGGTGAGCTTGCTCACCAACTCCTTCAGGTCGGGGTGGGTCCCGAAGAAATGCTCGCGAATGTACCCGCCGCCCTCGACGCTGTACTTCTGGTAGTCCCCATCGACGGCCTCTTCCATACGCTTGACCAGTCGTCCCTCGGGATCGTTGGCCAGTAACGGATCCCAGCTGTCTCCCCAGACGACCTTGATGACGTTCCATCCCGCGCCACGGAAGATCGCCTCCAGCTCTTGAATGATCTTGCCGTTTCCGCGAACCGGGCCGTCCAGGCGCTGAAGGTTGCAGTTGATGACGAAATTCAGGTTGTCGAGCTTCTCCCGAGCCGCGAGGGAGATGGCGCCCAACGCCTCGGGCTCGTCGGTCTCTCCGTCACCCAGAAAGGCCCAGACTCGACCGGTGTTCTTGACAAGTCCTCGATCTTCCAGGTAGCGATTGAATCGTGCTTGATAGATCGCCATGATCGGGCCGAGTCCCATCGAGACCGTCGGGAATTCCCAGAAGCCAGGCATCGCTCGCGGGTGGGGATAGGACGGCAACCCACCTCCCGGCTTCAATTCGCGACGGAAGGCTTTCAGCTGCTCTTCCGTGAGCCGCCCCTCCAGAAACGCCCGGGCGTAGATCCCGGGAGATGCATGCCCCTGGAAGTAGATCTGGTCCCCGCCCGACGGATGATCCTTGCCACGAAAGAAGTGATTGAAGGCGACCTCGTACAGGGTCGCCGCCGAAGCGTAGGTCGAGATATGACCGCCGATGCCGGAATCCGAACGGTTGGCCTGCACGACCATGGCCATGGCGTTCCAGCGAAGGATGCTCTTGATCCGTCGCTCGATCTCGCGATTGCCGGGAAACCGCGGTTGGTCCGCTCGGACGATCGTGTTGGTGTACGGGGTATTGGCCGAGTACGGAAGAGTGATGCCGAACTCGGCGGCGCGGCGCTGGAGGGCCAGCAGGAGGTCGCGGACGCGTGACGACCCGCCGTGCTTGATCACGTAGTCGAGGGACTCGAGCCACTCGCGCTCTTCCGCGGCGACGATCTCCTCTTGTAGCGGGTCCTTGAGCAGGTCGGACATGAACTCTCCCGTTTCTCGTATCTGCGGCCAACCCGGGCGCGAGCCATTCTACACATCCCGGCCACGACCCCACAGCCCCTGTAAAATGTTGTAAATCAGAGCGGTTAGCGATGCATGGGACGCCGGCGCCTCCCATCATGTTGCGATCTGATCGGGTTGGGGGGACGGAGATTGCGGAGGTCACGCTACCGACTGTTTTCAGGACTCTTCCTTCACGTCCTTTTCGCCGGCCTCCTCCATGCCGCTCCCGGGGACGAGGCGCCGTCTCGTGTCGACATCCAACGGGTGAGCCGCGCGCCTCAACTCGAAGAGTTCGTCGACATGCGCCCACCGGCCGATCTTGCCGATGAGCTGACGCGAATATCAGGATTCGTCCAACGAGAACCGGAGGATGGGCAGCCTGCATCCCAGAAGACCGACGTCTACCTGGGGTACGACGACGACTGGCTGCACGTCGTCTTCGTCGCCTTTGACGACCAACCGGACACGCTCCGCTCCCATTACTCCAAACGGGAAGATATCCGTGGCGACGAAACCGTCGAGATCCAACTGGACACCTACGCGGACCAGCGTCGGGCGTACTCGTTTCTGTGCAACCCGTTCGGCGTCCAGTGGGACGCGATCTGGACCGAAGGTCAGATGTTTGACGTCGCGTGGGACACGATCTGGGAATCGGAGGGACGTCTGACCGATCGCGGCTATCTCGTTCGCATGGCGATTCCGTTCAAGAGCCTGCGCTTTTCCCCGGACGACGCGCAGACGTGGGGCATCGTGTTGGTTCGCGATATCCCGCGCAACAACGAGGTATCGTTCTGGCCCCGGGTGACCAGCCGGATCGATGGCCGCCTGAACCAGGAGGCGTTGCTTTCCGGACTCGAGGGGATCTCACCGGGACGCAACATGTGGCTGATCCCGTATGCCACCGCGCGAAGCTTCCGTCTGCTGGACGAGGACACACTCGCCAGCCCGGTCCGCGACTCGTTCGACGGAGACATCGGGCTGGACGCCAAGTTCGTCCTACGGGAAAGCCTGGCCCTCGACCTGACGATGAACCCGGACTTCGCCCAGATCGAATCCGATCAACCCCAGATCACCTCGAATCAACGGTTCGAGGTTCAGTTTCCCGAGCGACGGCCGTTCTTCATCGAGAACGCCACCTTTTTCACGACTCCACTCAACCTGTTGTTCACTCGCCAGATCGAGGACCCCAGCCTCGGAGCTCGGTTGACCGGCAAGATCGGGAAGTACTCGATGGGTGTGATCGTGGCCAACGACCAAGCACCCGGGAAACGGGCCGTCGCCGGCGATCCGCTGGTTGGAGAGGATGCGCTGGCGACGACCCTGCGCTTGAGTCGCGATCTGTCGCAACAGTCCTCGATCGGCGTTCTATACACCGACCGGCGCCTGGCCGACGCACACAACCGTGTGTTCAGCCTGGACGGGCGAATCAAGCTGGACGAGAACTGGGTGGCAAGCCTACAGGCGGTCTACTCACGCGACGAGGATCTCGACGGCAACCTGCGGCAGGACCAGGCCTACAGCTTCGCGTTCGACCGGCAGGGACGAAAGTGGAAACAGCATATTCACTATCGGGAGGTCGGGCCGGATTTCATCACGGAACTCGGTTTCACGCCCCGGGTGGATGTGCGGAACCTCCACACGAGCGTCGACTACCGGTTCCGGCCGGAGGGACCGCGATTGATTGCGTGGGGTCCCGGTGGAATCATCCTTCAGATCGAGGATGCCCAGGGCGAGCGAATCGAGTGGCGATTCGTTCCGCAACTAAAGTTCGAGTTTCGGCGTCAGACCCAGCTGGAACTGAGTTGGTTCAATGGCTATGACACGTTGCGGCCGGTCGACTACCCCAATCTGACCGCGTCGCAGGACTTTCGCGTCTCGCAGATCACGACGGAGTTCGAGAGTCGATTCAGCCGGCTCCTGTACATCAAACTGAACGTATCCGACGGAGAACGGATCAACTTCGTCCCACCGGTGGGCTCGGCGCCGTTTGCAGCCCACGAACTTCGCGGAAGAGTGGAATTTACGCTGCGACCAGGACGCCGCCTCTCCCTCGCCAACGTCTGGCTCTTCAACCAGTTGGACGAACGCCTCACGAACCGGAGCATCTTCCGCAACAACATTTATCGGAGTCGTCTGAACGTCCAGTTCACCCGAGAGCTATCGCTGCGACTCATCCTGCAGCTCGACGAGACGAAGGCCGACGCCACCCTGACCTCGCTCGAGACGAGACGACGTTTCAACGGCGATCTGCTGATGACCTACCTGATCAATCCGTGGACCGCGTTTTATGTCGGGTACAACTCGAACTACCTCGACCCCGCGATCATCGAAGACGTCAATGGCAATCCGCTCGTTCGGACAGAGCGAGACTACGTGAATGACTCACGCGCCGTGTTCTTCAAGGTGTCGTACCTGTTCCGCCCGTAGGGGACCACCTACATCTTGATCTTGCAGTTCGGCAAGAGACGCCTGATCCGAGACAGCTCCTGATCGGAGATCGGATTCCCCTTCAGCGACAGGCTCTTCAACGACTGCAGCCTGGAGATCTCGTCCGGCAGACGCTCGATCCGGTTGTTTGCCAGATCCAGTTTCCGCAGCTGCGTCATCTGCCCGATGTTCCCCGGCACGCCGATGATTCGATTGCCGCTCAGATCCAGGACCTCAAGGGCCGATAGTTGGCCAATATCGTCGGGGAGCTTTTCGATACCGTGTCCGGGGGCTCTCAATCGGTTGAGATGAGTCAGCTCGAGGATCTCATCCGGAAACGTGTCGAGCTTGTTGCCGTAGGGCATCAGGAACAGAACGAATCCCTGTGTCGAGGTATGCATGACCTGGTTCTCGTACCGGTTCACGACACCCTCATCGGTTGCCTTCTCGGTCGCGATATCCTGAACCAGACGTACTGTCGCCTGCTCGAGATGAACAGCAGAGAGCGTTTCGTACCGCTCTCCACCGAAGACGGTGAGCGGAATTTTGCCCCGGTATCGATCCGCCAGGTCCAGTCGGTGCTCGGTCTGCTCGGCATCAAAGACTTCGGAGGACTGCCGCGCTTCGCGCTGCCTGCGCTCGGCGATGCGCGCCAGTAGATCGGCGTTCCCCGTTCCATTCGAGCGGCTGACAGTCGCGCCCCACATCCGTGACGAGGTTTCGAAACTCCGCTTGGCCTCGATGGTCTCCCCCATCATCATCTGCGCAACGCCGATGTTCGCGTGAAGCCGGGCGGCGACCTTGCGACTGATGCGCGCCTGTTTGTCTTGCATGTCAGCCTGATCGAGTGCCTCTGTCCATCGTGCAATCGATGCTTCGAGGCGCTCACGACCTGTTGGTCCCAGGACCAACGCACCATCGTTCAGCCCTCGATAGATCGTTGCCGCTCCCCCGGCGGCCGTATTCTCCTGCTGATAGTCGTGACGTTTGTCGCGGAAGGAGAAAAGGGGAATTTTGTCTTCGCGAACGACCGCGAACAGAGCCTCGTCGACCGTCCGTTCAGAGATCGTTCTGTACAGGTCTCGAACGTCGTTATCGATCTCGCCGGGAATGCGTTTCATGCCGACGGCCCAGTCTTCATCAAGCTGTGACTGAAGCCAGTAACGGCATTGGTCGTAGCCGAAACGCACGTGCCCATCGTGAGGGTCCAGTCGTTCGGAATGAACGACCGACCCGTCTCCGGATCGAACCACGATGACGGCGCCGTCAGTGTGGTGCGGGATCTCGTAGTAGTGCGTCGGAACCTCGACGGCGTCCTTGAGACTCTTGCTGCCATTGGGCCTACACCAGGTCTTGGTCGTGCGGAGCTGAGGTTCACCTATCTCCGGCACGTCGTGAGCAACCTCGACGGTTAGCGTCCCGTAGTCGATGCGATCCACATCGAGCAAGGGCATCTGTACGGTTCGAACTTTGAACGTCTCACGTTCGAATCGGGTCGCTGTGGCAGGGGTTCCTGCGGCGACGAGGGTCGCAGCGCAGAACACGACAAACGCTTTCATGGTCAGGCCTCCGGGTCACTAGTCGGACCGGGCCAAACATAGGTTGCGCTTGAGGGCGAGGCCAGTTTGCGGTCGTTCCCGACTTTACGTGGCGGCGGCCACCTGAACGATGCGATCCTCGTCCTGACACCAGGCCGTCAGCGTTCCGCCGTAGACGCAGCCGTCGTCGAGTCCGAGGGTGCGAGCCGTGCGGTAAAAACCTCGGCGAGCCCAGTGCCCGTGAACGACGAGTGTGGAGCCGCGATAGAACTGATCCCAGGGGCGGAAGCCCTCGGGGCAGTCTTCGGGGAATCCGGTGAAGCGGACCTGGTTTCCTGCCGCGTCGCAGCATCGGAGACGCGTCGCGAGCGCCGTGTCGTTGGACGACAACCACGCGTCGTCATGTGCCTGATCCGGCGACTCTTCTCCGTTGATACGCCGAGCCACAGCCTCTAGATCGAACCACATCGGCGCGATCCCCCCGTGGACGAGCCAGACGGAATTATGGAGATTCTCGGCGGGAAGGTGGACGAGCAACGGCAAACGTCTCAAGCCCGCCAGAAGAGCGTCGCAATCGGGCGAACCGAACACGTCCTCGAGGGTGTCAGGTTTTCTCGGAATCGAACCGGCGTGGGCGCGCAACGCATACACATCGTGATTGCCAAGCACTCCGCGTCCACCCAGGTCATTCCACAGGCGCAACGCCTGGAGCGAATCGGGTCCACGGTTGACAATATCTCCTGCCGCCCACAGCTCGTCTCTGGCCGGGTCGAATCGAATCTCCTTCAGGAGCTGCTCGAGTTCGCGAGCACAACCCTGAATGTCTCCCACCACCCAACGCATCGGACTCTCCACGGAACGGTCAGTGAATCTGGATCGCTTCCAACTTACAATGGATCGAAACGGAGACGTGATGAAAACCGTAATCTTGATGCGACATGGGGATGCCGAGGCGAACGGCCCGGGTGGCGACGACGAGTGGCGCCCACTGAGTTCACGGGGACATCGTCAGGCCAGAGATATCGGACGGCAGTTGGCCCACCTCGGCGTCTCGTTCGATCTTGGGCTGGTCTCTGGCGCCACTCGGACCTCGGAAACCGCCGACGACGTATTCTCGGTCGCCGGGCGTCCTGCCGTCGTCGAATGTGATCGCTGTTTCTACGTCGGTGGCCCGTCAACCTGGACGGATCGCCTACAGACCCTGCCGACCGACGTCGCCACGGTCATCTGTGTCGGACATCACCCATCGATGGGGATGCTGGCCTCGATGATCGGTGGTCGTCGTGTTGCCTACGAGACCGCAACCACGGTCATCGCGGGCCTCGAAATATCGGACTGGACGTCAGTGTTCCACCCCGACGTGACGGTCGAAGCAAAGGTCCTTCGCCCCGAACGCAGCTAGCGTCGACGAGACTCGGGGCCATCTTCGACCTCGACACCGGGATCGTCGTCTTCGAGGATCCGTATCAACTCTACGTCGAAGACCAGGTTTCCCTCGGGCCGACCCTCAGCTCCCGCGTACGCCAGTGCCTCGGGGATCCACATCCGTCGCTTCTCACCCTCAACCATCCGAAAGACGACGTCGTTCCAGCCAATGGGCGTCTGCTGCCCCAATTTGAAGACACCGGCCCGGCCGTGGCTGTACGACGAGTCGAACATGGTCCCGTCACTTGTCCATCCCGCATAGATGATCTCAACTCGATCACCCTTTCGTGGATGACGGGTCCCGTGTCCGTCGGCCAGGATCCGATACGGAACACCGAGCGGTGACTCCGCGGACTGAGTCGGAGCCATGAAAACGTCGACGGGAACATCCGGACGGGACATGACCTGAATCATGATGACATCGATGATCAGGTCCCCCTGACTGTGGATTCCGATACTCTGAAACTCACCCGCCAGTTCCTTGGGTGCCCAGAGAGTTCGCCGCTCGCCGGGAACCATGGTGGCGAAGCTCTCTGCGAACACGGGAACTGTGGCGTCGATCTCGAAATTAGCCGCCTTACCGTCCAGCACGGTGCTATCGAGTAAAACCCCATCTCGATTCCAAACGGCGAAATCGGCCAGGACCATGTCGTCGCCCTGAGGCGACACGCCGTCGTCGGGGCGCTCGACAACCAGCCATGACAGCCCGGTCTCGGACTGCTGAACGCCGTGCTTGCTCTTGCGGCGCGGCATACGAAGCGGTTCCGGGGACGGAGGGGCGAAACGGGCGTGCTCGATCTCGAACTCAATCATCACCGGCACGTCGAGTGCCATGGTGTTGCGCATCGCCGTCGCCGATGCCGGCAGCCAGGCCTGAACCTTGTCGCCGACGCGACAACGCTGGACGAGAGCCGAGAGTCCGCTCATGAGACTGTGAACGTCGAGACGACGCCCATGGGCGCGCCCGTCGGTCGTCCCCAACGTCGTTCCGTCAGGTGTCCAGGCGCTGTACTTCAGCCAGATACGATCGTTGGGGCCGATGGATCGGTCTCCGTCTCCATGCACGGCGTGGACGTACCTCACGCGCTCCGACGATTGCTTCGCATCGGCAGGCGGATCGAGCAGATTGTCCGGCGGCGGGATCTGTTTGGAACCCGGCCCGGAATTTCGGAGGCTGCCGGGATCCTTCAGCGTAAGTTTGCCACGCCGTGGCGGTTCCGCCCCCTGCACGCCGACCGTGATCGCTGCCGAGAGGAAGAGTAGGAATAACGAACTGGTCACACCGTGCCGTCTCATCTGGATACTTTGCCCTCGCTCAATCGATTGTGCAACCCGAACTCATCAAGTCAGCGTCGGTCAGTTGACCCCCGAATGGCTCCGGGAGTGAGCGCGGTAGTCGAGCGCCAGGCGGATCAGCTGACCGATCGATGCAGGCTTGACCCCCGCTTCCCGATTCGCGGCCCCGATCTCAAACGCGAGGCGCCACTGCTCGAACAGCGTCCGCCACGCCTCGAAGACCGATATACGAGGGTCGTAGATGTGGGTTGCCTCGGACGTCACACCGTTCAGCTCGATCACGCGGATGCCGGTACCGGAGGAGAGCGCGGCGGCGTCGGGGACGATCACATCGTAGCGTCCGAAGTAGAACCCGTCGTAGGTCTTGCTGATGCGATCGATCTCTCTCGTGAGTTCTTCCCCTCCCAACGAGCGGCCGTCACGGAAGATTGCGCCGCGGCAATGGGTCCCCAGTTGGACCAACGGCAACCGTTCGCCATCGTGGAGAACCTGCGACAGGCGTTTCGCCTGCGCGGCAAGATAACGATCGGCGAGGGCAACGGCCCGCGAATCCCGGAGGATCAACTGCTCGACGGTATGGACACCATCGCCGATGACTTCCGGGATCGTCTTGTCGGTGATCGAGAAGATCTGTCCGGTCTCGTCTCCCGGGCGGCGATAGTAGAAGACACCGAATTCGTGGCCTTCGATGAACTCCTGCACCAGCGCCGCGGAGGTCATCGTCTCGAAGTACGACTGGACTTCGTCGTCCGATCGGATCACGGCGACACCCGATCCCCGTTGCCCCGCGTCCGGTTTGAGGATGACGGGATAGTCCAGCGAGTTCGCTTGCATGAACGTGGCGACGATGGCCGATCGCTCGTGGGCCTCGCCACCGGCGGGAATCCAGCCGGTCTTCGCGATGGACGCGCCGGCGTCGGAAAGCCCTTGCAGGATTTGCCATTTTGACTCGGCCACGAACCCCGATGCCGGCATCGCCGGGTTGGTCGATGTGAAGAGCAACGGACCGCGGTAACGCACGCCGAGGTAAACGAGATACAGGATCACGGGCGGGTAGAACAGCCACGGTGGCCAGAACTCCCAATGCGTCCAACGCAACCATCTCCCCCGCCACATCCGGCGTCCCCGCCAGCTGAAGAGTGGGACAACGACCCGAACGACGATGAACATCCAGAGCCCCAGCAAAGCGGTACCCGGGAGGAGCCAGCGCCGAAGCCCTTCGAACCAGAACATCGCCCGCTCACCGAGCAGCACGGCGCAGAAGACCAGCAGGGGTGTCCAGATGGCGACCGCCATGAAGAAGTAGGTCGCGAACCAGAGGAAGCGTGTCTTCAGGACGCCGGCGGTGAAATAGGTCGGAAGCCGAGTCCCTGGGATGAACCGGCTCACGAAGATCACCATCGGGCCCTTCAACTCGAACCACCTGGACGAGATGTCGATCTGCTCGTCGCGAATGAACCACCGCAGGGGTGCCCGCCGAACAGCCGCGCGACCCAACCAGCGCCCCGCGAAGAAGAGCAGTAGATCGCCCAGAAAGATGCCCAGGAAACACGCGAGGCCACCGGCCAGCCAACCGACCCGACCCTGCGCGATCATCAGTCCCGTCGCGATACATGCAAGATCTTCCTGAACAAACGTCGCAAGCACGATCAACGAGAGCGCGATCAGCAGAGCGGCACCGATGAAGGGTGGAGCCGATGCGGGATCCCACGGTCTGGCTGCGGCGGCGAGACGGGAAGCCGTAGCGTCGGCACGGTGGGGTGCTTCTCCGATGGCGACTCGATCGAACCACCGCCGGAGCTCCCCGGCAGTCTCCGCAGGCTCTCTGAAAACCATGAAGTGATCCGAGTCGGTCATCACCAACTCGCTCTGCGGAACGATCCGGTGGTGCTCTTCCGCAGCTTCCGGCAGGACCAGGAAGTCGTTCCGGCCGTGCAGCACCAGAAGCGGGGGCTCGAAGCGTTCGAGGATTTCGCGAAGCGGACGCTGATCGGTATCGTAGAAATTTCGAGCGTAGGGTCTGCCAAGAAAGACGCCGTCGAGGAGACCCATGTGGGGCAGGCCTTCCTGGGCCATCCAGATCGCCGACAGCTGGGCACCGTGAACCGCGTGATTAAGGTCGTAGCGCCCAAACAACTCCAGCTCCTGCACACCGATCGCGGAGATCAGGACAAGAGACTCTACTTGCCTGGGACGTTCGTCGTAGAATTCGAGAGCGACTCCACCCCCCATGCTGAACCCGACCAGATGGGCTCGGGGGATATCCAACCGGTCGAGGAGTTGCCCGACGTATTCGGCGTGGGCGGCGATGGAATAGTCGGGCACCCATGCGGCGGACTCTCCGAACCCCGGAAGATCGACGGCCAGGATACGATGCGTCTCGGTCAGCAACGGTGTGACGCCGTCGAAGACCTCCTTTGAACCCGGGCTACCGTGGAGCATGACGATGACCGGTGCCGAGGGGTCATCCCTCGGCCCTCGATCGGTGTAGACCAACCGGGTCTCCCCGGCCGATCGCTCATCGCCGGCGACCGTCTGAACGTCGATCTGTCGGGATTCCGCGCGAGGCTCGAACGGAGCACGGTGTATCCGACGAACGCCGTGAGAGATTCCGAGCGTTACGAGGTAGAGCGCCAGGAGCCAAACGCCCCAATCCCGTTTCCTGTCTGCCATAGACAACTGCTGGCGCGGTGCGGGCTAACCGGCAGCTCTGTCCGTGGACTGCCAGTGGCTCAGCGTCGACGGCGCGATACCGAACTCTGAGAACTCCGCTGTGGGCTTCCAGCCAAGTCGAACCAGGATCGACACGATCAGCGCGAAGTGATGGATCGTGTGACTTGCAAGGAACTGGAGTTCGCGCTGAAGCGTCGAACCGCTCCAGTCTGCGTCCAGCGCGTCTGCGGAATGGGAGTCCGATAGTACTTCAAGGCTCTTGCGAGCCATGTCCTGATGGATTGTCTCCAATTTATCGGCGAGTTGACGCATGCAATCGGCGGCAACCGCCCGGTCGGTCTCGACTCGGGGGTCTCGCTCGCGTTTGGCGTAGTTGATCCGGCCGCCGTCCATGTCTCGCACAAGACACGCGTAGAAATCGATACAGTGCCGAAACTGCCCCCCGACACCACCTCGGAAGAACGTGTCGGGTTGCTCGGTGAACATTGGGTCGTCGAGCTGCTCGATAAAGGTCGCCCCCTGCCTCAGGCAGCGGATGTTTTCTTCAGCGGGATGATCGATCAACCTCATCGTCCTCTTTCCTTTCCCTCAGACCACGGGTTCGAATGACTCCGCCACCGCGTTGCGGAGAGCTCTCGCCAAGGCTTTACGGTCCGTATGCTCAATCGGTTCCGCAGCGAAGACCACCTCGGCATCGATCGACCGCACGGCCAGCATCCCCCACAAGTGAGGGAAGAAGGGTGCATCTCCCCACCAGCAAACTGTCGTGGACGCCGGCGGCGAACCAAAACGGGTCTGATAGCGAAGGGCAGCGTAGTGTACTCCGCGACCACTCCGGGCCGGTAACTCCAATAATGACGGGCGGAAGCGTACCACCTCGTCCCCCTTCGTGCTTGTCCCTTCCGGAAACAACACCACACCCCGACCGCTTCCCAAAACCGCCTCAATTCTACCCATGGTTCGCGGAAGATCCCGTTTTTGCTCCCTGTCCAGGAAGATGGTCCCCACGGCGGCGCACAATCTTCCGATGATCGGCCAGTTTCGCACGTCGGCCTTGGAGACGAACACGCATGGAGCCAGGGAGGCCATGACGACGATATCGAGGTAGCCGAGGTGGTTGGAAACAAGGAAAAACGGAGGTGCAGGTGGAGTACCGCGGAGCTTCGGCCGCACGCCGATCACCCAGCAGGCGACACGAGCCCACTGGCGGAAGGCGAAGGTCGAAGCTCGGTCACGGATGCGGGCGGACCGCCCGGCCCCGGGGACCATCCAGGCCACGATCCGAATCCCGAACAACGGCACGAGCAGCAGTCCGATACTGACTGCCAGAAGAACCCCACGAATGGATGCACGAAGGAACGTCACGAATCGTGTTGGAAATACATCCTTCTGGTGTCGTCGTCGATATCGTCGGTGGACAACAGAACGAGATAGTCGATGGTCTTGAACTCCCGGTCCAGAGCCGGCGGTCCGCAGACCTTGGCCCCGTAACGGAGGTAGAGTCTGAATAGCTTGGGAAGATCGACGGCACGGTCCGACCACGTCTCGCTAACCGTGAAGTCCGAGCCGTAGCACTCCCAGCCGGATTGTGGATCTACACGATAGGCGTCGTGAACGAAACCGTTCTGTTCCAGGTACTGCATGACCCGATAACCCTCAGACGGCTCCTGGCTTGTCAGGGAACAACAGCCAAACAGCGAACTCTTGTCGTTGTGCAGCATGTACGCTGCCAGTCCTTTCCAGAGCAGAAACAGGACCTGGCGATTTCGATAGTCGATATGGACCGCGGCTCGACCGATCTCTATCGATCGGGTCCGAACCTCGTCGGGAAGGCCACCGAGGTCGAACTCTCCGGAAGAGTAGTAACCTTCGTATTCGCGCGCCATCTCATCGGTCTGCATTCGATAGGTGCCGATGATCCGATCGTCCCGCTTATCGACCACGATCAGATGATGATTGACCACGTCAAATCGGTCGGCATCGCGTCCCGTTTCAAACGAGGAGTCGAGTCCCTCGCCGAGCTCCACATTGAAAATCTCGAAGCGAAGTTGCTGGACGAGGTGAAGCTCTTCTTCGGTGTTGGCGAACCGCACCTCGAAGTGCTTGGTCTCGGAGACCGTGCCTGGTAGTGCGTGCGGGAACACCGGATAGGTCGCGACGTCTGACACCTGATCGTTACTCCTTGAGCGGTCTTGAGACCCTCCCGACCCGCCTAGAATACCCTAGAACAGCCGCCCGGAGGCTTATGATGGGTTCATGCAGGCATCCATGGCACCCGTCCGACCCGGTGAGCGGTGGGAGATCCTCGACCTGCTCCGTGGGTTCGCGCTGTTCGGGATCCTCGTCGTCAATTCGATGCTCTTCTTCGGCCCCCTCCACGACCTGGTCCTCCCGGACCCCACGTGGGCACGACCCGCGGATCATTGGGTGCGGAGCTTCGTAACTATCCTCTTCGAGGGGAAGTTCTACACGACGTTCGCGTTTCTGTTCGGGGTGGGCGCTGCGCTGCAATACCGTCGCTGCCGGCGGCAAGAGCGGGCGTTCCTTCCGTTCTTCTGGAGACGCATGTCGGGACTCCTGTTGATCGGTCTGATCCACGCAACGATGCTGTGGTTCGGGGACATCCTCGTGATGTATGCGATTTGCGGTTTTGCGCTGGCCGTGCTGGCTCTGCTCCCGCAACTCTTTCAGCGGCTCCTGGCACTGACCCTTGTCCTGTTACCCATCGCGCTAACGGTCTTAATCGTTGTCTTGTTCGCTTGGATGTCGGCGATCGATGAGACCGGTGACCTGGCGGCGATCCAGGCAGAACAGGTCGAGACGAACCGATGGCTTCGTGATCACGCCCTTCAGACCTACCCGGGCGGGTCGTGGTCGGAGATCCTCGAGGTGCGCCTCGCCGAACTCGGGGCCATCTACCAGTTCTCGATCGTGCTGTTGCCGGCGATTCTCGGACTGATGCTGATCGGATTTCAGTTCGGTCTTACCAATTTCTTCCGTGACGTTTCCCGGTATCGCGGCCGACTCATGCGCTGGCTTCCGGCGGCGGCGATCGTCGGCCTGGGGTTGAGCATCTCGCTGGGTTGGGCCGAACGGAACGGCGACCCGATGGGCGCAGATGGCTACTCCGTGCTCACCGTGGTGGCCATGCAACTTGGAGCACCCGCGCTTGCCGCGACCTACGGGATCGTGATCTGGCATCTGCACACGACGACGGTCTTCGGATGGATCGGACCGCTCCTGGGCCCGGTGGGTCGGATGGCGGCAACGCACTACCTGCTGCAGTCGGTCGTCATGACGACGATCGCCAATTCATGGGGCCTCGGACTGTACGGGCAGATCTCACCGGCAGCAGGGATTGCTGTCGCAGTGGGTCTCTTCGCGGTGCAGATCTATCTCAGTCAACTCTGGATGGCGCGATTCACGATGGGGCCGGTGGAATGGGTGTGGCGTGTCTTGACTTATGGGACTCGACCGGCTCTGCGACGTCCGTGCTAGCGTGACGCGTAACGGAGGCAACCGTGACAGAACGATCCGCAGACAAGCGAGACGGTGCCCCTCAGGCACCTGCGCTCGAGGGTAACCACAGCAAGGTCATTCGCTTTGACGGTCAGTTCGGCTGGGAGGGCGTCGACCTCGAGGACTACAAGTCCACCACCGAGAGTTGGCGTGGCGTGACGCGAACGGAGTTGGCCGGCAAACGTGGCGAGTCGCCGAGGTTTCACGTCCGTTACTTCGAGATCGCGCCCGGTGGCTTTAGCACGCTCGAGAAGCATCAACACGAACACGTCGTCATCCCGCAGCGCGGCGTGGGTGAGATTCAGTTCGGCTGCTATCAGTATCGCGTCGGCTTCGGCGACGTCGTCTACGTCGCACCTGAGGACCCACACCAGTTTCGCTGCCCCGAGGACGCCGACGAACCCTTCGGCTTCCTCTGTATCGTCAATGCGGAGCGCGATCGCCCCCAGGCAGTGGACGGCATGGGCGCCTGCCACATCTGCGAATAGCCCGTTACAACCTGGTAATCACCGAGCCCTACGCTGCGATATTCCGGTCTTTCCGGGCTGGTTGCCTCGGCCGATTCCCGACCGTAGATTCTGAGCGGAGATTCAATTTCGTCAGGAATCTGCCGGACGGCGACCTGTGGGCACGGAGAATAACGATGAGAAGACAGGATGGCTTCAGTCTCCTGGAGCTACTTGTAGTCGTCGCGATCATCGCAGTGTTGTCGGCGATCGCCATTCCCATGATGCGAAACGCCCTGACCAGCGCGCACATCGGCGCGGGTGCGACGGACGCGCATGTCATCTACACGGCTTTCAAGAGGTACCACGTGGACCACAGTGGTTACCCCTACGCGAGCACCGCGCCGGCGTTTGAACTCAACTCGTTCGAACCACTCGTCAGCGGCGGCTACTACGATGGCCGCGTCCTTTCCAGACTCGTCAATCAGGAAGCCGACGGCTACGACTCCCCGGACGATGACTACGGTCCGAACCAGGAGTTCTGGCTAGAGCTGACGCTTGACTACGATACTTCCGTTCGATTCCTGATCTCGGACTCCGATGACGCCCCTCTTGGCGGCGGGGCCTGGCATGACGGGATCTTTCTCTTCCGGAACGGCGTCCTGACGGAACTCTGATGTTCACGATCGACAACGAGAGAAACGCACTTCTGGCGCCCTACCTGGCGCAGCTGTTCGACCAGTTTGGTGCCGCGCCGACATCTCCCGAGGCGGACACCGCGTCGGATCTCGCCGATATCTGGGAGACCGAGATCATCCGTCAGGTGGTCGAGTCGGAGGAGGGCGACGGCTGGACGCAACTCGTTGTCGAGGGAACTGCCTGGAGAATGAAGTTCGACGACGAGGCGGAACAACTCGAGAACGACCGCGAGAGTCTCGCTACGAAGGACGTCGATGCGCTGAACGCCCAACTGATGACCAATGCCGCTATCGGCATGACTCTGATGAAAGAGACCCAGCGCGTCATCGACGGGATGATCCTGTCAGGACACTTCGATCTGGCAAAACGGGTCTCGAACTTCCGCAATCGGATGGGTCAGACTCTGAACCAGATCGAGCATTGCATCGGGCCGTCGGCCTACGCGGCTGCGGAATTGATGTCAGAGAGCATGACCGTACCGAAGCCCGACACGAAACTCGTCAGCAGCGTGATTCGCGAATCCCATCCATTGGGTCATGGCGCGAAGCGGGGAGCGAGGTGGGAAGCGAGGCGGGAAGCGAAGCAGGAAGAGACGCAACAAGCGAAGCAAGAAGAGAAGCAGGAACAGAAGCAGGAAGAGAAAGCTCGAAAGGCACTACCAATCGAACGTCTCCCGACGATCACCTACGACGACGAGGAGACGCGCTCGCATCTCCCCAAGATGCTGATGGTCCTCGGCGTACTCGTCGCGATCTGGGGTGTCTTCGTCCTGCCGAAGGCGACAAGTGACGGGATTCCGGTCCTGACGATGGATCAACTTCCGCGAAACTCTGCGATCGTCCGAATAGAAGCTCGTCCCCCAAGCCTGTTCTTGGCCGTCTCCGACGACGAATGGTGGAGCATGGCACGCGCGGAGCGCGAGGAACTCATGACGGAGATCGGCGCGACAGCGTCGGTTGCAGGCTACAAAGGGGCCCAGTTCTTCCTCCACGACGGGACGACGGTCGGCCGCTGGCTGGAGTCGACAGGGTGTTGGTTAGCCAAGCCGATCAAGCCCGGGTCGAAGGTTCGTAGCTAGCCCAGCCCTTTCTTCCGTTCCGCGACTCGTCTAACCTATCGACTCAACATCAGGAGTCGATCCCATGCCAGGACCGTACGTCGAACTCATGCTGCTGCTTCGTGAGCAAGCGCAACTGACCTCTGTCTACAACCTGCTGAGCTGGGACCAGGAGACAGGGATGCCACCCCGGACCGCCGGGCCGAGGGCGGAACAGTTGTCTCTTGTGGCACGCCTGGCCCACGAGTCGGGAACCTCGCCCCGTATCGGAGAGTTACTGGACCTCTGCGACCAGGATTTCGACACTGGCGACGATGAGAGGAACCAGCGCCGCCAGGCCAACCTTCGGGAGATCCGGCGGGACTATGAGAAGGGATTGAAACTACCCCCCTCCCTGGTGGCAGAGATCAGCGAGACGAGTTCGCGGGCCATGGAAGTCTGGAAGGTCGCCCGGGAGCAGGCGGACTTCGACACGTTCGCTCCACTGCTTGAGAAGCAACTCGAATTGACTCGTAAGAAAGCCGAGCTCCTGGGAACGCCCAAGGGCGGTGAGGCGTACGACGCTCTTCTCGACGAGTACGAACCGGGGATGACGGCCGTCGACGTCGAGGCGATGTTCGCGCCGCTCCGACGCGAGTTGGCACCGTTGATCTCCGCGATCTCGGAATCGGGGCACGCACCCGACCAGACGGCGAACGAGATCCCGTTTCCGCTCGACGCGCAGCAGGTCTTCAATGCTCGGGTAAGTGAACGACTCGGTTTTTCGTTTGACGCCGGACGCTTTGCGGTATCCGTCCATCCGTTCTCTACTGGGATCGCTCCGTTCGACACCGGGATCACGACCCGCTACTCCGAGACGCAGTTTGCCGAAGCCCTGGGTTCGACGATGCATGAGGTCGGACACGGCCTCTACGAGCAGGGCCTACCCAAGGACAAGTACTGGGGACAACCGCTCAGCGAGTCACTGGGTCTCGGGATCCACGAGAGCCAGTCACGGCTCTGGGAGAATCACGTCGGGCGCTCGCTCCCCTTCTGGCGATGGTGCCTGCCGTTCGCCCGTGAGACGCTGGGCTCGGCGTTGGACGGTCTCACGGCGGACGATGTCCATCGCACGATCAACACCGTTCGGCCGCACCCGATCCGTGTCGAAAGCGACGAGGCCACTTACAACCTGCACATCATGATTCGATTCGACCTGGAGCGAGCGATGTTCCGCGGGGAGCTCGCCGTCGCCGATCTTCCGGATGCGTGGAACGCGCGCATGGAGTCGGACCTGGGTCTGATGGTGGAAAACGACACTCAGGGATGCCTCCAGGATATTCACTGGTCGATGGGATCGATCGGCTACTTCCCGACTTACACGCTGGGAACTCTGTATGCCGCTCAGTTCTGGGAGACGCTCTGTGAACAACTTGACGACGTCGATGGTTCGATGGAGCGGGGCGAGTTTGACGGCATCCTGGATTGGTTGCGCAGACATATTCACGGGTTGGGCCGTCGCACACCGTCCGCTCAGCTCTGTCACGATCTCACCGGAAAACCGTTGGGGCATGGTCCCCTGATGCGTCACCTGACTCACAAGTACGGCGAGATCTATGGCCTCGGAGACGACTTCTCGTCGTGATGCGATGAGCGGACCGACCGGCGATCGAGTACGCATCCTGGGTGCCGCGCTGCTGTTTTCTACCGGCGGCGCCATTATCAAGCTGACGACGCTCAGCGGTTGGCAGGTCGCCTGTTACCGATCTGGCCTCGCGGCGCTAGCCCTCTACGTTTGTGTCCCCGGCTGGCGACGCGGCTGGCGTCTCGATCAATTCGTCGTCGGCACCGCCTACGCCGCCACGATGATTTTGTTCGTCTGCGCGAACAAACTCACGACGGCCGCCAACACGATCTTCCTGCAATCGACGGCACCGATCTATCTTCTGTTTCTTGGGCCGCTGGCTCTCCGCGAGCGAATCGGGCGCGGCTCCTTGATTCACGCCGGCATGCTGGCCGTCGGGCTTGGACTATTCTTTCTGGGCAACGAGGCGCCGCAGGTGACTGCTCCGCGACCCTTGCTGGGAAATATCCTCGGGGCGATTGCGGGAATCACCTGGGCACTCGCAATCGTCGGGTTGCGCCGGCTCAGTGTCGCCGGTTCCGGCTCGACGGAATCGGGAAGCGGGGCCGCAGTCATCGTCGGCAATGGCCTGGCGTTTCTGTTCTGTCTCCCGTTCGCCGCCGGTGGGCCGGCCCCGTCGGGCCTGGATCTGACGATCGTCCTCTACCTCGGGTTCTTTCAGATCGGACTGGCCTACGTCTGGATGACTCGAGGACTTCGCGGAGTTCCCGCACTCGAAGCCTCCCTGCTGTTGATTCTCGAACCGGTGGCCAGTGCACTCTGGGCGTGGTGGATTCACGGCGAACGTCCGGGAGATCTGGCGCTTGCGGGGTGCCTCCTGATCCTGGTCGCGACGGTCCTCCACACCGTTCGGAAGCGCTAACTGCGGAAACGTTTGCAACCGGGAGCGGGGTCCGCTATGACGGGTGCATGAAACGGGAAGGCTTCAGCGATCTCCGCACGTTTCTCGACCGCCTGCGACGAGACGGCGATCTGGTCGAGGTCGACACCCCCGTCGACCCCGCACTCGAGATTGCAGAGATCCATCGACGGGTCATCGCCGCCGGTGGACCGGCGCTCCTTTTTCGCAATCCGAAGAATTCGGACTTCCCGTTGGTCTCCAACCTGTTCGGAACCCCCGAGCGGGCGATGTTGGCTTTCGGCGATCGCCCGCTACGTCTCGTGCGTCGCGTCGTCGAGTTGGCCCAGACTCTCTTGCCACCGTCGTTGGGAAAACTCTGGGGTGCACGCGATTTCATGCTTGAGATCCCGAGGGTCGGCACTCGATCACGTCGTACGGGGCCGGTCCTCGATCGCACCCATGACGGGGTCGACCTGACCCGTCTACCGGCGCTGACCTCCTGGTCCGACGACGGCGGCCCGTTTCTCACGCTTCCGCTCGTCTACACGGAGCATCCCTCCACGGGCATTCCGAACCTCGGCATGTACCGCATGCAGATTCACGACGAGCGCACGACCGGAATGCACTGGCAGATCGGTAAGGGAGGTGGGTTCCACCATTCCGTTGCAGAGGCGAATAACGCGCGACTCCCGGTGACCGCCTTTCTGGGCGGCCCCCCCGCACTCATCCTCTCGGCCATCGCGCCGCTCCCGGAGAACGTACCGGAGATTCTCCTCGCCTCACTCATCGCAGGCGAACGACTGGCGACCTGTCCGGGGCCGGCGGAGCATCGGTTGCTCGGTCAAGCGGAGTTCGCCCTCGTCGGCAGTGTTCCGCCACAGATCCGTCGAGACGAGGGACCGTTCGGGGATCACTACGGCTACTACTCTCTCAGTCATCCCTACCCACAGTTCGAAGTCTCGCATCTCTGTCATCGACAGGACGCCGTCTTCCCCGCGACGGTGGTCGGGAAGCCACGACAGGAAGACTTCTTCATCGGCGACCTCCTTCAGGATCTCTTGTCACCGCTGTTCCCGCTGGTGATGCCCGCTGTCGAGGATCTTTGGTCCTACGGCGAGACCGGATACCACTCCCTCAGTGCGGCGGTGGTCAAGCAACGTTACAAGCGCGAGGCGATGGCCTCGGCATTTCGCATCCTCGGCGAGGGTCAACTCTCGTTAACGAAGTTCCTGCTCGTCACGGATCGTCCTGTGGATCTTCGAGACTTCCGTGCGACCCTCACTCACGTTCTCGAACGCATGCAACCGGAAACGGATCTCTATATTTTCCCCAATCTCTCGATGGACACGCTGGACTACACCGGTCCCCAGGTAAACGAGGGCTCAAAGGGTGTCCTGCTCGGTCTGGGAGACCCACGCCGCGACCTACCGACTAGATTCGAACCGTCTACACCAATCCCGACCGATGTCACCGATGTGCAGGTATTCTGCCCCGGCTGCCTCGTGATTGGAGCGCGAGCGCGTCGCGAGGACCCCGCCGCCGGTGAGCGGCTCGCGGCCCACGCGGCGTTCGCTGATTGGCCGTTGATCATCTTGTCGGACGAACCTCGACGGGCGGCGGCCAGTTCGATGAATTTCCTCTGGATGACGTTCACTCGATTCGACCCCGCGGCCGACATACACAGCGCCGGTCACTCCATCGTTGCAAACCACGTCAGCCATCACGGCCCGCTCCTGATCGATACGCGACTGAGGGATGAGTTCCCCGACGAGTTGTTCTGCGATACCGAGACGGCGACTCTCGTCGACCGCCGTTGGAGCGAGTATTTCCCGGACGGCATGGAGATGGGAGATTCGGCGGCCGCCCATCTCGATCCGCCGCGTACACGGAGTTGAGGATGCAGACCCACGCCATACGAATTCACGAAACCGGCGGCCCCGAGGTCCTGCGCTGGGAATCCGTCGAACTCTCCGAACCGGCCAATGGGGAGATCCGTGTCCGACAGGCGGCCATCGGACTCAACTTCATCGACACCTATCATCGCAGTGGCCTCTATCCGTTACCGACTCTTCCTGCCGTTCTCGGGCGCGAGGGTGCGGGAATAATCGAAGCCGTAGGAGTGGGTGTGGCGGCCTTCCAGGTTGGCGACCGCGTCGCCTATCCGATGCATCCCGGCGCCTACGCGGAACATGTCACCCTCCCGGCGGATCGTGTCGTTCCGTTACCCGATGAGGTGACGTGCGAACAGGCGGCGGCGATGATGCTGAAGGGATTGACGGCGCACTACCTCCTGCGACGAACATTCCGAGTCGAGGCCGGCCAGACGATTCTTTTTCATGCGGCGGCCGGCGGCGTTGGGTTGATCGCGTGTCAGTGGGCCCACGCACTGGGCGTCGAGGTAATCGGGACGGTCGGCTCCGAAGAAAAAGCGGAACTGGCGCGGAATCACGGCTGCCGACACATCATTCGGTATGACCGCGAGGACTTCGCTGAACGTGTCTCGGAGATCACCAGTGGAGTCGGCGTTCCGGTGGTCTACGACTCTGTGGGCGTCGATACCTTCGAACGATCGCTCGACTGCCTGGCACCGCTTGGAACCCTCGTAAGTTTCGGCCAGTCGTCGGGTGCCATTCCGCCCGTCGATCTCGGCATCCTGGCCGCGAAGGGATCGTTGTTCGTCACTCGTCCCACGCTTGCGACATTCATCGCGGACACCATCTCGCTTCGCCGTGCGGCGGCCGAGCTTTTTGAAGTCGTCGCCATCGGCGACGTCAAGGTCGAGATTCGCCAACGGTACGCCCTTCGGGAGGCCGAAACGGCCCATCGTGACCTCGAAGCGCGGCGAACACGCGGATCGACGATTCTGACTCCCTAGACTCATCGCGGTCTGGTATCGTGACGGTGCACGCACGGGAGAAACATCTTGATAGCATCGATGACGCGCCCAACGCGCGGTATTTTGTTGGCCTTGGTGACGGCAGTGGCCCTACTTGCGGTCCTGTTGCTAGGTAGCTGTGACAGTCCGTCAACCACGGAGGAGGCTGCCGGCGCCGTGCTTCCGGAGCTACAACCGATCCCCGCAGATGCGGAACAGTTTGCGATCGGTGGAACCAGCGGCGTCTTCTTCGCGGCCGCATCCGAGCGCACGAAACCTCTGGCGTCAGCACGGGGGATGAACGGCGCGCTGGCGCTGACGACCGGAACAGCCGATGGTGCCGTGCTGCAGTTTGACTTCGATCCGCGAACGATCTCGGGTATGAGCGACGACGCGGCCGCCGCGTTGGGCGGAGCGGATTTCCTCGAAGCCGGCCGGTTCCCATCGGCATCGTTCCACTCGATTGACGTTCGGACCGCCGACACCGGATTCGAGGTAGAGGGCGTTCTTGAGCTGCGTGGCGTCAAACAACGCGTGACCTTTCCTGCCCAGATCGTCGTCGGCGAATCCCAGGTCACGGCCCAGGCCGAATTGGCGATCGACCGAGATTTGTTCGGTCTGCCCGCCGGGCCCGACCCGGAGCTGATTCTTCGGCTTCACCTCGAGGCTTCCCGGCTTTCGACGTCCTAGCGGGCAGGAACACCCACGTCAGAATTCTGTCGGCCGATACGGGCTGGATGGGGTCTGGCGTATTGTCCAATTTGTGGAATGGCGGTATAGAAGCACCGGAAGAGATCCGTTTTCGTTCGTTTTACGGAGAAACCATGCGCAAGACCCATCTTCTGTTCATCGCAATTCTGTCGACGCTGCTCCTGGCTAACTCGGCGAGCATGGCTCAGGGCGTCTGCGATGGCGTCTCCCCGACTAACAACCTCACGATCGACAGCGTGGTGGTCGCGACGGGTCTCTCTCAGCCGTTGCTGGTAACGGCCCCTCCCGGGGACACTGATCGAATTTTCATCGTCCAGCAACACGGCGTCATTCAAGTCAAGCAGCGCGGCACCGCGGCGAATGCCCATACGACGTTCCTGGACATTCAGACACTGATCAACACGAGCGGCAACGAACGCGGACTTCTGGGGATGGCGTTTGATCCCGACTATGACATCAACGGGTACTTCTACGTCAACTACACACGGTCCGGTAGCGGCGCCACGGTCGTTGCACGATTCAGCGTGACGGTCGATCCGGATGTTGCCGATCCAGCGTCCGTCGTTTCTCTTCTTACTTTCACACAGCCTCAGTCGAACCATAACGGCGGTCATCTAGAGTTCGGCACCGACGGATTCTTGTACATCGGTACCGGTGACGGTGGTGGAGCAAACGATGCGGGTACGGGGCATGCCAGTTGTGGCAACGGGCTGGCAACCGACACGATGCTCGGCAAGATTCTTCGCATCGACCCCACTCCCCTCCCTGGCGACGAGGGTGGCGACTGTGGCGGCGGTGCGGCCCTCTACGGCATTCCCGCGACGAATCCGCTGGTCGATGGCGCCGGCGGAGACTGCGACGAGATCTTCGCGTGGGGTCTTCGCAACCCGTGGCGCTTCGATTTCGACGGGAACGGTGATCTCTATATCGCAGACGTCGGTCAGAACTGCTGGGAAGAGGTGGACTACGCGACGCCGGCAGACGCCGACGGCAACTACGGCTGGCGGAGCAAGGAGGGGCTGGAGTGCTTCAACACGTCCAACCCGTTTGACTGCAACCCCGTGTCGGTCGTCGGTTGTTTCGGCGCACCGGCGTGCACGGACCCGAGCCTGATCGACCCGGTTCTCGTCCTCAATCACTCCGGACCCTGCTCGATCACTGGTGGAGGTGTCTACCGTGGCTGTCGGATGCCTCAACTGGATGGGTACTATTTCTACGGCGACTATTGCGCCGGAATCGTTCGCTCCTTCGAGATGGACAACGGTATTCTCAAGAACCCCATCGACTGGACTGCCCAGGTCGATCCCGGCGGCACGCTCCCGTTCGATCTGACCAGTTTTGGATGGGATGGCCAGGGCGAGATGTACATCATGGATCGCGATGGGTCCGTTCTGAAGATCGTCCCGCCGTTCACTGCCCTGGAGGTCGCCGGCAATGGAGTACTGGGGGCGGACCAGTTGATCCTTGGTGCCGCGGGCAACTGGTCATGGGAAGACCTGGAATACAACACGATGGTCCCGACCGAATACTATCGTGTCTATCGCGGCACGCCTGACAACGACTTCTCCTGCATCCACTCAACGCTCGCAAACAACTGGGCGACGGGCGACGTAACGAATCCGAACCCCGGCGAGTTGTTGGCTTACCTGGTGACCGCCGTCTCGGGATCCGATGAGTCGAAGAGCGGAGACCCGGATCGGTCGCTGATCAATCCCTGTGCGGCGCCTTAGGATCCTTCAGCCAGGAAAAATCCGTGTTCCCACCGCTGAGGATGGCGCCGAATCGCATCCCGGCGATGGAGTCCCTCGTTCTTCGTAGCGCGGCGAGTACCGTCGCCGCGGAGGGCTCGACGACGATTTTCATTCGCTCGACGATGGTGCGATTGGCGTCGATGATCTCGTCCTCCTCCACGCGGATGATCTCGACCCTGCGATCGGTCAGGATGGCGAACGGCAGCGCTCCCAGGCCCGTCAGGAGACCGTCGGCACATGAGTCCGGGCGGTCGGGTGCCGGCTGACGCCGGCCGGATGTCAGAGACCGGTAGGCGTCGTCCAATCTGAACGGCTCGGCGCCGAGAATTTTCGCCCGGGGCAACAGCGCCGAGACTGTCACCGCCGTGCCGGAGAGCAATCCCCCCCCGCCTACCGGCGCGATCACCCCATCCAGCTCACCTAGCTCCTCGATCAACTCGAGAGCTGCCGTTCCCTGCCCGGCGATGATGGCCGGATCGTCGTAGGGATGGATCAGCGTGCGGCGGGACTCAAGCCTGATCTGTTCACAGATGGTCGGGCGATCGGCCTGCGGACAGAACACGATTTCTGCACCATAGCCACGCACGGCATCGATCTTGATTTGAGGAGCCGTATCGGGCATCACGACGATACATGACACGCCGAGGGCTCCTGCGCCATAGGCCAGGGCTGCTCCGTGATTGCCGGACGAATGCGTAAGGACACCCTGAGCGCGTTCGGCCGGGTCCAGGGAGAGGATCGCGTTCAACGCACCGCGGGCCTTGAAGGCACCCACCTTCTGGAAGTTCTCGCACTTGAAGAATACCCGTGCACCGAGTTCCTCATCGATCGACCGGCTACCGAGGACTGGAGTCCGGTGGATATAGGGGCGGATGCGCTCGTGGGCCGATCGAACCGCGTCGATATCGGGCGTCTTCATCGGCACAGTCTAGCGGGATCCGGGGCCTCGACTCGCTCCAACACCAACACCCCACGCCAGGCCCAATGCCCCAACGCAGGCGCCACCCGAAGGAGACCTCGATCCAACGGCTCGAGCAAGCGTAGCAACCTGCGGTGCCAGTGGACACTCCGCAGTCGAAAGAGCACCCACCACGCGGGCAACGAAACAAGCGTGTGGGCACTCTTCTTGACGGTACGCAAACCATCCGAGTGTCCACGAAGCTCCGACCAACTCAGGTAGTTGGCGTAACGACTGTGCTCGGATGCATCGACCCGATTGCGAATCCATGCCAGCGCAGGGTTCCCACGTAACGCCTCGACCAACACGAGTCGACCTCCCGGTCGTAGCACGCGGGCGGCCTCGCCCTGGATCGACGAAGGGTCGTTGTACATGAGGACATCCTGTGCAACGATCGCATCGAATGTCGCCGCGCGGAACGGCAGCAGGTTTGCGTCCGCCGCACACGTCAACACGCTTCCCGTGCCGGACGACTGCCGCCCGAATCGTGTCTGAGCGACCGCTACGCGTCGTTCCGCCAGATCGATCGCCGTGACATCCGCACCACGATCGCGCAGATCGGAAGCAAGGCCCTCCACGCCGCAACCTAGTTCCAGGATTCTCTGAGCGGCGATCGGCCGGAGGGCCTCGACGGCGGCCGTCAACGCCGACCCACGACTGGCCCGTGGCGGGGCGTCGCCAGCGTCACCGACATGATTCCATTCAAGGGGATCCAGCCGTGCGTTCCAGAATCGACGTAGAGCGCCCCGATCCGGCGTGTCCGACCGCTGCCTCAAGCGTCGTCGATTCCAGTCTCCGTCTCTTCGATCACGCGATCGACAACGGCCTCCAGGCTGCCGGTCTCCTTGTAGACCGCCAACTGTCGATCTGCGCTCGTGCCGCGTTCGAGAATTGTGTGAACGTAGTCGACTTCGTCGCGGATTTGAAGCTCGTCTACAACGTCATCGACCAGTGCGAGGATCTCGTGAACGAGTTCACGCACCGGGAGTTCAGATTTGCTGCCAAAATCGATCAGGCTCCCTTCGATTCCGTAGCGGGCGGCTCGCCATTTGTTCTCGGTCAATAGGTTTCGACGATAATCACGCCACGAGAGGTTGGCCCTGTGAAGCTTGATGAGTTTCGCGACGATCGCCAGCTGCAACGCCGCGATACACATCACCTCGTCGATCCGCGTGCAGATGTCAGAGTAGCGAAACTCGACGGTTGGATATTTCGGATTGAGTCGAATATCCCACCAGATCTTGGTCGCCTCGTCGATACAACGTGTGCGGAGCAGCGTGTCGATGAACTGCTCGTGCTCGGCCCAGGAATTGAAGCTTGGCGGTAGCCCGGACCGTGGCAGATTCCCGAGGATGATCGTGCGATAGCTACGAAGACCGGTATCCCGTCCATGCCAGAACGGCGAGCTGGTCGAGAGCGCCAACAGGTGAGGCATAAAATAGCGAGACTGATTCATGACATCGACGCGCAGCTCGGGATCATCGATGCCGACATGGACATGCATACCGAAGACGAGCATCTGCCGTGCGACGTCCGCCATATCCTGTTCGTGGCGTGTATACCGTTCGCCTGCGGTCACCTTCTGTTGGCTCCACTGCGAGAACGGATGGGTTCCTGCCGCGGCGACACGCAATCCCTGCTTCTTGGCAAGACCGATGACGGTGCGCCGGAGACGGGCGATTTCTGCGCGGGCCTCACGCATGTTGCTGCAGATGCTGCTGCCAACCTCGATCTGAGAAGTAAGAAATTCCGGTTTGATCTGGTCGCGTAAGATCACGCGACCCTCGTCGAGGAACTCCTGGATATAGGACGTCAACTCCCGCGTCTCGGGGTGGATGATCTGATATTCTTCTTCAATCCCGATGGTGAGGTCCGGGAGACTCATGGCGATGACCCCTCTCCAATTGGAGCCGGAGTGTAGCACGGCCGGACAAGGAGAATCGCGAGGAGACGCGACACGTGGCCGGAAAAGCTAGACGAATTCTGATCGGTTGTGGGATCGGTTGCGGTTCGCTGATTCTCATCACGATGATCGCCGTCATCTCGTTCATCGTCTGGATCAACCGGCCCGGAACGATCCCCGATCACGACGAGCGGTTCGGGCCGCAATCGACCGCGTTCGTCGAGTGGACACTCGATCTCGATGATCCGGGAACGGCCCGTGTCATCGACGAATTCATGACCGGGGCCGAACAACTCAATCAAAACGTCGGCGGTGATTCGTCCATCGCACAGATGTTCATTGCGATGCAAAATCGCGGCAACCGGAAACAGATAGATAAACTATTTCCCGCTCTATTCACGTGGGTCCACGACTCCGGCACCGACGGCGAAGATCTGATCACGATCAGCGCACGAGGGTTTGGCAATCAGCTTCGTTTCATGGATTGGTTGGCTGGACTATTCGTTGCAAATGACTCGGACGATGTCAATCGTTATCGCCAGGAGACCATTTACCTCCTTCCTCAGGCCGGACTCCGATACAGCGCCGGATTCTTGCGTCGAGCCACACTGTTCATCTCGAGAGACCTTGAAGCCGCGAAACGCACGATCGATCGTCTGGATTCCCTTGAGGTACACGAGGGGCCGGTGCAACTCGACGAGTGGCTGGATCGGATCTCGGGCGACGCGCGCATTCGCGGCGCGATCCTGAACGTCGACGGCGACCTACAGGCCGTCTGGGAATCGATTCTCGGGCCGGATGAGAGCATCGACTGGGATCGGATTCGTGCGGTCGTCGTTCACGGTGGATTCGACGAGCAGACCAATCTTCGTCTTCAACTAGACTTCGTGTGTTCAACGACTGGTTGTGACGGCGTGGACCTGTCGTCGCTATCTGACTCGATGAAACTCAGCATCGGGAACGCCAAGATAGAGGTCGATACGGAGGAAGCAGGACCGGCGGATGCGCGACGGGTGACGGTGCAGATCGCAGATGCCAGCGGCTGGGTTCGCGGGATCTTCGAGCGCGAAGGGTCGGACTAACCGTCCTTGCCACCGAGATCGTCGAACCGATCGAAGTGCATCGAAAAAGTGGCTCGCCCACGGGTCAACGAACGAACGTCAGTGGAGTAGCCAAACATCTGTCTCAGGGACACCCGCGCCTCGACGACTCGGTCCGCACCCCGGGACCCGATCTCCTGAATCACCGCGCGTCGCGCCTTCAAATCGCCGATGACGGCCCCGAGACTGTCGTCATCAACGACCACCTCCACATTCATGATCGGTTCCAGTCGAAGCGGACTTGCCTTGCCAACCGCCTGACGGAACGCCTCACCGGCTGCCACTTTCAGGCCGATCTCGGGCTGGGACTCCTCGCGAAAGCCGACACCGAGCAGGGTGACGTGCAGGTCCTCGAGCGGATAGCCGTCGGGGCCCGCGTTGGTCGCCTCCTCGAGTCCGGAACGGGCCGCCAGCAAATAGGCCGGCGGGATCGAGTCGTCGACGACTTCAGATTCGAAGTGAACGCCTTCGCCTCGACCTAGCGGCTCGATCCGACAACTGACCTTGCCGAAGAGCTGCGCCTCCTTGAGTTCTCGCTCGAAGACCGAAACCCCCTCGGCAGCCACACGGATCGTCTCGCGGAACACAACCTGAGGCTTACCCACCGACGCGTCGACGCCGTACTCTCGCTTGAGTCGATCGACGATGACTTCCAGATGCAACTCACCCATGCCGCTGATGAGCGTTTGCCCCGTCTCGCTATCGATACGCACGCGAAACGTCGGATCCTCCTCCACCATCTTGTTGAGGGCATGGTCTAGTTTGGCTCGAGCGGCCTGGGTACGCGGCTCGATGGCGATCGAGATCACGGGCTCGTAGGAGTCGATCCGTTCCAGAAGGATCGGCTCATCGGGATCGCAGAGACTGTCGCCGGTAGTGGCCAACTTGAGCCCCGCGGCGGCGACGATCTCGCCGGCGACGGCGTGGTCGAGCCGCTCTCTCTTGTGGGAGTGCATGCGAAAGAGTCGGGCGACCTTCTCCTTCTTGCCTTCGCGGACGTTCAGAACCTCCCCACCGGCGATCAGCTTTCCGCTAAAGACACGGAGAAAGACCAGCTTGCGCCCATCGTCAATCGCAACCTTGAACGCCAGTGCCGCCAACGGGGCCTTGGCCAGCGGGGGACGCTCGAGCGAGGTCTCCGGATCCGAAGGGTCGATACCCGCGACCGGTGGAAGGTCCTCCGGACTGGGCAGATAGTCGATTACAGCATCGAGGAGCGGGCGAACTCCACGATTACGAAGGGCCGCCCCACAAAGAACGGGAATCATCTCCAGCGATAAACATGCACGACGGAGAGCTGCGCTGAGTTCTTTCTCGTCGAGGGGCTGGTCATCCAGAAACTTCAAGGCAATCTCGTCGTCGACGTCGGCTATCGCCTCGATCATTACGTCCCGTGCCGCCTGTGCCTCGTCTTTCAACGCGTCCGGTATCGCCGCAACGACATCCGGTTCCGTGATGTCACCGCTGGAGTAGACGGCATGCATCGCGATCAGATCGACGGCACCCTCGAAGGTATCCTCGGTGCCGATCGGTATCTGGACCGGCACTGCAGGCCCCTTCAATCGTTCTCGAATCTCCGCGACGACGGCGCCGAAATCGGCGCCCACACGATCCATCTTGTTGATGAAGGCGACCCGCGGAACGCGGAACTTGTCTGCCTGTCGCCAGACGGTTTCGGATTGTGGTTCGACGCCACTGGAGGCACAGAACACGACCACGGCGCCATCGAGCACCCGAAGGCTACGCTCGACCTCCATGGTGAAGTCAACGTGACCGGGTGTGTCGATGAGGTGGATCTCGTGATCGCGCCAGGGGATGGTCGTCGTGGCCGCCGTGATCGTGATGCCACGCTCTTTCTCCTGCGGCATCCAGTCCATCTGCGATTCCCCGTCATGAACCTCGCCAACGCGATGGATCTTTCCGGAGTGATGCAGAAACCGCTCGCTGACGGTCGTCTTGCCGGCGTCGATATGCGCAACGATCCCGATGTTGCGGACATGCTGGATTCGAGACACGAACAACTCCACGCCCGCCGCCCCTGGGCCTGCGGGTCGTCGCACATTCTAGAGGATTCCGGTTGGCTTGGCGCGCCCGCTCAGGTTTCCAGACCGGACTCGCTGGCGGTGATCGTCCGAAGGGCGATCGCGCGGAACTCGCGAACCTCCTCGACGCCCTCATGCTGGTCGAGATGGAGGTAGAGCTTGCGGAGGTAAGCCAGTCGATGGCGATCGGGAAGGTCCGGCGATCGCTTGCGAGCGATGCAGTGGCAAAGCCACTCCGCCTGGAAGGTCGTTAGCTGAAGTTCCCTCGGCTTCGAGATCCTCATCGCCGCGTTGGCGAAGCTCTCCGCCTCGTCGAAGGCGGTACTCTGGAACGCGATCTTGCCCAGTGCAACAAGCCAACTGGCCTCGAGCGACGGCTGCGAATGTTCGCGGGCCAGGTCGACGGCCCGACGCACCCATTTCCGGGCCTCGTCCGTTCGTCCCATCCCCAGCCAACACATCCCGATGTCCCCTTCGATATGGGTCATGTGGCTCGTGTCGCCTGCGGCTCGCGCTTGCTTGCGCGCCTCGAGGAATGATTGTCTGGATTCCTCGAACTCTTCCGAGATGTACTGGACCCGTGCCCGGACCATCCAGGCCCAGCCCTTGGTCTGTGGCCCACTCTCCTCGGAAAGTTCGATTGCGCGACGAGCGGCGTCGCCTGCCAACGGAAGAAGGCCCCGCTGGCACTGGAGATCGCTGAGAGCGATGTACGCCTCGGCCTGGATTCGCTTGTTACCGCTCGACAACGAAATCGCTTTCTCTGCGGTCGCGATGGCCGAGAGCAGGGCACCGGCTCTCTTCAGTGCCGTGGCGCGCTTGACCTCGACGGCCGCGATCCGATGCGCCAGCGGCTCGTCGGCGTCATCCTTTTGTAGGGCGAGGATCTCGAGCATCGCATCGTAGATGGAGATGGCCTTACGAAAGTCGCCGGTCCAGAACGCGTCGGCCGCCTGCTGGTTCAGGTCAGCAAAATCGATATCGGTCGCGTCGATCGGAACTTCCGTCGCCAGTCGCGCCCGCTCGACCAGTTGCTTCGGGTCGACAAAAAGAACGTTGGACAGCGCGAGCATCGCTTCCATGCCGGGGAAATTCTGACCCCGCTCGATGGCGCTGATGGCGGCCCTGGAGAGTTGCCACGGGCCGTCCTTGGTCATGGCGGCGACCTGCTCCTGAGTCAGCTTCTGGGACTGTCGGGCCGAGCGCAGAAATGCCCCTACGGCCTCCTGGGCCGCGATAGACCTCCCGGCAGGATCGGTCGCCGAAAAGCCCGCTGGACGATCCGAAGTCGCTCCGTCGGATCGCGTGCGCACTTTTCTGGCGGGCCGATTCTTCTTTCCCGTCGGCGAATCTCCGTCCACGGGTTGTCCCCTCCGCGCGAAACACCTACAAAGGTCAGGGTAGGAAATCCCGCTGCGGTCCCTTGGAGTTACCCCAAGTTCCGTGGCAGGTCAAGTATTCCGCGGTCCGCCCCCGGGAAGGACGCGGAAAGTCCACGTTTTAGCGTGGTTTCTTGGGATATGAGATCGCTCCCGGTGGGTAGAAGCAGGCCAGCCGCGACTACCTCGATACGTCGGTCCACTTGTTGTGCGTTCGGAGTCGAATCTCCGCGTTCTCCTCCCAGGAACGGGCGCACGGCAGCGGTCGTCCTCTTGCCGGGACCTCGGTTCAGAATCGAGGTTCCGGCGTTCTTTTTTTAGGTTAGCGACGGAAGTTGGAACCGACCGAGAGTTTTCGGTACTGTCTTCATCATGGTTCAACGGACGCGTCTCCTCTTCACGTTGCTCGCGATTGGCGTTCTGCTCGTCTCGTGTGGCGATGATCCCCTCCCACCCGAGGAAGACGTCGCGGAAGGTCCTCGCGATCTTCCGTCTCTCCTCGCGGCGCCGCCGCCGGAGTTGGCCGAGCTGGCCGCACAGGTTCGCAACAATCCCGACGATCCCGATTCCATCCGGCAATATGCGAGACGTCTCTACTCCTCTGGCGCCCGAGAGGACGCGTTGTTGTTCTTCGAGAGAGTCGTCGAGATCGACGCGGACACGGAGGGACTCACGGATCTCGGGCTGGCCTATGGATCGCTGGGTCGTCTTGACGAGGCCGAACAAGCCTACCGACGCGCCCTGGTCGACGTGCCTGACAACCCGGTGCTTCTCCACAATCTTGGGAACATCGCCTATCAGCGAGGCAACTACCCACTGGCCTCGCAATTCTACAATCAGGCCATCAGCCATCGCCCGGGCTACCTCATGGCGTGGTTCCATCTGGGAGACGCGTTCCGCATGGGCGAGCGATATCGGGAAGCCTATCGCTGCTACGAGCGGGTCCTCGAACTCGACCCACAGGATGAGAAGGAACTCGCCGCGGTCGATGACGCGCTCTATCGGTTGGGCGCACTCGATTTACAAATGGGTGCGACGGACCGAGCGCTGACGTTCCTAGCCGAGCTGGTCGAATTGAATCCAGAACATCCAAAAGGCCACTACGCGCTCGGACAGGCCCTGATGCAGGTGGGTCGCGTCGAGGAAGCGGAGGAACACCTGCGAATCCACCAGGAGTTGCAAGCGGCCAGACCGTACACGTCGCCGGCGGCGATGGAGGAGTAGGTGCGCCCCCTTCTGATAGCAGCCCTGATCGCATTGGCCGCCGACGCCATGGCCGCCGATCTGCGGTTCGTCGATGTCACCGCGGAGGCCGGTGTCGCCGTGAAGAACGTGTGTGGCGAGTCACCGGCCAAGAAACGATGGCTCGTCGAGGCCATGGGTGCCGGGGCGGCGTGGTTGGACTTCGATGGCGATGGAAATCTCGATCTCTACGTCGTAAACGGATCAACCTTCGACCGACCTGCCGACGGCGGTGAGCCGAACCGCCTGTTCCGTGGCGACGGCCAGGGAGGGTTCAGCGACGTCACCGCGGCCGCCGGCGTGGGCCATCGTGGCTGGGGTTTTGGCGCCGCGGCAGGCGACGTGAACGGCGATGGGCTCGTCGACCTGTTCGTGACCAACCTCGGTCCGAACGTCCTGTATCTCAACAAGGGAGACGGCACGTTCCGCGATGCGACAAAGGCCTCCGGAGTCTCCGGAGACCAGTGGTCCAGTTCCGCGGCGCTCTTCGACATGGATCTCGATGGTGATCTGGATCTCTACGTCGGGAATTACATGGTGACCGACCCGAAGCTCGTACCCGCTCGCGGCAGCAAGAATGCCGACCACTGTCAGTACAAGGGCATTGCCGTCGCGTGTGGCCCACGGGGCGAACGGCCGATTCAAGATCAACTCTATCGGAATAACGGCTCCGGTGTCTTCACCGATGTCACCGCTCGGTCGGGGGTCTCGCTCGAGACTCCGCGCTACGCGCTTGGTGTCGTCACGTTCGACTACGACAACGACGGGGATCAGGATATTTACGTCGCCAACGACAGTGTCGCCAACTCCCTGTGGCGCAATAACGGCGATGGCACGTTTAGCGATCAGGGGCTGCGGTCGATGGCCGCACTCAACGCCGATGGCCGAAGTCAGGCTGGAATGGGAACCGATGCAGGCGACTTCGATGGCGATGGTTGGATGGACGTCGTCGTCACAAATTTCGCCCACGATCTCAACACGCTGTACCGCAACAAGGCCGGAAAGTTTTTTGTGGATGATTCACAATTGGCCGGCCTCGGGCCGACCTTCCTCACGTTGTCCTGGGGAGTCGGGCTCCGGGACTTCGATCGCGACGGCGATCTGGACCTGATGATCGCCAACGGGCATGTCTATCCGGAGGTCGACGGGTACTCGGTCGGCACGAAGTTTCGACAACGGAACCACCTCTTCCTCCAGACCGAGGGAAGGCTGAAACCACACAACGCCGCTGACGGAGATGGATTCTCGCTGGAACGATCGTTTCGTGGCGCTGCGTTCGCGGATTACGACAACGACGGCGACATCGATATCTTTCTGACAACGCTGGACGAACCGTCCGTTCTCCTGCGTAACGAACTTGATGACGACAGCCGGTGGTTCGGGGTGAGACTCATCGGCGAGAAGAGCAATCGGAGCGCCATCGGTGCTCGCGTCCGGCTTCGGGTCGGAGAGCGCAGCTGGGTTCAGGAGCGCGTGGGTGGAGGCTCGTATCTCTGCGGCTCCGATCCACGAATCCTGATTGGACTCGGCGACCTGAAGCAGCCGGTCTCCGCTGAGATTCAGTGGCCCGGTGGTGGTCGAGAAACGATCGCCGATGTGCCGCTTGGTCGCTGGCTGACGTGGCGCGAGGGCGAGAATTCGCGCTGATCCGGGTCGAATCCGACGCCCTTGCCTCACTGCACCCGGGGCCCCATCTTTTCCGTAAGCGCTGAGCGGGCCAGGTCCGATCGCGCCCCCCTCTTCGGCACAACGGGAGACGCAAGAGATGAAACGAAACGTGATGACGATTCTGGCGTTGTGGGTGGCTATCGCGGTCACCCCTGCCCTCGCCGCGGGCCCCATCGACGGCGAGATCGGCGCCATCTGGTGGGCCAACGACTTCGAGACGACGGGGGGCTCGACGGTGGTCTCCGGAGATGCCGGAGCGCCGGGCTATCGTGCGGAAGTCTGGCTATTCGAGGACTACGGATTACGCGCAGGGCAATACCGCTCGTCCCTGGGTGACTTCTCCTTCGATGATGCCGAATCCGTCAGCGTCGATTTCCTCTGGCGGGTACTCTCGCCCACCGAGAATAACTTCCTGGCGGTCGGCGCCGGATGGCAAGACATGGACCTTGCGACCGTCGGCTTGGCGGGCGACACGTCCGGCGCTCGTTTGACTGCAGAGGGGCGCGCCGCTGCCGCAGGATTTGTCTACGTCTACGGACAGGTCAGCTACCTACCGAGTCTCGCGGACGCCGATGCGACGATCATCACGGACGGCACATTCGAGGATCTATCCGGTATCGAGACCGAGGTCGGGGCGTCGTTCAAACTTGCACCGTTCGTCTCCCTCCGTGCCGGTTATCGCTCGCAGACCATCGACTTCACGCGGACGGGTTTCGTACCGCTACCGGGTCAACCGACCTCGGTCGACGGCGAGATTGAGTCGTCCGGTTTCCTCGCGGGACTGACTGTCCGATTCTGAGCGCGGTCGACAGTCTCGATCACAGCCCCTACGATGAGGGCCATGGCCGAGCTCCTGCAGATCCGAGATCCCCTTCGCTCCCTGGCGCGTACGATGTCGAGGACGATCGAGACGTTCGACCTGATCCGTGATGGCGATCGCATCCTTGTCGCCATTTCCGGCGGCAAGGACAGCTACACCATGCTGCAACTGCTCGATCGTGCTCGTCGTCGTGCTCCAATTCGGTTCGAACTCGTCGCGTTTCATCTCGACCAGAAACAACCGGGGTACGACGGAGCGCCACTGCGAGCCTGGCTGGAGGCGGCCGGCATCGAATTCGTGATCCATGGGGAAGACACGTACAGCGCGGTGCTCACGACACAGGAGCGGACGGGCGAGCATACGTATTGTCGTGTCTGTTCTCGTCTGAGACGGGGAATTCTCTACGAAGCGGCCGATCGGTTGGGCTGCAACAAGATCGCACTGGGTCATCATCGAGACGATGCCATCGAGACGCTTCTTCTAAACCTGTTCTTCTCGGGTCGGCTGCAAGCGATGCCGGCCCGCTACACGACCAACGACGAACGATTCGAAGTCATCCGCCCTCTCATCGAGTGCTCGGAGAGTTCCATTGCGGCCCACGCGGAACAGGCCCGCTTTCCGATTCTGCCTTGCAACCTTTGCGGGTCTCAGAGCGATCTCAAACGAGTCGAGATCAAGCGCCTGCTGACGGACCTCGAAGAACGCATCCCCGATCTTCGCTCCGTGATGACCGCGGCGCTCAAGAACGTGCGTCCAAGTCATCTACTGGATGCCGAGGTTGCAGAAGCCTGGAGCCGATCGGCCGATCAATACGAGCCGCGTCGCTAGCCCGCGCGAGCTTCCAGCAAAGCATCCGCCAGCGAACGGAGGTCTGTGTACTCCCAATCGGGAACCGGCGAGTTCGGTCGGGGTTCCGCTTGACGGTTGATCCATGCCGACGGCAGTTCTCTCTGGTTGGCAGGCTCGATATCGTGGAACAGACTCTGCGCGGCATGGAGCCAACTCCTTGCGCCAATCTTCTGCGCCGCGGTCTCGAAGTGTGCGGGCCCCGGTTTGTAGCCCCGGACCTCCTCCGCGGTGACTCGAAGATCGATCGGAACACCCAGAGACTTCAGCGTGCCGTCCAACAACTTGTCGTCGACGTTCGAGAGGATTCCCACCTCGATCCCGCTGCCACGTATGGCGCCTAGCGCAGCGATCGTATCGGGAAACACGGGCCATGTCGGCAGGCTATCGGCCAGGAACTCAGCCTCGGCCCCAGTGAGCGTCCAACCCAGGCGTCGACCGATCTCCATCGCAGTGAGACGCAACACGTCGCGATAGGAGCGATAGGCCCCGGCCTCGAAGCCGGCCTCAATCTCGATGTAGTGATCCAACACCTCGGGGACGTTCACAACGTGCCCTGCTCGCCCGGCTACGGTGCGAAACGCGTCTGCGATCCCGCCACGCCAATCGACCAGAGTCCCGTAGCAGTCGAACGTCACAACGTCGAAGACGGGTAGTCTCGCCGACTCCATCAGGGTTTCTCGAGGACCTCTTCGACTGCAGCCACCAGCTCGTCCATCGAGAACGGCTTTCGAAGCACCCGGGCCGCCCCTAGTACCTTCGCGCTGTTGAGGAATACATCGTTGGGCGCGCCGCTTATCGCGATGAGTCGGATCGACGGGTGGCTCTTCCGCAATGAACGAATGACCTCGATGCCGTCGAAGTCGGGCATGAGGATGTCTGAAATGACAACGTCCGGTTTGAACTCGTCGACAATACCAACCGCCGCCGCCCCGTCTGCGGCGTCGCGCACCTCGTACCCCGATTGTTCCAGCCGAATCCGCACGAGCCGACGAATCATCGGCTCGTCGTCGACGATTAGAATCGTTCTGGACACGCGAGTCACCCCCAGTTTTCCCGATCTTATGCTATGGCCCTTCTTATCGAGGGAGAACGACCGGAGACGGCGTCACCACCCGCTCGACCGGATTCTCGCCTAGCATCTCAAGTAGATACGCAACGGCGCGCTCGAGGGTGGGGTCCTGGCCCTGACTCACGAGAGTCGGATGATCGACAACCTCCTCATCCGGTGCAACGCCCTCGTTCTCGACAGCCCAATTTCCGTCGGTATCGATGAACCGAAATGTGGGTACGTTGATGGACCCGCCGTCGATGAACCCGGGATTGCCGGAAAGACCGATGAGCCCTCCCCATGTCCGTGTCCCCAACAGTGGGCCAAGTCCGAGCTTCTTGAAATAGTACGGGAACGCATCTCCGCCGGAACTTGAATAGTGATTCGTCAGGCAGACCTTCGGACCGACATGCGAATACTGAGGCGTCGGGTTCGGCTCTACCCCGCGAAACTTCCAGTAATTGAGACGCTCTCTCGTGAGCAGTTCGACCATTCGATCGGGAATGAAACCACCACCGTTGTAACGAACGTCGATCACCAGGGCGTCGCGATCGGCCTGCGGGTAGAAATACTTTCGCAGTTCGCGATTTCCATCGGTGGCGGTATTCGGTAGGTGGATATAGCCGACTCGACCACCGGAAAGACGATCGACGAGATCGCGACGGGACTGGGTCCATTTCAGGTATCGAAGGTTGGTCTCTCGGGCCAACGGGCGAACGATTTCGACACGTGCCCCCTCTTCTTTCGGTCGATCGTTGACGAGCAATTCGACCTGATGCCCCGCGGTCCCCTCCAGAAGTCGATAGAAATTGTCGACTCCCTTCGTGCTGACGCCATCGACGGCGAGGATCCAATCGCCCTCGTGAACGTTCACGCCGGTCTCCGTCAGGGGCGAACGAAACGCGTCGTGCCAGTTCTCGCCGGGGAAAACTTCGGCGACCCGATAGAAACCTGACGGTCCTTTCTGGATCTCCGCCCCGAGAAGGCCTCCGTCTCGACGCGGCACGGTCGGCATGTCTCCGGAGTTGACGTAGTAGTGACCGGCGTTGAGTTCCCCACCCATTTCGCCGAGGATATAGTCGAGATCGGCGCGATGATGCACATGCTCGACCAGAGGTTCGTACAGGTCGTGAATGGCATCCCAGTCGACGCCATGCATCTCCGGGTCGTAGAACCAGTCCCGTGTAATTCGCCACGCGTCATTGAAAATCTGAAGCCACTCGGCAGCCGGGTCCACGCGTGCCACCAGTCCGCTCAGATCCAGGCCCCCGGATGACGCGTCCTGCCCGGCCTTTCGATCGATGATCCGCCAGTTCTCACCCTGAGCGACCAGGAGCTTCGATCCGTTGGCGGAAAGCGCGTAGTTCCCGCTGCCCTCGAGGATCGTCTCGGTCTCCTCACTCTCGACGTTGAACTGTCGGATCGACGGAGGCGAGTTTTGGTCGAATTGCGCGAACACGAGTCCGTCTTCGGTTCCTGCCAGGCTTCCGTAGTTCCCTGCCGACGCGGGAAGCGCCACCACGCGATGTGCGATTCCTTCCACATCGATCGTGACACGCACGTCCTCGCCCTCCGCCTCGTCGTCGTCGGCCTCCTCCTCTTCCGATTCCTCCGATTCGGTGAACGGCTCCTCATCGCTTGTTGCCTTGAGGAGCGACGGACCGTCGCTACTCAGTGTCGCCGCGTAGATCCTCGTCGGTCGTGTGTAGAAATAGTTGAACTCGTAGCCGCTGAACGTGAGGTTGTAGTCGCGGTCGGAAAGGAAATAGAGAAAGTCGCCCTTTCCTCCGAATACCGGCTGGTAATCATTGGTAAATTCGTCCGTCAGGCGATGTTTGTCTCCGGACTCCAGATCGTGGACGTAAACCGATGAGAACTGGCTGGCGTCGTTCTTCGTATAGGCGAGCCAGCGGCTGTCGGGAGACCACGAGTAGCTGGTGATGTCGTTGTAGTCGGAGTGATCGACGTCCGTCACCCTTCCGGTGTCGATCGTGACGTAACGCAACCGTTGGCTTCGGTCCCCCCACGCCAACATCTTCGAGTCGGGGGACCAGACCGGCGGGAATCGCCAGACGTCTCCGCCGCTGGTTACCCGACGCTCCTCCCCCTTGCCGTCCTGTCGTCGGACATAGATCTCGTACTCGCCGCTGCGGTCACTCTGGTACGCGAGCAGACGACCGTCCGGCGACCAGGCGGGGTGCAGCTCCCGGACCCCGGCAGATCGCGTGAGATTCCTCGCCGAACCATCTTCGGCCGGGACGGTGAACATCTCGCCGCGGGCCACGAAGACGGCGCGCTTCCCGGTCGGAGAGATATCGCCACCGGTGACCCAGTCCGACACATTCCGCAACCCGGCAATCGTACCGACAAAGTTACCGTTTAGCCGGATGTCGATCCGCTCACTCTCATCCGCGCCCGGATCGAAGCGGTGCAGACTGCCTCCCGCCTCGTAGACGACCTGCTTCGGCCCCGCACTGGGCCACAACACATCGAAGTTTTCGTGGTTGGTCACTCTGCGAAGATCTTCGCCTGACGTCGTCATTGCGTAGAGGTTGAGCCGCTTTTCTCGATCCGACGTGAAGTAGATGCTGTCTTCGACCCAGACGGGTTGGTTGTCCGTGGCGACGTGATCGGTCAACTGGCGCGCATCGTGCGATTCCAGATCGAAGATCCAGACGTCCTGTGCACGGCCGCCTCGGTAACGCTTCCACGTGCGAAACTCGCGATCGATGGGGGTGTAGACGTACTGTTTTCCGTCGGGCGACAACATGCCGCCACCCGTCTCCGGGACGGCGAGCGGTTGCTCCATACCCCCATCGACCGGAACGACGTAGGGGCGCCCCAGTCGAACACCCCACGGCAGCCGGTTGGCGCGAAACACCACGTGCTTCCCGTCGCGGGTCCAGTCGAGAACCCGGTAATCGAATCCACCACGCGGTGGCATGGGCCCCACATCGTTGTAGAAGGTCAGCTGTCGCTGGTTGCTCCCATCCGCATCCATGACCCAGACCTGGCGATTTCCGGAGTACTCGGCGGAGTAAGCGACCCGGCTTCCGTCCGGCGAGAACTTCGGAAAGAGCTCCTGGCCCGTGTGTCCGGTTAGTCGATGGCCCTCGCCTCCTCGGCTACTCGCTATCCAGATGTCTCCCGCGTGCACGAAGACGACACGATCGCCGTGGATGTCCGGGAAGCGCAGTAGACGGGTACTCTGTTTGTCCGCTGCATGGAAGGACCCGGTCACGAGCCCAATTGCTATGACCATCACGAACCGGGCGGCCCACAGGGCGGTGGCCCTGCGATCTTGGAAACGCATCGTTCATCCCCTTATGGTCTGGGTACGTACCGCACGGCTGGCGGAGTCACCCGCGGGGATGATACTAGAGTGAGACGGTGGGCCGCCTCTCGATCAGGTCCGCTTCTTACGCTTCCGAGCGGCGGCGCGATGCTGCCTGCCGAAGAAGACGTTAATCGGATTCGACCGCGACAGGAAGGGCACGGTCAATCGCTGACGATGTCCTAGGCGTGCCAACTGGCGTCGAAGCTCGGTGTGCTTGGGTTCCTGGCGCAGGCCGCTGATGACGGCCTCGTGAGCCTTTCCGCGGAAGCCTGCGGCCAGGAGCGTGTGGCTCAGATTGAGATACAGATCCGGGTTGTAACGCTCGATCCGTGTGGCCCGTTTGCAACAGCGAACGGCTTCATGTCTCTTGCTCCGAGTCTTGCTCAGACACAGGCCGTAATAGCTGAGGTAGCGAGCCTGAGGGTCCTTGACGTTGAACCGTTTCTCCAGCGAGACGGCGGCCTCAAAAAAGGCGAGCGCCTCGCGCATTCGGTTCTCCCCAAGCGCAGTCACCCCGTGCTCAAAACTCTCTTCTGCAGCGCGCATCAGCATCCGACGGTCCCTCCACCCTCTTGTATCAATTCCAATATCGGCCCCTGCGGACGGACGTTCCATACCCGATTTCGTGGGCTGAATAACGGAATCGTGACCGCGCCTGGAGAATTTCGGAACCCGTCACGGAATTCTCCCGTATCGTCTAGTGACACGTGGAGCGGAGAGTCAAGAAATGACACAAGAACCTAGGCGTCTATACCGCAGCCGGCGGGGCCAGATATTGGGCATCTGCGCCGGTCTCGGAGAGTATTTTGACCGTGATCCGGTTCTGTTCCGTCTGGCGTGGGCCGTCGTGACCCTGACGACAGCGGTGGTCCCCGGTCTTCTGGCCTACGGGGTTGCCTGGCTCATCATGCCGGCCGAGCCGATTCGTCTGCCTCGCTCGACGACCGCCGCGCCGTCCTTCGTCGATCCGCAACCGTAGAGCCGATCAGGCGAATCGGCGGCTCAGGTGATGAAGGGCCTGGCGCTGCCACCATTCCCATTGATGATGGGAATCGCGGCCCCAGAGATCGCATTCGTGTGGAATGTCCTTCGCCTCGAGAAGGCTGGCGAGTTGCTGGGTCTCCTCGATATTGCCGTCCTCCCATCGGCCCTGCCCGCAGACCAGACTTAGATGGGTATGACGACGTATGGCTTCGAGTGGCTCGCCTTCGAGTCCGGGAACGTACGCGAGCGGATTCGAAAAATAGATGTCGCCGTCGGAATACCCGTCGGTAAGCCACGTGGCATCGTAGCGACCACTCATACAAAGTGCGTACTGGAAGGTCTGCGGGTTCTTCAGTGCGAAGTTGGCAGAGTAGAGAGCTCCGAGGCTTGTGCCGGTAACGGCGATGGGGATCTGTTCACTCTTACAATCTTCACGAATCAACTCTGCCAGCTCTTCGTTGATGTAACTCTCGTATGCACGATGGCGGGCCATCCTCTCCTGCGGCGAACCTTCCTTGCGGGTCCACGCCTCGGCGACGTTGGATTCTGTGCAGAACAGCTTGATCTTGCCGCCGTCGATCAGATCGGAGAGGGCGTCCACCATCCCATTGGCATCCCACTCATGGGCCATGCCGGCTGCCGACGGGAAGACGAGCACCGGCATGCCGAAGTGCCCGAAGCGCCAGAGGTGAACGCGGCGACCCATCGCGGCGCTCTCAATCAACTCGTGCTTACGAAACATCCGTCCTCTCCGCTCCTGGGGTTCGGGGCGACACCTTACACCAGCGTCGTGTACCGCGCCCGACGACCCGGTCAGTCCTGCAATAACTTGTCGAACTGAAACTTGCGACCGCCCAGAGCGGCCCACGCGGCGAAAACGGTCAGTGCAGCCGGCAACAACAACGTCAAGTATGCGGTGGACGCGTACCACGCCCCTAGGTTGGCCGTCAGCGGAATCGTCGACAGGATATTGGCGCTGATGATCGTCACCGCAGCGGCCAGCAGTCCGCGACGGACGATGATCGTCACCAACATCAACCAGACGAGCGCCGAAACGACGATCGTCAACGTGATCACGAGCGGATCGGAGATCGTGGTCAGGGCCCCCGCGGCCTGAATCACCGTCATCATTACGAAGGTGGCGGCGACAGAGATCTTTCGCCCGCGAAAGACGATGCGAAAGATGACCAACAGGAACAGAACGGCCACCGGGAGGATCATAGCCTGGCGCACCTGACCGATCGTGATCCCCATGGCCTGTCGGTAGCCGTCAAGCGCGGCGACGCTTACGGCGCTAGGAGCGATCGCCGTCTTCCCGAGCCACGACGGCAGGAGAGTGGTCAGGCTCCCAAGAACGGACATGATCGCGCCGCCCGCGACGCCCACGAGGAGATCTCTTCCGACCCAGGGATCTTTCCAGCGTCCGGTCAGGAGCCTGGTCCACGAAATCAGGGTGTCCGGCCACAGCTTCCGCATGTAGGGCTCGACGGCCACGTAGAACGTCCAGACCATCGCTCCGAGAAACAACGACGTCTTGATAGCGTCGATCAGGAGGAACAGCTCAGCCCCCACGGTGGCCACGTGGTGGGCCACCAGGAGCCAGGTCGCCAAATTCACGCCGACCATGAACAGTGCCAACCGCAAAGCTCCACGTGTGTCACTGCGTCCAAGGCGAATGTGTCGGCGAGCGACAAGTCCTGCGATCAGCACCAGTACCGCGACAATCGACAGAATCACGATACCGACCGTCTGATTGGCCCCTCCGGTGGTCTGGGCGGTTCGCGTTCTTTCGGTCCAATCGGCCGTCACACGCATCCAGTTGACCCGTCCCGCCGTGGCCCCGACATCCACATGGACGATCTCATCGTTGTCGGGATAGTGTGCCGTCCACGCTTTGCGCACGTCGGCATGAACCACCGGGCTCCAGACCGGGGCGACCTCCTGCAGCGTTTCGAGGTCAAGACCCGCGAGACTTATCGGCTGAATCCAGTCGGGTTCGGCAATGTCGACAGGCTCCTCCTTCCCGCCCTCGCTCTCGTCGGGAGTTCGCTCGTCGGGAACCGCGACGAAACTGAGGAGTCGTCCGCTGCTGTCGGTAGTGACGCTGATCATGCCGGCCAGCACGAGAGGTGGATTGGTTGACGACGGAGCGCCGGCTGCTCTGGACGCGACCAGCCGATTCGGGCTCTGTCGATAGATAAAGATCAGCGGCGATGGTCGAACCATGTGAAGGTCACGCCACGCGTCGCTGCCACTCAATGTGTCGGTTCGGTCGTTTTGATAGTCGTTGTCGTAGGCGTAGCCGCCGATCCGATCCAGCGCAGCGTCGCTATAACCCATCTCCGTGATGATGTTTCGCGCATCGGCCATCAACGCAGCGGGTGGTTTGGCCTCGGGGAAGAAGTTCGGTAACCGGAGCTGGTCCGACATCCAGATCAGCATCGCCAACGCAACGAGCGAGGTTGCGACAAGCCCCAGGACGATACCGGGATGCAGTCCCTCGCTACGCCCCGCATCCGCCACCATTTCTGGAGACGGGGTCTCCCCTGCCGCCAGGGCTGCAGCCAGCGGATCTCCACCCGGCAGTGACGCCGCGACGTTCAGGGCGGACGCCGGTCTCCGTGACGAGTCCTTTTCAAGACAACGCAGGATCGCCTGCTCGACAAGCGGGTCGATATCCGGCACAAGCGTGGTGGGCGTCGATGGCATGGACTCTTGTTGCAGCCGGCTGATCTCGGCGACCGAGGATGCGTCGAATGCCTTGTCCCCGGTGAACAGTTCGTAAAGCACGAGGCCAAGTGCATAGACGTCACTCTGGACCGTGACTTCCTTGCCGGAGAGCTGCTCGGGAGACATGTACGCCGGTGTCCCGACACGGACTTCATTGCCGGAGAACTCCTCCGCGAGGCCAGCCAGCCCGAAATCCGTAATCCGGACCTGACCGCGCCCATCCAGCATGATGTTGGCCGGCTTGAGATCTCGATGAATGATTCCCTGCGTGTGGGCGGCGTGAAGCCCCGCGCAGATCTGACGCGCGATCTGGGTTGCCTTGTCGCTTGAGATCCTGCCGATGCGACGGAGCAGCGTCGACAGATCTTCGCCGTCCACGAATTCCATCGAGATGAAGTGTTGGCCGTCGATCTCACTGATGTCGTAGACACGACAGACGTTGGCGTGGGAGACCTGACGGGCGATGCGGACTTCGTGAAGAAACCGCCGGAGTCGATCCGGATTTTGCGCCAACTCGATCGGCAAGAATTTCAGCGCGACCGATTGGCCCAGCTTCACGTCGTCGGCCCGATAGACCTCCCCCATCCCTCCCTTGCCCAGCGGGCCGATGATGCGGTAGCGGTCTGCCAGCAGAACACCCGGTGCGAACCGGTCCCCGGCGGTCGTCTGAATTCCACTCACCGAGGACGTGGTCGAGGAGATGCTGGTCTGGGTGATATCGGCCGAAGTGGGGACGTCGGCTCCGCAGTTTCCACACGATGTCGAATTGCCGGTGACAGCCGATCGACAACTCGGGCACGATCGCATGAACTGGCTCATCGCTGTTGAACCCGGGAGCCACCCACAACGGCCAGACGCTGCCCCTCGTCGAAACGGACCCAGCACTTCGTCCCGCCGTCGTAGTCCGGCGCCTCCAGAAGCAACGACGCCGGCTGCCCGCCGACGGTGCATGGACGCTCCGACGCCGTATCGAGACCGCGCCAGGTGCGGATGAATGGGTTCTGCTCCCACTCCTCACCGATGGTCGAGGAATCGGTGTGTCCGGGATACACCTCTGTTCCGTGAGGCAGTCGCATCAGGATGTCCATGATCGAGTACTGAAGATCCTCAAACGAGGCGTGACCGGGTCCGACCGTTCCGCCGACGGTTCGTCGAAACAGGGTATCGCCGGTGAACACGCGCTGCTCGTTGACGAGATACGCTAGTTGCCCCACCGTATGGCCGGGAGTGAGAAGCGCGCGGATATGTAGATCCCCCACGACGAGCTCATCGCCGTCCTCGAGTTGTTGGTCCAGGCGACCGAATAGCTCTCGCTCGTTACGATGGCCGCAGACGGGACAACCAAATCGATCGCGATAGGCATCATTGAATTGGACGTGATCGATGTGGTGGTGGGTGCAAAGGACGTAGGTCAGTTCCAGTCGGAGGCTCTCGAGCTTGTGCACGATCGGCCCCATCGGACCGCCGGTGTCGATGAGCACCGCCTTCCCACCGGGACGATCCGCCAGGAGATAGGTGTTCGATAACCAGCCGTCGCTCATGCTCTTTTCGACGATCATCGAACGTTTACCCTCACCCAAGTGCGCGCCAATCTATCACGACACGCTGATTTCCCCGTGGTCTCGGTGCTATTGTGGGTCAGCGGACGTTGCACACCAGGCGGAATCGGACCGGACCATGAAAGTCCCTCTCGGCGAGAAGCAGGCGCAATCGGTTCTGCTGGTACGCGCATTCGAGGAATCGGATCGCAAGGGGCAACTCCTCACCGAGAATCTCCGATCCGGCGCGACTCGACGCGCTTTGATGGTAACCGGGTTCTCCAGGTCGGGTCCGAAAACCCAGATGGCTGACTCGGTTCGCAACAGCGAGACCATTTCCCGCCGGGCCCGCATCATCTACGAAGCCCTACGACGGCGAGTTCCGATCCTGGTCTCGATCATGCATCTCGTTCGACTCGGTAGCGGAACCACGCCCTCGTTGCTCGGACTATCGCTGCTGCTTGGCATTCTCCTCATGCGCGTGGCAACGCGGGACGGGATCGACCTGTTGGCCTGGCCGATCTACCTGCTCCTATTCTGGAACCTGCTGGCCTATTTCATGATCTTTGTGATGGAGCTTCTCCGACGATGGGTTACCCAGGTCCACGCCGCCAGCGAGAGAATTCGTCATCGACTCCTGCGTCGCGGTATTGCCACGTACCTCGCGGCGACCTTTCTGCGGTGGGCGTTGTGGCGACGGTTGCAACGATGGAAATTGAGTCACGACGGTAATCCACGTCGAAGAGAGATCGTCACACGGGCGGTGATCCGGTTCGCCGCACTCTGGCATCGACTGGCCGGCGACCTGCTTTCGGCGCGAGTACGAGAGCTTCTTCACTGGTCGGTGGTGTTTCTCGCTATCGGCATTTGTCTCGATCTTCAGATTCGGGGAAGTGACTCGGGCGCGAGGATCAGTTGGCACGGCTCGTGGTTGGAGGTCGGGCACGCCCACGTGTTCCTCGAAACGGTCCTCGCTCCGGCGTCGTGGATCACCCGTTTGCCCGTGCCGGATCTGGCCGCCGTCTCCGCGCCGGGAGACGTCGGGCGCTGGGTTCTTCTGCTCTCCGTGACGCTCGCCCTTTTCGTCATTCTCCCGCGAACGTTGCTTGCCATCGGTGAACGACTGCGATCGCGACGGCTTGCGGCGGGTCTCGGCGTCGATACCGACGACGGGTACTATCGTCGAGCGTTCGTGGAGTGGCGTGGTGACAGCTCGAGAGCCGTCATCCATCCGTTCGGCTATCGCCCGCCACCGCCGACCATCCCGTCCGTCAATGCGGTGCTCTACGATCTACTCGGAGCCCGCGCGGCCATTCAGTGCGCCGAGCCTGTCGACTCCACACGCTTCCAGACGATGATCCACGAACTTCGATCTGCGGGCGACGAGCGTCGTCGTACGCGGGTCGTACTGTTCAACCTGTCTCAGGACCCGCATCCCGAGATCCACGGTCGGTTTCTCATTGATCTCAAACAACGCCTCGAACAAACGGGCGAGAGGCTGTTGGTTCTCGTGGATCCCGCCCATGCTCTCCAGACGCGCACGCCGTCGCGGGAGAGGAAGCGCCGCATGGAGATCTGGCGCTCGGTCATCGCCGGAACGGGACTCGAGACAGAGGAATTGAACGTCGGGCGACCGACGGGAGACGATTGGCTGGGGCGGGTCGCCAAGAACGCGTGGCTCCCCGCATCCAACCCCTAGCGACCAGGATCTTAGGACCGTCCCTTCGACGGCGTCGTTGCTCCGCCCTCGGGACGCGAGTCCTCGCGAAAGTGACATCCTCGACTGGTTGGATTGCGGCCGGCCGCGCGGGCGATCACCGACGCCACCAGTACCGAATTTCGCAACCCGATCAGATCGTCGGTGAGATACGCGCGGCCGTAGAATTCCTCAATGTGGAGGAGGAGTCTCTGCAACTCGCGGTTGGCGCGATCGAGCCGATGGGCGTTGCGAACCAGGCCGACGTAGTGCCACATGACGTTGCGAATCGCCTGAAGATCGACCTGGATGAGGGCTGGATCGGCCTCGTAGGTGAGATCGCTCTCGTCCCATTCTGGAATCGTGCCGGTGGCGGTTCTGGGCAGCGACGGCGCCTGCCGAATGTGTTCCGCGGCTTGCTGCCCCCACACAAGCCCTTCGAGAAGCGATGTACTGGCCAGTCGATTGGCACCATGAAGACCGGTGCACGCGACCTCACCTATCGCATAGAGATTGCCCAACGTGGTGCGGCCATGGAGATCCGTCAGGACTCCGCCGCACGCGTAGTGAGCCGCGGGGACGACAGGGATCGGCTGGCGGGCGATATCGATGTTCACGGTCAGGCAGGCGGCATGAATCCAAGGGAACCGTCCACGAATGTAGTCGGCGTCTCGCTGCCCCGCGATATCGAGGAGAACGTACGGATGATCGCTCGCCAGCATCTCGGCGTAGATGGCCCGTGCGACGACGTCGCGGGTCGCCAACTCCAACTTGTCGGGTGCGTAGCGAACCATGAACCGTTCGCCGTCGGGAGTTAGCAGCCGTGCTCCTTCACCCCGGACAGCTTCGCTGATGAGGATCTTCATCACCCCGGGCATGTGCAGCGTCGTTGGATGAAACTGAACATACTCGGAATTCACGACGCGTGCTCCGGCGCGATAGGCCATCGCCAGACCGTCACCACGGGCCCCCGGTGGGTTCGAGGTATTGAGATAGATCTGCCCGAGCCCTCCGGTAGCAAGGACGGTGGCATCCGCTACGATCGGCTCGACCCGTCGCGCTTGACTATCGAACACGTAGGCACCGCGGCAATCCGGTGGATCGTAGACGGCCAATGGGTCGCGAGAGTGATGAGGGAACGTCAACAAGTCGACGGCGGTGTGGGAGGTCTTCAGTTCGACGTTGTCTCGCTCGGACAGTGACCGCAATAGAGCCTGCATGATCGCGCGGCCGGTCCCATCGCCGACGTGCAGGATGCGACGCTGTGAATGGGCAGCCTCGAGTCCATATTGCAGACTACCGTCGTCCGCCCGATCGAAACCGACACCGGCCTCATCGATCAGGACGGACTGCAGAAGTTCGGGACCGCGCCGCGCAAGTAGATCTGCCGCGCGGTCAAGAGTGAGCCCTGCACCGGCCTTGAGAATATCGTCACTCAGCAGAGGCGAAGAATCGCCATCGCCGATCCCGACGATGCCGCCCTGTGCCAGGCTGGAGTTGCAGTCCTCGGGTTCGGCGGCACGAGTCAGAACGGTGATCTGTCGCTCGCCGTCTCGGGACAACTCGAGCGCCGCGGTCAGACCCGCAAGCCCCGAACCGATGATCAGGACATCTGTTTGGTGGGGCATTCAGGTCCCGACGTCGCCACACTCGGTGGCACCGCAAGCATTTTTCTGATGGACACCTCGGCACGTACGCGGATGTCGTCGGGAACCTCGATCTTGTAGCGATCGTACAAGAGAGCGTCGCGGGTCTCCTCGAGTGTGATCTCGTTCATGTGTGGGCAGCGAACACTACACATGCGTAGCATCTCTTTATCGGGGTTGGCGCCGGCAATATTATCGCCCATCGCACATTCGGTGAGGAGAAGGTAGCGACCGGCGCTGGACTCCTCGACAGCCTTGATCATCGCGGTCGTGCTTCCCGAGTAATCCGAGGCTGCAACGACCTCCGGGCTGCACTCGGGGTGCGCCAGGATCATCGTATCCGGGAACTGCTTGCGGACGTTCTCTATATCCTCGACGGTAAACTTCTCATGAACCTCGCACCGACCATGCCAACCGATGAGATCCGGTCGTGAATCCTCCGAGACCACTTCGAAGCTGCCGTCTTTCGCCGGCAGCAAGATGGTCTTGCCGGTTTCGATCGCGACATTTCGGGCGAGGAACTCATCGGGGAGGAAGATGACCTGATCCGAGTCCAGACTCTTGACGACCTCTGCCGCGTTCCCCGACGTACAACAGACATCCACTTCCGCTTTGACATCCGCATACGTATTCACGTAGCAAACCACGGGAATATCAGGAAACTGTTCTCGAATCCGACGGACGTCTGCTGCCGTGATGCTCGAGGCCAACGAGCAGCCTCCGGCGGCAGACGGCAAGAGCACCGTTTTTGTTGGACTGAGGATCTTCGCGGTCTCGGCCATGAATCGAACACCGCAGAAGACAATCACATCCTGCTCGACCGCGGCGGCACGTCGGCTGAGTTCGAGTGAATCCCCACGAATATCCGGAACGGAATGAAATAGTGCCGGCTCCATGTAGTTATGAGCAAGGATGACAGCATTGCGTTCACGCTTGAGAACCTCGATCTCCGCCGCGACCTCGGCCTTCATTCGCAACTCGAAGTCAGGCATGACATCGGAGAGGCGCCGCTTCAGATTCTCGTAGATCGAGTCGATCATTTTGCTCCACCATCCATCTAACGAAAGTACCAAAGCGGGGTACGGATCGCAATTTGAACACCGTTATAATCCCCTCGCGATACGGTGCCCCTCTGGCGAGGTTTATCGTGGAATAATAGACCGTTTCCCTGAGGAGCCGAGATGAACGTTCTGGTGGTTTCGCCGGGTTATCCCGGCGAGGTTGGTTACTTCACACGTGGCCTGGCTGCGACCGGCGCTCGCGTATTCGGGATCGGTGACCAGCCGCGTTCAGCACTCGCCGAAGAAGTTCAGGATTGTCTCACCGCCCATCTTCATGTGCCGAACCTTTGGGACCTCGATCAAACGGCCCAACGGGTTACCCACGAGGCCCACTCCAACGGAATCCGTTTCCACCGCATCGAGTGCCTGTGGGAACCCGGCATGATGCTGGCGGCGAAACTTCGTGAGGTCCTCGGGGTCCCCGGCCTCAACATGGTGCAGACCCATCCGTTCCGCGACAAGGAGGCCATGAAGCAGACGCTGGATGCGGCCGGGATCCGGACGCCGCGTCATCGGCACGCACGGACACTCGACGAATGCAGGGACGCCGCACGCGAAATCGGTTACCCGCTGATCATCAAGCCGATCTCCGGCGCCGGCTCGTCGGACACGCATCGAGTGGATAGCGACGATGAGTTGTCGCGCGTTCTCCCCTTGCTGGGCCACGTGGAAGACGTCAGCGTCGAGGAGTTTATCGACGGCGAGGAGTTCACATACGACACCATCTGCGCGAACGGGGAAATTCTCTACGAGAACATCGGCTACTATCGTCCACGCCCACTCCAGCAGAAACAGTTCGAGTGGATCAGCCCAAGTTGCGTCTGCGTTCGGGACATCGGCGTCTCCCATCTGGCGGATGGACGACGCATGGGCCACGAGGTCATTGCGGCGCTGGCGTATGACACCGGATTCACCCACATGGAGTGGTATCGAAAGGCCGATGGCGAAGTGGTCTTTGGCGAGATTGGCGCTCGACCGGCCGGGGCACGACTTGTGGAAGCGATGTGTTTTTCAAGCGACGCCGATATCTTTCGCGCGTGGGCCGAGGCGATCTGCCACGGGCGCCTGCTGCATCCGGTTGAACGACACTACAACGCCGGGATCGTGTTCAAGCGTGCCCGTGGCGAAGGAAGGATTCGACGGATCGACGGTGTCGATAAGATCCGCGAAGAGTTCGGTCATCATCTGGTGAAGGTCGACCTGCTACCGATCGGAGCACAACGACGGGACTGGCAGCAGGCACAGATCTCCGACGGCTATCTCATCGTTCGTCACGAGGATCTCGATGCGACGTTCAGCATGGCCGATCGAATTGCCGATGAGGTTCAGCTGTACGCGGAATAGCGTCGTCTCTAGACTGGAATGGTGGCCGTACCGTTGTCCGCCTGCCCGCCGCGATGCTGACCGTCGTGAACGCGGACCCACACGCCGAATACGAATAGGTAGACGTGGTCTCTTCTCATGACCGGCCACTCTCGACCGTCGGTCCAGCCCCCGGACGTCGACGGATGCATCGTGTAACCGGTGGTCGCGCGCGCTACGAACGGATAGATCCAGCGTTCGGAATAGCCGATCGCGATGCAGCGCCGACAGAGGTGCGGGTCGGAGAACGCGCTCCAGGACTGCTCGTCGGCGAACATCTCGCCGTTGTATGCCGAAAATGTCCTTGCCAGGTCATTCTGCTTGTGAACGCTGAGCACCGACGCGATTCGCGGGTGAACCATGAATCGGCGGGCCGGCAGTCCATCGTCGACCAACAGATCGCGATCGGACCCGACGTTCACGAGGAATGCAAGATCGTCGGCCACCATTTCGGGCATTCTCCGAATCAGTGCACCGCGCCCGACCCATAGCCACAGACCGGCCTGGACCAGAACCACGATCAGAAGGACTTGAGCCACGCGGCGAATCGGGCGACGCCGCCGCGTCTGATCCCGTCGCTCTGGCTGCTCTTCGCCCTCGATCATCGTGTCCTCCTGGTGTTTGCCATTTTAGACCGTCTGACCGGTCGCGCTGTTAGAATCCTTCGAGGGGAGGTCTCGATATTCGAATCTCGCACCTAGTTGCCGTCGGTCTCGGAGGTGGGGTCGGCTCGATCCTGCGGTTTGCACTCACCCGGCTCGCCGAACGTACCGTGATCGCCGCCGGTCTCCCGCTCGGAACGCTCATCGTGAACGTCACTGGCTGCCTGGGCGTTGGTCTCCTGTTCGGCTGGGCGCCGTGGCGTGGGAACACCGACCACGTCCTCCATCGTCTTCTTGCATTCGGGTTTCTTGGCGGGTTTACGACCTTTTCCGCGTTCGGCCTGGAAGCGGTGCAACTGGTCCGGCAGGGAGAGACCTGGCGAGCCGTCAGCCACATCGGGCTGCACTTGATTCTGGGTTTCGTCGCTGTGGCGGTTGGCTTGATCTGCGGAGGCCAACTGCGCGGTGGCGAGTGAGAGGCGCGCCCGTCGCCCACGGGGTACGATGAACAGATGAGCTTCGAGGACTGTGAATCGCCTTCCGTCCCGTGGAAGGTCTTGATCCAAACGACCGACGATTTTCATCTTCAACTCGTCTGTTCGCTTCTTGGAGTGGCCCAGATTCCTCATACCGCTCAGGGTCAGTCCGCTCTTCGCCTCTATCCGTTGGGTGCCGCAGGCACGAAGACGACGAATCGGATGCTTGGCGCGACGGTGAAGGTTCCGGAGGATCGGCTCGAGGAAGCACGCGCACTGATAAGCGAGCCCGCGGTGGACATCGAGGACCCGTCATGAAGCAACGACTTCGCATCGTCCTTCTTCTCTTGCCACTGCTGGTGATCGGGAGGGTCGTGGGTCAGGAATCACCCCAGCCGGACCAACGCACGATCGAAGAGACGATGCGACAGCTCGAACAGGATATTCCCGGGCCGACCATGCGACTGGCTGCCGGTCGCCAGGCCGATGGAACGACTGACGTCAACGCCGTCCAGAGATTTGTCGAGTCGATGGTTGGAGAGACCTATCAGCGGGACGGCAATCGTACTTACTTCAGGTTGGCGGACAGCGAGATTCTTGTGATCTGCGATCCGGATGCGAACCGAATGCGCGTCATGACGCCGGTAGCCGAGGCGGACGGTCTATCACCGAACGACGTGGTTCGGATGCTCGAGGCCAATTTCGACGAGGCGCTCGACGCAAGGTACGCGCTCTGGAGTGACGTCGTGTGGGCGATCTTCGTTCATCCGCTTGCGGAACTCACACAACTCGAGTTCACAAGCGCGGTTCGCCAGGTGATCAACCTACAATTGAACTACGGAAGCACTTTCAGTAGCACCGATGTACAGTTCGGCGGCGAGACGGAAACGCCCTAGCAGCCTCGGGAATCTACCTTCGCCCCCGACGGCGAATCGGGGCACGCGTCGAGTCCGTCGTAGACTCCGTCGCCGTCGCCGTCCAGCGGGCAGCCGTTGCGATCGACTTTGGCGCCTGCCGGTGTTCCGAGGCAACGATCCATGCCAAGTCCGTCATGAACGCCGTCGCCGTCATCATCCCGCGGGCATCCGTCGGCATCGACTTCAACACCCTTCAACGTCCGGAGACACTTGTCGGCGCTATCCAGGACGCCATCCTCGTCGGCATCTCGCGGAGTGGCTAGACGCCCTCGCGTCGGCAGCAACGAGGCCGGGACGGGAGTTGTCTGCGGATAGTTTGGCGTGATTGCCGGGCACCCGAAACGATCAACGCCGGTCCCCGCCGCGGTGTGAGGGCAGCGATCTCGGGAGTTGACGACGCCGTCTCGATCTCCGTCTCGGACTCCGCCGACGGTCCACCCCAGACCGACCAGAGCGTCGATGGTCGTCAGATCTTCCCCGACAAAACCGTCCTCGGCCAGACTGCGGGAAACTCGGAGCTCCCAGCGTAGGCCGGCTCTGCGCCCGACCGGGACTCGCTGGCCGATGCCCGCCGATGCGACGCCAGTGGTGAAGTCAAGCGCGTTGTCGAACGTCAATTCGGACCAACCCCAGCCGGCGGAAACAAACCAGCGCGAATACCCGTCACGTCCCCACGTGTACGCGATCGCCGCTCGGCCCGTGATCGAATCACCGTCTCCGCGGAACCCGACGGTCGTGAACTCCGAAAGCAGCAGGTCCGTATACCAGTCCCAGTTCTTGAACAACGGCCCGGAGAGAAACGCGCCGAACGAGGGCTCAAAACTCTCCGCGCCGTCGCCCACGACGACATCGTCCGACTGGGTGAAGCTGCCGAGCACACCGATCTCAACAGGTGCACGATCTTGCGCCGCCATGGCCAGAGTGGATACCGACAGACCGGCTAAAAGCATCCACAGCAACGATCGTGTTCTCAATTTCGACATCGGCGAGGCTCTCCAGTGAGTGATGTGAGGAGGATAGCAGACCTCCGTGACCCCTATTCTACGAGTGACGACGGGAGTCGCGGAGATGAGAGCAGATCGACGAACACGCTCCATCGAGAGGCGGCCTCTTCTCCGCCCTCCCGCTCAACAAACGCCCGGACCATGTCCTGACCTAGGTTGTAGTTGATCACGTAGCTGCGGTACTTATCGATAAAATCGATCCGCTGTTCGGCTCGCGCCCGCGGCATCATCGCGTAAGTCGTCATCCAATCGATGGCCTCCTGGCTGGAAATAGTCCCATCCAGATAGTCTCGAGCCGCTTCGTTGCCTGCGTGGGCCAGCAACTCCTTGGCCTCTTCGACGGCGTAGTACGTCTCGACTCGTGTGGCATCTAGACCAGCCTTCGGGAACAGGACCTCACGCTCGTATTCGATCCGCTGGTCCCCCGGAAACGCCATCGTGATGCCGAAGTTGGCCGTCCCCTCCGCGATCAACGACTGCGGGCTGAAGAGCGGGTAGATTGAGAATTCGATCCATCCATTTTCCTTCAGCAACGTCTTCTCGAGTAACACGTTGTAGACGTGATGACCCGGATAGCCCTCGTGGCAGGCGAGATCGATGGCGCGATCGATATAGATCGGGAGGTCGGTATTGACTTGAATCAGGCTTCGAAACTCACCCTGATACCAGTTGTACCCACTCCACGCCTTGTCTGTCACATACTCGATCGTGAAACTCTCATCGGGCGGCAGATCTACATGGACCGCGGTTCGTTCGCGACATGCGTCGATCGCAACGCGAAAGACCTCGTCCAGTCGGTCCGACGGGATGATGAAGTCGTTCTTGAACGCCTCGTAACGATCGATCAATTCCCCATCACCCGGAAGCAACGGGGCCAGCCGATCGAGAATCGCCTGGTAGTACTCGGCACTACGTCGCGGTGCCACGGCGTCGTAGAGAGCCTTCGACTCTTCATCGAAGGTCAGCACCTCGCCGCGCAAGCGACGAGCGTGGGCCTCGAGGGCGCGCAACTGACCACTGAGATACCGCCGACGCAGATCGTCTGGACCGGCGAGGTCGGCCTGAAGTTTGCCGGCCTCGTCAACGATATCGTCGAGTGTGCGACCCTGCTCATCGGCTCTCCACGCCTCGGGCCCGTGGTAGGCGTCGACGTAATCCCCGTCATGCTCGCCAAGGGCCAAAACCAACTTCACGTAGGATTCTGCGATGGTTTCCATATTCACTCGGTCCCCGCCACAGGATGTCACGCCCAGCAGGGCAACGCCTATCAGGACGGAGGAGAAGATCGACAGCGGGTGCGACGTGGAACGGTTCACTTGTTCGGCTGCGGCGTCGTCCGGAGGTACGGACGCTGCTCCTCGTGACCCTTCGGGAAGAGTCGCTCGATATCTTCCTTGTCCGTGATCGAGGGAAGGATGATGCAGTCGTCGCCATCGTTCCAATTCGCCGGTGTGGCGACCTTGTAACCATCCGTCAACTGAAGGGAATCGATCGCACGCAGGATCTCACCGAAGTGGCGCCCCGTGGGAGGCGGATAGGTGATCGACGCCCGAAGCTTCTTGTTGTTGTCGATGATGAAGACGGATCGGACGGTGAGCGCCGGATCAGAGTTGGGATGGATCATCTGGTAGGCGGTGGCGACGGTCTTGTCCTCGTCCGCAAGGATCGGAAAGTTCATAGTGACGCCCTGAGTTGCCTCGATGTCGCCAATCCAACGACGATGAGCATCCACACTGTCGACACTGACCGCCACGACCTTGACGCCGCGTTGATCAAATTCGCCCTTCATGCGGGCAACCTGACCGAGTTCGGTTGTACAGACCGGCGTGAAATCCTTGGGGTGAGAGAAGAGAACCGCCCACTGGTCGCCGATCCACTCATGGAACCGGATCGAGCCCTCTGTCGAGTCCTGTGTGAAATCAGGCACGATGTCGCCTAGCAATAGTCCCATGACGATCTCTCCTTAGTGCTTACTGGCTGTCAGGTCTTGAAGCCCGTCCGAGCGGCGAGTGTAGCGCGGGCAAGGGCGTTTGGCGACAACAGGACCCGCCCCCGAGTCTCTACAACTCGAAAACGCTGCAAAAGTATATTTCTTTGCAAACGGCCGCGGAAATGAAGGATTGTCGATGGTTCGGGTCCGATTCGTCCGTACTTCTTACCCAAACCCCGGGGGGACCGGTCCGTGCTTCATCACATCATCCTGGCCGTACGTTGCGTTCTGTTTTTCTTCATCGGGATCTCTCTCTGGGTCACGGGAACGCTATTCCATGGATTCCTGTGGTGGACGCTGGGTCTTGCGGAATTACCGCGCTACCTTCCGTTTGCGAACCTGATGTTCCTACCGGTCGCGTTCTGGTTTAGTTGGCAAATCGTTCTCGGAACGAAACTGCTGACCTGCCCGAGCTGTAGAACGGACCAGGAACTCGCGAGTACCGGCCCGCCCATCGACGATCGACGCGCGGCGGCGTAGCCAGAAGAAAAGGCCGGACCCCGAAGGGCCCGGCCTCTGTCATTCCATCGCGCTTACGAACCGTCTACTCGTCGATCGGCTCCATCGTCAACGGGTCTCTCAGGGGAAGCGCGGTCGCCTCTCCGCCGAAGAACTGCGCCATCGATGCCCGCCCGTCGGCGTCTCCCGGCTTGATCGCTTCCCAGTCACCGATGATCAACATGACCAACTTCTCGGGATCGAGATGGGCGCGCGCCGCTTCGCGGATCTGCTCCCGCGTCACCGCCCGCGCGCGGTCGCGGTACTTCGTCCAGTAGTCTGCCGGACGGCCGGAATACTCGCCCGAAGCGAAGATGCTCGCGACGGTGGACGGGGAATCGAAGTTCCCCGGGAACGCATCGACCAGTGAGCTCTTGGAGATCGCGAGTTCCTCATCGGTGACCTCTTCGTCTCTCATGCGCCGCATCTCCTCGAGGGCGATCTGGGCGGCGAATGCGACCGTCTCGCTCTTCGACTGATAGCCCATACGGAAGACGCCTCGCCAGTGCTGGGACATCCCGAACGATGACCCGGCACTGTACGCCAGCCCTTCGTCCGACCGAATTCGCTTCACCAGACGTGACGTAAATCCACCACCTCCGAGGATGTCGTTCATTAGCGTCAACGGAAACTCGCGGGCGTCGTCCCAGCCGTCGCGTTGCACACCAAGGTGTCCGATCGTCACGCGACCCTGAGGGATATCTTTCTGGACGTAGTAGAGGCCGGGTTTCGGAGTGTGTGTCGGAGCCGGCGGCGGCCAGGGCACATCCATTGCCTCGACGTCCCATTTAGCGATCTGAGCGTTCAGCTTCTCGATGATCGCCTTTGGCTCCACGTCCCCCGAGACCGCCCAGATCATGTTCTGCGGTCGAAAATACTTCTTGTGGAATGCGACCAGATCTTCACGGCTTAAACCGTCAAGATCCGCCTTCGTTAGAACCTTCGCCGTGAAATGGTCGTTTCCTCGGATCAGCCAGCTCCACTCTCGATTGGAGATTCCCGCTGGGTTGTCGTTTCGTTGCTTCAGACCCTCGAGTCGTGAATCGAGGCTTACCTTGAGTCGTTCTTCCTCGAAGCGAGGCGTCTTGAGCATGTCGAAGAACAGGTCGAGGCTCTCATCCAGAGCGCCGGTGATCGAATTCATCGAAGCGCCGCCACGAGTTCCCCCGACAAAGCTGCTCATGTTTGTCGCAAGGAACTCGATGCGTTCGTCGAACGACTCGGCATCCAATTCCCCGGCACCGCCCTGACGCATGATCCGTCCGGTCGTCCCGGCGACACCCATCTTCTCTTCCAGGTAGCTCCCGGTTCGAATCGTGACCGAGATATTGACCAGAGGTAGAGATCGATCCGGTGCGATATAGATCGAGGACCCGTTGGCCAGCTTGTGCTGGTAGTCCGCAACATCCGGAACCTCGAATTTCAACGGGCCAAACTTCAGTTTGTCGGGATGATCGACAATCTTCTTGTTGTCCTTGGCCGGGAGGCCGGACACGGCGAAGACAATGGCAAGACAGGCTCCTACGACAAACGACAAACGCTTAAGACTGGTGTGCCCGATCATTGCTCACTCCCCTCTTCGGAGCGAAGCTCCTCGATGCGAGCCCGGATATAGGACTCCATGATCTCAAACGCCCGGGCCATCGGTGGAGGTGCCTGGGTCTTTTGTTGCTCAATCTGTCCCAGTATCGTCGTGAGCTGCTCGGGATCACCCATGCTTTTCAGTTGCTTTAGCTGCTGGCGAAGCGGACCCTGCAACTCCGGTTCGAGCTCTGCGAGCTCCGGGAACTCCTCGTCACCCCCGCTACCCGCCTTGCGGTAGTACTGAGCCACGGCCCGATTGTCCTCTGCGAAATACTTCTCGGCGACCCGTTTGACGTCTTCGGCCGTCACGGCCAGCGTCAAGTCCGACCAGACGTTCATGTACTCCCAATCTCCGAGACCGTCATAGAACATCAACTGCAATGCCAGAAAGAACGGATTCTCCAGGTTGCGATACGCATCGGCTGCGATCCCGTTCTTGACCTTCTGCAGTTCTTCCGCAGGAATGGGTTCTTCAACAATCTTGCGAAGTTGAGCGTACCAACCATCCTCGAGTTGCTGCGGGGTCGCATCCCCCTTGGTCTGGGCGCCAAACGAGAAGGCTCCACCGTACTTTCGCGAGTCCTGACCGGCGAATGCCGATGCCGCGATCTCGCTATCCAACACCATCGACTTGTAGAGCCGACCGGTGCGACCGTTCAGAAGGCCCGCCAGCACGTCGAGCGCGTAGGAGTCCGCGTGCATGAAGGGTACCGTGTGATAGCGCACCTCGACCTGGGGTTGGCAGTCGCATTCGGCCTGCATCCGCTTCTCGGCCTTCTGCTCCATCTCGAGCGTCACGACATCCGGTGCCTTGGCGCCGCGATTCGGGAGTCGCCCGAAGTACTTGTTGGCGAGCTTCTTGACCTCATTGACGTCAAAGTTGCCAACGAGAGCTGCCGTAAGGTTGTTGGCCGCGTAGTACGTCGAGAAATACTCATCGGCCTCTTGCTTGCTGATGACACGGAGATCCGAGGGCCAGCCGACGACCGGCCAGTTGTATGGATGAGATTGCCAGAACATGGACTCGAACTGCTCATCGAACTCGCCCGTCGGAGTCGACTCGGTTCGAAGTCGTCGCTCTTCATACACCACGTCCCGTTCGCTATAGAACTCACGCATTACAGGCGAACTCAACCGATCCGACTCCATCCAGAACCACAGTTCCAGCTTGTTGGCAGGAACGGTGATGAAATAGAGAGTCAGATCATTGGTTGTACCGGCGTTCATCCCGGTCGCGCCGGCCTTCGTATAGATCTTGTCGAACTCGTCCTTGATCATGATCGAGCGTTGTTCCTCGACGAGGGCCTGGAACTGCTCTTCGAGCTTGATCTGTTCTTCCGTTCGGTTCTCCGGCGCAAACGGATCTTCGATCTCGCCGCGCCGCCAGCGCTCGCGCTGATCTCGATAGATCAAGCGAATCTGCTCCTGAAGGCGCTCCTGTTCTTCGATGATCTCGAGATCCCGTTCGATGTCGGTCGTGCCGATCGTCGTGGTTCCCTTGAACAACATATGTTCGAACAGATGGCTGATTCCGGTAATCCCCGGTCGCTCGTTGGCGGAACCCACATGTGCAACCCACCCGGCTGCGACGGTTGTCTTGTCCGTTCTCGGCACGAGCAGGAATTTCATTCCGTTGTCGAGCTCGAGAATCTCGACGGGCACCTTGGCCTCGCCCGCGGCGTGACCGATGCCGATCGCCGAGACGATCGCCATGCAGGCGATGACGATGGTCGGTAACCATCGTGATGCTCGGTTGGTCATCGTACTTTCCCCCTGAGGCATCGCCGGTGAATCCGAGTGGACCCTACGATGTCTCGGTTTCGTAAATCTATTCGTGTGGGACGGGTGCAGGATAACAAGGCAGGCGACTGCGCGCCGCAGATTCACCGCAGCAGGCGCTCCAGGAGCTTCTTTTTCAGCTGTTTGCGCTTGGATTTGCGCAGTTGCGAGGCATCGACTGAGACGTCTGGAGCCACAACCGAGCCCTGAATCAGCACGGGCAGTGAGATTCGGCCCTCCGAGTCTTGCAAGGCCTCCAACTCACCGTACTCCTCCAACCAGCGGGCGCTTCGTTCCGGAGAGAATTTAGCCACGATGGCCAGATCCAGGTGATCCTGGAGGGGATCGAATGTTCCACGACCCTCCGAGATCAGATCACCTGCGGCCAGCAACAGGTGAGAGATTTCCCATGGCATCGAACCGAAAGCGATCGTCGCGGCGAGTTGATCGATCAGGGGTGGCTCGCCCGTTTCATCTGCTGTCTCCTCGCTGTCGTCCGACGGTGTGTCATCCCGATCACCAAGAAGATCCTGCAGCGCTCCCAGCGATGCCAGTTTGGCTTCGACTCCCTCGCGCACTGCGTTCTCCAGATCCCAACCCGGGAGGTCGACCTCCGTCGAGAGGATCGAGAGACCGCCACGGAGAGCCGACGCATCGAGTTCCCCCGAGAGATCGAGGCCGAGATCGAGGTCCAGCGCGGTGACCCCCAGGATTTCACTGTCAGGATCTGCCATGAAGCCGCCGATCAATTTTCCCAGGACCGCCGCCTCGACTTCGCCGTCGAAGCTGAGCAAGCCCGGCGGCGCGATCGCATCGAGATCGGCCTGCCCTAGCAGCTTGCCGCCGGCGACGGTGGCATCGATGACGCGAGTCGTCAGTTGGCCGGTCTCGTCAAGTTCGAATTCGGCACGGACATCGTGAAGCGCCGGAAGCGGGTTCCCGGGCGTCACCTCGGCCGCGTGCAGTTGCCCCGCACCGGTTAGCACGACGCTGCCGTCGCCCTTCGTTCGCAGGGCGAAGGTGGCCGTCATCGAGCCGGGTGGCGACACCGGTACCGGAAGCGGCATGACGGCGTCACTCCATAGAATCAGGGACTCCAGAGATGTCTCCTCGAGGCTCAGATGCAGATCCATGACCGGTTGCACGCGACCGCTGCCGACGATGCGGACACCGGACCCCTCGATCTCAACGCGATCGAGCATGAGCTGCCCATCTTCGGTCACGAGGGTGAAGTCGGCACGGACGTCTTCGAGGGGTTCGATACCGTCCAGCATCAACAGCGGTCGGACTTCGATCTCTCCTGCGACGGAAGACGGCCAATCGATGTCGATCATGCCGTCGATCCGTGTCTCGCCGACAAAGAGCCCGGAACCAAGCCACGGTTCGAGCAATCGCGCGTCGATCTTCTCGAGGGTGATGGAGAACGGACCTTGTGGATCGCCCTCCACCCGCACGCGGCCACCGTCATCGGGTAGACCCGCGGACCCTTCGAAGCGGTCCTGTTCGACATGCCACGCGACCACGACATCTTCCAGCGTCACCAGGCTGGGGGTGGTTGCGTTCCGATCGTCGAGGGTTACATGACCACGAATGAGTCGGACCACCGAGATCGTCGGTCCTTTGGCCGTCTCGTTCTCACTCACGACCGCTGACGAACCCGTAGCATCGGGAGTCCCGTCCGTGTCGTCAGTCTGTTGTGGTTGCGACGAGGAGGTCGACGATGGCTTGCCCGGCATCGGCCACTCTTCGGTTCCTGCCCCCTTGACGAGCGTCACGTTTGGCTTGTGGAGCGTGACACTGCGTATTGCGAGATCTCCACGCAGGAGTCGGAAGAGCGCGACACGAATGGAGATCCGTTCAACGTCGACGGCGGATTCGCCGCGGGGATCGTGAAGACGCGCCGGAGCCACCGACAGCGAACCCTTCCAGATCGAAAAATCGATCTCACCGATCTCGCACGACCAGCCGGTGGCATCCGTCAAGCCGCGCTCGATCCGGCCACGAAAGGATTCCGGATCGACCAGCATTGATGCCGTAAATCCAATGATCAGGATCAATACAAGAAAGGCCCCGGCCAAGAGGATCCATCGTCGCCGTCGTGCCGTGGGTTTGCCGCGATCTTTCATGGGGATTTCTCGGTAAGCAGATCGATCGCGATCAGGCGATCTCTGCCGCGCAGGAACAAGAGACCATGGGACAGGACCGGAGCGTTCCAGACCGGTCGCCGCAATAGCGACTGTCCGTCCTCCGCGAACCGCCAGGTGTTCAGCTTCTCGTAACTCTCCGCCTGAGCCTTCACGAGATGGACCTCACCACCCTCCTCCGCAACAACCAGGAGATCATCGACGAGTAAGGCGGTGGATCTCTCGAGCAACGGAGACTTCCAGATCAGTCTTCCGGTCTTCCACTCGATAGCACGAAGGTGGACGTCCGCCGTCCCATAACCATGGATACCAAAGAGACGACCGTCCCGATGGATAGGGGTCGACCAGTGACTCAGCAGACTCTTGTCACGCCTGGCGTCCTTCCAGACGACCTCGTAGCCCCCGGGTCGCACTCGCAGGAGCGCCGAACCCGGCCCGTACGCCTCGCTGATCAGCACCTCGTTGCCGACGACGACGGGATTGGCAGCATTGACACTCAATACCCGGGAGGCACGCCACGGGAATTCGAAATCGATCGCCCCGGTCGTGGGATCGAACGCGATCAGTCCCCCGCGGGCAAGGACAAACGCCCAGCGGCGGCCATCGATGGTCGTGAGCACCGGGCTCGCGTAACTTGCCAGCTCGTTACTAATCGCGTAGCGGGTCTCTCCGGTCTTGCGGTCGAACGCAACGACACCACTTCCGTTCCCACGAGTCTCACCACTGTCGAAGGGTGGGCTATCGGGAGGACTCCCGCCGACAGGAACGATCAGTAGGTCGTTCTCGATCACCGGCGTGCTTCCTACGCCGAAGCAGTTCTGGACGACACCGAACTTTGCGGTCGTGTCGATCTCCCACAGCAGCCGGCCGTCATCAGTCGAATGGCTTCGCAGCCGTCCTTCGACGCCGAACGTGTAGACCCGGCCGTCCGCGATGACCGGTGAGCTGCGCGGCCCGTTACTGAACTGATACGTATCGACATAGTCCGTCGGGTAGCGGCTCTCCCAGATCGTCCTGCCACTTGACGCGTCGATGGCCCGCAGCCGGGCCTCGGCATCCACGCGGTCAAAGAAATAGACCGTGCGGTCTGCGATCGAGGGGGCGGCGTACCCCTCGCCTGCCTCGACGTGCCAGCGTACCGGCGGCGTCTCTTTCAGGTAGCGCTTCGGCAACGGCCCTTCTTCGGAGACGGGACGACCGTTCCGACCAAGGAACCCGGGCCAGTTCTCACCCTTGGCCAGGGGTAATCGGGGATGCCTGACCTCGAGTTCCACGTCATCGTCCGAATGAACCACCGGTGCCCCGCACCCGATCGTCGATGAAGGCGTGAAGTCGATCGACGCCAGAAGCCAATTCTCCGCATCGTGCCTGGCGTCGAGGGTTCGACGTCCGCTCTTCAAGGCCGCCCGACAGAATGTCCGTTGGCCCTCATCGGTCTGCAACACTCCCGCAACGACCGAGACTCCGTCGTCGGTACGAAGCAGTGTCCCCGTCTTGGCGACGATTGTTGCCGCCGGCAAGGACTCCAGCCCGGGGAAGTTCTCGAGCGTGCCGGGATCGCAGCCGTTGGCGGGAAGGAGGTCGGCCAGTTCCGAATCGTGTTGCGCTACGAAGGACGCGTATGCATCCAGCAGAGAAACGATGGAATCGCAGCTGAGCCGATTAGTCTCCAGACCGGAGAGCGAACCGACCTCGACACGATCCTCGGACAGATTCAATTTGCTCGTCAGAAACCGCCCGAGCTCGGCCGGCTGCCCCAGCGTGTCGGACAGACGATCGATGTCGTTGTTGGAGTAGCTCGTAAAACGCTTCAGGAGGATCGGTAACGGGTTGGACCGATGCACGATCGATGCGGACAACCCATCGATCGGCGGTTCGGCAGAGAGCCCGACCACATCGCCAGCGAATCGAATAGAGGGAAACGACTCGAGCGAACGTCCGCTCCTACCCGCAAACTCTTCGAGGCCACGACGTGTGGAACGATCCCAGCGGTCCGGGTCGAGAGCATCCCTGAGTCTCCGGCCCATCGTCTCGCCGCGTAGAACGGAATTCGTCTCGTACGGGATCCCGCCCTCCCAGCCCATGTAGAACTTCGGCGTCACCCTCAGGTCGCCGGTCACCCGCCGGACGCCGAGCCGTGCCAGCGCCTCGGCAACAAGCCAGCCATTCTCGCCGTGAAAGTCCGGATCGCCACCGCCAAGGACCACGAGGTCGCCGATGAGAGTGGATCGCTCGCGATCGATCTCTCCGGCCAGAAAGAACCGCGTCTCGAATCGATGATCGAAGCCCAGCGTCTCGAGGGCCCACCAACTGGTGGCGATCTTCAGCACGGACGCCGGATTCAGTAGACGGTCGGAGTGCCGGGAGTCGAGAGTCTGACCCTTCGTGTCCTGAAGCAGCCAGACATCGTGCGAAGACGGCGCGGCCGCCACTCCCACGAGCGACGAGAAAACCAAGAGGGAACAAAGGACAATGGGCCGCACGACCGCCTCCGGAGTCCGCCGACTAACGCTTGAGTACGACGATCGCTCCGATCGTAACCGCGACAGCGAGAATCGCAAGTGTGATCTTGACCCAGCTGACGGGTCGCGCACCCTGAACCTCCCCGGTTGCCGCGTTAATCACGATCTGAAACGGCTTGTTCCTGTAGCGCAAGACCATCATCCAGACCGGTAGAAGCAAGTGCGTGAAGGTCATGGCCTCGTATCGAGTGTCGATCGAGTGGACCTGCTGAACGTCGCCGCCGATTCGACCGCGCACGTCACTGCGGAGGGCGGCATCAATCTGTGCCTTCGCGTCGACAAAACCCTCGTCGAGAGGGATGTCATAGGTTCGCGCCTGAAACCCGGAGAGAAACTCCGGTCGATAGGGACGACAGGATTGCAGAGGCCACGGCTCGAGTTTCTTCAACCAGCCGTCGGGTAAACCGCGGGCCGCGACCGCAAGGACGTCGTCGAAGAAACGACTGAAGGTTCCGCTTGCCGGCGACCAACGTGTATGGCGAACGCGGCGACGGTTCTTTCCGCTGCCGACGGATACGTAGTAGTGATCGCCACGCATTCCCTCGTACTGATTCATCGTCATCGAATCGTAGGTCCAGTACGGCGTGTAGACCCCGTTGAACTGCCCCTGGTCGCTGCGCTTCTTGAAATCGTTGGGTGCGAACCAACGGCTGCGCACCCATTTCCGGAAAGCCTCACGGGCGGCGTCGCGGGTCACCTTGAAGGGCAACACCCCGTCGGTCGGAACCCGACTCTCGGCCTCGTGGACGTTGTCGATCTGGTGCGGCGCACCGCAGTAGGCACACTCCGAACTTGTCAGGGTGCCCTGAAAACGGATTCTCGCTCCGCAATCGTCGCAAGCGACCTCCTTGAACGCGGTGACTTCCTCTTCGTCGTTACGAAGTTCGGCCAATCGCGACAGGGTCTCGTGATAATCCTGCTCCTCCGGCGAAAGTTCCCCGTCAACGGACAACTCACGAATCGACCCGCAGAAATCGCAACGTAGATGCTGGGTCGCGATATCGAAAACGGCGTCGGCGCCGCAGGCCAGGCACGGGAACTGACGACCTTTCTCAAGGCTTGCACTCAATCGAACAAACCGATCAACACGTCCATCACGTCGAACGTGGTGGACGCGCTCTTGGGATCCGTCTCGCGCTTCCGCGCCTCGATCTTGTCGAGTTGTCGCTTGAAGTTCTCTTGTCGTTCGGCAAGCCGCTGTTCCTCGGCAACGACGTTTTCCTGGTGCTCCGGCCCGCCGGCGCGAAGCCAGGACAGGACTCGACGGAGTTCGCCACCATCGAGCCAGACACCATGCTCCTTGCACGTATCAACGACAACGCCGGATCGACGACCGTAGTTCACACGGTTCATCAGGTTCTTGCAGACGGGACACGGGACGTAACGAATTTCCTGCATGTCATCCAGCGGTGTCTCTTCTTCAGCGATGCGCTGCAGTCGCTCGCGATCGGCCAGAGGCGAGGAACCGGAGTCGTCCCGCAGGATACGATCCAGCTCACCGGGATCGAAGAACAGGCCTAGGCAGTTGCCGCACCGCTCGATCGGGAACGGTGCCGACCGACCGATGTCGATGGTCGGCATCTCTTCCGAACAACGCGGGCACGGGCGCGTACTCTGCTCGTCGTCTCTTGGCGTCCGGCGGGCGCTGCGTAGATCCAACTCGTTGGCGGTCGTGCAGAATCGGCAGATGATCGACTTGGCGTCGAGCGGTGCTCCGCAACTCGTGCAGTTCATCGGTTAATCCGTCACGCCGGTGGCGGCGGTGGCGGGGGCGACAACTGGGATGACAGACCTGGCACTCGGCCTGCCGGCATCCAGTTCGCCATTCCCGCGCTCCACACCAGAGTCTCAACGGTGACGATTCCCGCGGCGATCCGCTCCTGCATCTGCTGGATAGAGAATGGGCCTATCGATTGACCCTTCTCGACAATGTGGAACATCGCGGTCGGAACGTTCGGGGGTGCGCCGCCGCCCCCCTGAGCGTTTGCCGCGCCCATGCCCTGCATCATCTGACTCGCCATGGCGAAACCCATCCCAAGTCCCATTCCCTCGGCAGCACCGCCGCCCGACGGGTTCTCCGCGGCCGCCGTCATGGCGCGCCCCATCTGGAACTGCTGGAACCGACCCATGTCGCCGATGACGCCCATGCTCGATCGCGTATCCAATGCCTTCTCGACCTCCTCGGGGAGCGAGATGTTGACGATGAACAGCTGCGGAATATCCAGGCCGTACTCATCGTCGACACGCGCAACGACTGCAGCACGCAGCGTTTCCGACATCTCCTGATACCTCGACGCCAGATCCAGAGCCGCTATGTCGGACTTCCCGATGATTTCCGCAAACGACGTATTGATGAACGAGCGAAGAAGCTCGTGGATCTCATCCGCCTCGAACGAACCGTCGGTACCGACGAGTTCCTTGAGTAGCGCACGGGGCTCGATGGCCTTCAGAGCAAACGTACCGAAGGCTCGCAGACGGATCGGACCGAAATCGGGATCCCGCAGCATGATCGGGTTGGGGGTTCCCCACTTGAGCTCGGTGACCTGCCTTGTGGTGACGAAGTAGACCTCCGACTTGAATGGGCTATCGAACCCGAACTTCCAACTCTGCAGCGTGCTGAGGATCGGAAGGTTGTCTGCCGTCAGCGTGTAACTGCCGGGCTCGAAGACATCGGCCAATTCGCCACGATGAACAAAGACAGCCATCTGGCCGGGCCGAACGATCAGCGCGGCACCGTTCTTGATTTGATTGTGGTAGCGAGGGAAACGCCAGACGAGTGTGTCACGGGTGTGATCAACCCATTCGACGATATCGACAAGTTCGCCGCGAAGTTTGTCCAACAGACCCATCGTGATTTCTCCTTGAATTCCGAATTGCCGGTGCGATCGGTAGATTTCTCGTTACGCAAGCCTAAGGTTGACAGGCAGAGTCCGTCAACCCGTCGAGCGCCGGAACCGCCGCATCGCGGGGGAATACACGGCAGACGTCGCGTTATTCGGTCAGGAGCTCCGACCGACGACCTACGAGCAGCACCTGAAGATCCGAGACGTTGGTTCCCGTGGCTCCACTCACGATCAGATCGTCCAGCGACGCGAACACGGCATGGGAATCGTTTTTGTCGAGACTTGCCCCGCAATCGATGCCTCGTTCCCGAGCCCGGGAGACCGTCGAGCCGGTGGCGAAGGCTCCGGCCGCCTCGGTGGGACCGTCGACTCCGTCGGTGTCCATGGAGGCCACCAGGGTCTCCTCCAGGCCATCGATTCCGATGGCGGCTGCAAGCGCCAGTTCCTGATTGCTCCCGCCGTGCCCGTCACCACGAAGGGTCACCTGACTTTCCCCGCAGCAGACCATGCAGCGGGCGCCGTCGGGAGGACCGACGCTCGTCGCGACCAGGCGTGCGGTAGCGGCAATGAAGCGCCCCGCCTCGCGGGCCTCGCCGGCGAGGTTCGGAGAGAGGATCTCGGTCTCGTAGCCAAGCCGAATCGCTTCCGTTGCGGCGGCGCGGGCTGCGGTCCAGCCGTTGCCGATTACGCGAGTGCGCACCCTGGCAACCACTGAAGGGGCGAGACCCGTGGGCTTCTCCGCCTTGCGTTCCCGAAGGAAACGCAGGATTCGGGTCGGCGTCCGACCCTCGAGTCGATAGAGCCTCAGAATGTCGAGCGCTTGACGGGGGTGGGTCCGGTCGGAGGCCAGGGGGCCCGACCCGATGACATCTTCCGCGTCGTCGATGACGTCCGAGAGGATCAGACCCAGGGCCGTGGCGCCGCCGAGGGCGGCTGCCAGGCCGCCGCCCTTCAGACGGCAGAGCTGCTTCCGCACGCAATTCAGCTCGTGGATCGTCGCTCCGGAGTGGTGCAAGGCGTGGATGGTCTCCCGCACCTCGTCATGACCGACACCGTCGCGTGGCATCTCCATCATCGACGAGGCCCCTCCGGACAACAGCAAGACGAACCGATCCGAGGGACCGCTCGCCTGCGCAAGGCGATAGATCTCCTCGCCGGCAGCCACCGACTCCGGGCCCGGAAGCGGATGGCTTGTGACGTGATGACTCAGATTGCCCAACGGCTGCGTCGGCAAGCCGGAGAGCGTGCAGACGATCGCCGCGTCGACATGGCGATCGATGGCCGAGACGAACCCCTCGTACATCGATGCGGCGCCCTTGCCCACAGCGACGACATGGAGTCGCCCGTCTCCACCGGGGAGCACGCCAGTGCCGTCCTCTTGCAACGCCCGCCGTACCAGGGCGGCCGGCTCAACAGCGGAGACCGCCTCGCGCAGTATCTGCTCGGCATCTCGGCATAGGGCTTCTTCAACGATCTGATTCATGACGCCGCCGGATGGTACACCGGCAGGCCCGGTCGTAGCTCACCGGGCGAAACCTCGAACCCTATGACAGAATGTGGTCGAAATCGGAGCATCGAATGGCAAGCAGTACCGTCGAGGACTACCTCAAGCGAATCTACCTTGAGGAACAGAATCAGCCCGGGGAGCTTATCTCCACCGGTCGGATCGCGTCGGCTCTTCTTGTTGCGCCGGGAACCGTGACGGCCATGATGAAGGCTCTCGCGGAGTCGGGACTCGTCGAGTATGAACCGTACATGGGGGTTCGTCTGACCCCTGCGGGTACGAAGCTGGCGACCCATGTGCTTCGTCGTCACCGCCTGATCGAGCTGTTCCTCGTGGAGTTCATGGGTATCGACTGGAGTGAGGTCCACGGCGAGGCGGAGGTCCTGGAACACGCATTCTCCGACCGGTTGATCGAGCGGATGGATGAGATGCTGGGCTTCCCGTCTGTCGATCCCCACGGGGACCCGATCCCTAACGCCGGCGGACAGATCGAGACGGTCGACTACTCGGATCTTCTGGATTGCCCGCTGGGTGAATCGCTGCGGGTGGCGCGGGTCGTCGATCAACGTGCCGAGTTCCTGCGGTTGCTCGAATCCCACGCCCTCGTGCCGGGTGCGACCGCCACGGTCGAGAGTCGGGATCCGGTCGCCGAGACTGTCAGAGTCGTGACGTCGAATTCCGATGGCCTCCAACTCGGCTTCCAGGCGGCGTCGAAGGTTCTCGTCGTTCCCGCGGGATAGCCCTGAACAATCAAGGGCTGAACGAAAAAGGGGTGCCCGGTCAGGGGCACCCCGCGAATCGTCATTGGGCGTGAGTCACTAGTATCAGTTGCCGCCTCGCTCACGAGCCTCGTTCACCGTGAGAGTTCGGCCCCCCATCTGATGACCGTTCAACTCCTCGATGGCAGCGTTGGCGTCATCCTCGTTGCCCATTTCAACGAACCCGAAGCCGCGCGGGCGACCGCTCTCACGATCGGTCACCAGATAGATCTCCGAGACACTGCGGCCGTTTTGCTCGAAGAGCGCGCGAATCTCGTTGTCATCGGCGCTGAAAGGAAGGTTGCCAACATACAATCTCGTTCCCATTCCACGGACTCCTATCGCCCTGTTTGCGGCGATCGATACACGGGACCGGCCACCCGAGCCAATCGACAAAGATCCTGGGGACGACCAACCATTGGTCGCAGCACACCAAACTCTCGGGCAATAAACACTGGCCGACTCCTGAAGCTACGCTAACGAACCGTTATGGGGAAGTCAATTGGCTTCCCGATCCCGGCCGTCTCAGTTTGAATACATGTCGATGACGCGGGTGATCGCATCACTACAGACCGGGCAGAACCCGACCTCATCGCGGGTAAACATGATGCAGTCGGCGGTAGGTCGATAGAGGCCCCTGGCCTCGTACATCGCTCCCTCGAAGGCACCGACTTTCCTCGAGAATTCGTGCTCTTCCAGCATCGAGGTGAACAGCTCGCGTTCGTCATCAAACAGCCCCTCCAGTACGTCCTCCGCCGCGCCCTGGGATCGAAGCATCCGGCGACGCTCCTGACTGGCGTGTGAAGCCTCCTCGTAGCGTTCCTTGGGCCACGGCGTCGGCAATGGCGTCGCCGCATCGACACGTTCGCCCCACTTGAGAGCGGCGGGATCCAGGAGCGCCGTCACGTTGGCTTCCCACGGCTCGACACTTGCGGGCACGAACTCGTCGTAGGCCACATCGGATGTGTAGTACTCGTCCGCCAGCCCGGCGAAGTGGTGACCGAATTCGTGAATTACGAGGTAATCGAAATACGACGATCCGCTGGCCGCCGTCGAATAGAGACGGAAGATGCCGCCACCTCCATACTTTCGTTCAGGGGCCAGAATCAGGACGAAGTCGTAGGGAACCGCCGCCGCGACATCTCGCCATCGTCGATCATCCAGCGTCAACATGTAACGCTCCGAATCGAAGGAGTTGTAACGAGCTCCCAGCGGTGTATCTCTAAAGACCCCCGCTCGAGGTCGTGAGATCCCACGTTGCGTCGCCGGGGTGAAGACGGAACGCACGTTGAAGTCCGACTTGCGCGAGCGAAAGGGCTCGACCGAGAACAACGCATCGGTAGCCTGCTGTACATCGCTCTTGAAACGCTCCGCGTCGTCGTCGGTGTAGCCGTCGCCGAGGATTACGAGATCCACGTGGTTCGCCGGCGCACCGTTGTCGAGAACCACGCGAACCCCCGCCGCATCTTCCGGCTGTCGTTCCGGGCGATCCACGAATCGGGATGTCGGGTCGACGTCGAGGGACCAGACTTCCTGAAAACTCATCGTCGCGTCTCGCTTACGAATTCGGAGTTGGAACGGTGCGCGCGGTTCCGGAATGCGAACGGCCTCCTCAAACGCACGCCACTGACCGCTCCGCGCCTCGCCGGTGGTTTCCCACTCACCGTAGATACTGGCGAAGCCCCGGCTGTACAGGAGACGTTGACTGCCGTGATCGACGACCTCGATCCGGTACTTGCCCAGGTTGGTGGAGTCCAGCAGTTGGGTCCGGCTCCCGGGCCACTCCCCCTCCACTCGGATACGGCGCAACGCAAACTGCTCGTCCGTGGCCGTCCCGGTGTGGACGTAATCGATTCGCAGGGTTCGCCAGACGAAATCGTCCGGACCGTCGGCCACGGCCACCGTACTCACGAGTCCTACCAAGACCCAAAAAGCCCATTTTTTTAGCACTTTCTACTCCTCCGGCGATTTCGCCGAACCGTAACGGGTTTCGGGGGCACGCCGATTGCCGGTTGCCGGGCCGGAACCTATGTTTTGCCCTGTGTGGAGGTCGCGGAGCCCAAGGCCCGTCGCCACCATCTCGCATGGGGCCAGTGCAAAATGACGAAGCAGACCATCCTTTTAATCGAGAACGACCCGTCTGCGATCGAGGGAACCCTCGAGGCATTTTCGGACTCCGGTCTCAACGTCCAGATTGCCATGGACGGCGAATCCGGGCTCGACGCCTTTCGGGAACTCCATCCAGATCTAGTCATCGTCGAGACCATGGTACCCAAACGGAGCGGGTTCGACGTCTGTCGGGCGATCAAGGCCGAAACCTCGGGGGCAGGAACTCCGGTCATCGTCACTGCGGCGACCTATCGCGGCGACCAGTTTCGGACGAAGGCGCTGACCGAATTCGGTGCCGATGAGTATTTCGAGAAGCCCGTCGACCCCGCCGCCCTCGTCGAAACCTGTCGGCGTCTGATTCCCGACCCGGGCAGCACGACCGCGTCACAGGTGACAAAGGCCGCGCCGAAGAAGAAGACCCACAAGTCGTTGGCGCTGGATCATCTCTCCGAAGACGAGATCATGAATCAGCTCGACAACATGATCGATTCAATCGTCGGCGACGAGACTGACGCCGAGGCCGAACCCGAGGCCGAGGACACACCGCAGGCGACGCAGGAGTCGCACGAGCTACCGGCCACCCCCGCCGTGACTCCCCCGCCAGCGCCGGCGGTGAGCAAAGACGCGGAGCGCGAAATCGACTCGGCTCTGCACGCACTGATCCCCACCGACGCCGCGCGTTCCGTCGCACCGCCCGTCCCCGAGACCAGCCCCACCGCGTTCGAGGACGCCGTCAAGGATCTCGAGCTGGAAGCCGTCCGAGATCGATCCGAGTCAACACCATCCCCGACTCCCCCCTCGCCCCCCAACCGGATCGGGCTGTGGGTCGGGATCGTCGTCGTGTTGGCAATGATCGCCGGCGGCGGCTACGTCTTCCTCTCGCCGAACTCGACACCGGAACCGCCGTCAAGGGAACCGTTCCAGGCGGAACCGGTACCGCTGCTCGCCGCGAAGGCCGAACCCCTTTCGGAGGACAAGGTCGCCGAACCGATCGTAGAGAAGCCGGTCCAGCAGGATCCGGCACCCGTCGACCCGGCACCCGTGGACGTTGCACCCGTCGACGTTGCACCCGTGAAGGTCACGCCGGCTCCTCGTAAGACGCCGGTCCGGAAATTCGTGCGGAAGACACCGGTCGCGGTCGAGACTCCCAAATATCTCGCGGAACCGATTGCGAATCCCAGCGTTTCGAACGCCCAGCTACAGGACCTGACCGCGGAAGCTCTGGACGCAGAACTCGAGGCGATCGAACTCACGCCCGAGGCCCCAAGAACGATTCGGGGTGCGCTCGTTGAGATGGGATTGGTCGATGTCAAGCCCACGCTCGTCCATCGTGTTTCCCCGACCTATCCCCCGCTTGCGCGACGGATGCGCCAGGAAGGCGTGGTCACGTTGACAGTGCTGGTGAAGGAAGACGGAACCGTCGGCGACATCCTGAATCCCGCGGGCACCAAGGGGTCGATGCTGGACAAGGCCGCCATCGATGCCGTGCGGGGTTGGAAATACGAACCGGCCACCAAGAACGGGGTCGAAGTTCAGACCTGGCTCCAGGTTCGCATCAAGTTTGCTCTGTAGCGGGAGTTACTTCCCCGGAGATCGGTCGGTCAAGCCACTGCCGCACCGCCGCGGGCTCTTGGTGGGTTCCGAGCAGGTACATCAGCTTCACAACGGCCGCGTCGAGGGTCATGTCTGCGATCCCGACCGCCCCGGCCTCTGCAGCCGCACGACCTCCCGAATAACGACCCAGGTCCACACGGCCGTGCGCGGCCTGGGAGCCGATCGCGACCACCACACCTGCGGACGTCAACTCGCGGATAAGATCCTGTAGGTCGCTCTTCGCCAGGGCGATGTTCCCGGTTCCGAAGCCGACGAGCAGGACGCCGCGGGTCTCTGCGTCGATTACGGATCGAGCGGCCTTGATCGACTGACCGGGCACAAGACGTAGTACGACGACTCGCGGGTCGAACGACCCCTCAACACGAAACTCCCCCGTCACGGGCCAGGTCGGCTGAATTTGGCGGACCTCCGCGCCCACCTCGACGAGCGGGAGTGCGTTCGGCGACGAGAACGCGCCGAACGCGAACGAGCTTGTCTTCGTCGCTCGATTGCCTCGAAGAAGGAGTCCGCCGAAATAGATCCCGACCTCGGGGATGGCCCGGGTCGCCAGATCGACGGCGCCGATGAGGTTGGCCCGCCCATCGGTCTTTATGTCCGCGAGGGGGCGCTGTGACCCGGTCAGGACCACCGGGAACGGCAGCCCCCGTAGGACGAAGGACAGCGCGGCCGCCGTGTAAGCCATCGCATCCGTCCCGTGCGTGATGACCACCCCGCGGCAACGGTCGGCGCAGCGGTGGATCGTACGCGCCAGCTCCATCCAGTGTGTGGGGGTCAGATCGCAGGAGTCGATGTTGTAGACGACCTGAGCCTCGATCTCCGCAATCCGCGATAGCTCCGGCACGTGCTCGAGGACGGTCGTACCGAATTCGTCTGGCGCGAGCGCACGGTCGGGTTCGCGGGGCCGCATACCTAGCGTCCCGCCGGTATGAACGATTCTGATCGTCGGTTTCATGCGGCCAGTGTAGCCGTTCCGGGCTAGTCCCAGTGGAAGGCGACGTTAACCAGGCCCCGTCGCGCCAGCAAGTCGCCACCGAAGGACTGCCAGTGCTCCTCGTCCAGGAGGTTGGCGACGTTGGCACCCACCGAGATCGTATCGTTGATCTTGAAGTTCCAGTTGAAATCGACGGTCGTGTAGCTCTCGACAGAGCCCTGGAACGGCCCGACCACCCAGAAGAAGTCGTCCACCCAGCGAGCGCTTAGATCGGCGGAATGTCTGGAGTCCACATAGCCGACTCCCAGGACAAACTTGTGCTCTGGAGAATTTGGCGACAGTTGATCGGGACTAGCTCCGGCGGTCTTGATATCGAAGTCGAAGTACGAATACGCGGCATTCAACGACCAATTGCCGTTGAAATAGTGATTCAGACCGATATCGAGTCCCTGGGTGTCGACCTCGCCAAAGTTCGTGTAAGTGAGCGCTCCCAGGATCGGTGCTCCATCAAAGTTATTGGTCAGGAGACCAAGGCTTGGATTCATCATTGCGGCGGCTGCCAGCGTCCCGAGCAACGTGGCCTCCGCCGTCGGTGTCAGGCCGGCAGGCGCCTGATAGGGGCCGAAGTCGGGATTGACCCGGCCGCCGGGACCGATCTGCGAAACCAGGTCGGTAATGAAGTTTTCGTTGTTGCTGCTGTAGTAATCGACGGTGAAGTAGCTGTTCTCACCAAGGATGCCGCTGTAACCGAATTCGATTGTCTTGATCTCTTCCAACTCGAGATCGTCGTTGCCCAGAGCGTAGACCGGTGTCATCCCGTTACCGAAGCCGCAGTCGACCGGCGTGGTGGGCATTCCCATGCTGTCGGGGTTGGCCGTGCAGATCGGCTCGACTGCGGACAAATCGACAGGTAACGCCACCGACGCCTGCAGGAAGAACTCTGAGTAGTTGGCGACCTGGAAGGCCTCGTTATAGGTGAAGCGGAGTGTGTGATCCCGGGAGGGGCTGAAGACCAGAGCGGCCTTGGGCGAAACCTGGGAATCGTGCAACGTGCTGTCGTCCCACCGAGCCGCGAGAACCACCTTGACCTTCTCGTTGGCGCGAATGTCGACCTGAGCGTAAACCGCCTGGGCGTCTGCGCTCACCGGCGCAAACATCAGAGTCTGCCTGCCGGTTGCGGGATCCAGACTGTCGATGTCCTCATCCGTATGCGATGCACCCGCGACGACCCGGAAACGGTCGTCGCCGAATTCCCAGTTGGTTTGAACCTCGAATTGAATGCGTTCCGTGTCAAGCGCCACGTTTTGCGCGCTGGCGAGCGCTAACTGCTTATCGGCCTCTCGAGCCGTGTAGCTCGCCGTTATATTCAAGTGCTCGCGGTTGTAGTTGAACCGGGCCCACGGCCGCTTGACATCGATTAGCTGGATACGACCGATGCCCGATTGAAAAACGGGTCCCTGGACATCTGCCGTCCCGCCCTCGAACGTGAGGACACTCTCGTCGTTGAAGTACTTGTCGAATCGAACACCACCGAAACTGATCTCGTCGTCGTCCGACAACAACAGGGGCAGAGGCTCCTGTGGCAGACAGTTGGTCTGGCCGCTCATCGTGCATGGAACGGAATACTCGGCCGCGCCGTTACGCGAAACGGTGAAGTCTCCGCTGTTTCGGATTCCGCCGGCCACCTTGTAATACCAACCGGCCCCCGCTTCGTTCGCGAAACGAAAGTCGACGTTGGTCGTCGACAGTTCGCCACCGGAGATACGCACGGTTCCGCCCTGACTGTGGCGGGGCGACTTCGTCGACAGATTCAAAACGCCGCTCGAGGCGTTGGCGCCGTACAACGCAGCACTGGGCCCACGGACGAACTCCAGGCTCGCCAGATCGTCGAGCGGAAACGACACGGCAGCCCACTCTTGAGCACCCAGGAACGGTACCGAGGCGTTGCGACCGTCGATGAGGGTTGCGACTCGCCGATTCAGCGAACTGTTGAAGCCGCGAGTGTTGAAGTTGTAATCGTAGATCCCGCTCTGGGTAACCTCGGCGCCGGGAGTGAATTCCAGCAGCTTGGGCACCTGGCCATGGGACGCCTCGCGTTCGATCTCCTGCTCACTGATGACCGAGATCGAAGCCGGCGCCTCGACGATGCGTTCCTGCCGTCGGGATGCGGAGTAGACCGTCAGCGACTCGGCGTAGGAGATAGACCAGTCGACCGTCTGCCGGATCTGAGTCTCCTCGCCGGCTTTCACGACGACGTCCTCTGCGCCGGTGCTCTGATCGCCGAACGTAAACGTCACGGCGTAGGTGCCGGCCGGAACACCGGAGAAGCTGAAGTTCCCGTTGTTGTCGGTCAACGTTGCCGCGGAGGTCTGCGCGATCACCACCACCACGCCACCCACGCCGGACCCGTCTTCGCGAACCACTTGCCCGCCAATTCGTCCAGTGGACTGCGCGACGACAAGCGTCCCGAACAACACGATAAGAATCAGGAAGCCCAGTACACGACGGGTGGCCATGGCGATCTCCTCATCAGCTTCGTCACCTGAGTGGTGGACGACGCCGAAGTATAACTTAAGGAGACCGGTTATTCGTCGCGTGTTGCCCAGCGCTCTATGATTTGACGGAAAGCGTCGGGCTTGATGGGTTTCGAGACGTAGTCGTCCATACCCTGTGCGATGCAGTGTTCACGATCCCCCATCATCGCGTTGGCGGTCATCGCGATGATCGGTAGGTGGCGACTGCCGTTGGATTCATCCTCCCGCGCGCGAATACGTGCGGTCGCCTCGTATCCGTCCAGCTCCGGCATCTGGCAGTCCATGAACACGACGTCATAGTTGCACCGTCGAGAGCGTTCGACGGCGGCGAGACCGTCCGCGACCACATCGACGTCGCATCCGAGTTTCTCAAGAATCAGCTTGGCAAGACGCTGATTGATGCGGTTGTCCTCGGCGACGAGGGCGCGCACGCGTGGCCCTGCGCTCTCCGGATCCGCTTTCGGATTCGTGACCGTCTTCTCGTCCGATAGAGAGTCCTGACGGGCGAGCATCTCGGCAAGGGTATGTCGGGTTACAAGATCCAATTTCGATCCGGCGCACTGTGCGCCCCAGATGATCCCCAGCAAGTCCCGCAGTTGGTCATACATTACGGGCTTCAGCAGATAGCCCACGAAGCCGGCTTCCGTTAGGCGGCTGGCGTCCCCCTGTCGACCGACGGAGGTCAGCATCACTAGCGCGACGTCCCTGAGACGTAAGTCGCTCTTGATACGACGCCCCAGAGACTCTCCATCTTCCTCGGGCATCTGGTAATCGATCACGGCGATATCGAACGGCTCGTCCCGGAATTTGGCGTCGAGCAACTCGGTCATCGCGTCATCGGCGTTGGCGACGTCAACGTCGAGTACCCCCCAGTCGGAGAGTCGTTCGTGCAACATCCGCCGATTGACGTCGTTGTCATCAACGATTAGAACTCTCCGCCCCCTCAGGTCCGCCAGCGGCAGACACATCTTGACGGGCGTGTGATCGATCTCGAGAGGAACCTCAAACCAGAACGTGGACCCTTCGCCTTCCGTGCTCTCGATGCCAATCTCGCCACCCATCAATTCGACGAGTTGCTGGGAGATCGAGAGCCCCAAACCGGTCCCCCCGAAACGACGCGTGGATGACGCATCGACCTGGGTGAACTTCTCGAAAACGGACTTCAGCTTCTGGGTCGGAATACCGATTCCGGTATCCCGAACCGACACGCGCAACTGGCTGGTTTCGCTCTGCCGTTGACGTTCCTCGACGCGGATCAGTACATGCCCTTGCATCGTGAACTTGAGTGCGTTTCCGACAAGATTTGTGATGATCTGGCGTATCCGTCCGGCATCGGCGACGAACCGTCGGGGAGCATCCTGGACATACTCGACGATCAGTTCGATCCCTTTTTCTGCCGCGTGCGGGGCGAGGAGATCGGTGACCTCCTCCAGGGAGACGCGAAGATCGAACGGGATCGGCTCGAGGTCAATTCGTCCGGCCTCGATCTTCGAGTAATCGAGAACGTCGTTGATGATCGCGAGCAGACCGTCTGCCGACTTCCTTACGGTCTCGGCGTATTCCCGTTGTTCGGCACCCAGGTCCGTATCCAGAAGAAGTCCTGTCATGCCGACGACGCCGTTCATCGGAGTTCGGATCTCGTGCGACATGTTGGCGAGGAACTGGCCCTTCGCCGTCGCGGCCTGTTGCGCTTGCTCAAGTGCCTCCTCGAGCGCGGCGTTGGAGCTCTGAAGCTTCTCGCTCTGCGTCGACAGTTCACGGGTGCGAGTGCCGACCATTCTCTCCAACGAACGATTCGTCTCGACGAAACGACGGGTCCTCCAGCGATAGAGGGAGCTCGCCACGCCGAACACCCCGATGGACGCCAGGGCGTAGAACCAGGCGGTCATCCAGAACGGTGCCTTGATGGTGAAAGCCTGCGACACCGGCTCCTCGCTCCACACTCCCTCACTGTTGGCGGCCAACACCTTGAATGCATAGTCGCCGGGAGGAAGATTGCTGTAGGTCGCGGAACTTGCGTCGGTGGTCGCTAGCCAGTCGTTGTCGAGTCCCTCCAGCTTGTACCGGTAACGGACCCGATCCGGTGCTGTCATCGAAATACCGACGAAATCAAACGTTACGTGGTTATCGCGATAGCCGAGCTCAAGATCGTTCATCACCGCGATCGGCTCTAGAAAGATCTGCATGCCGGCGATGTGGGTCAGCGGCGGTACGAGGTTGCGACGATAGGCTCCCGGAGAGTATCGGGTGGCGCCGTTGATCGTGCCGAACAGGACGTCGCCGTTGGCTGCGTGGGTCACCGCGTTCACGTTCGCCTCGATGCCCCAGAACCCTTCTTCCCGGCCGAAGTAGACGAAACTTTCGGTCAGGCGGTTGTACTTGTAAAGGCCATAGTTGGTACCCGCCAGGATCGTGTTGGTCGCATCACACGCGACCAAATAGACATTCTCTTCCTGAAGGATTGAACCGGTCGCGATATCTTCGAATCGTTCTCCGTCAAATCGGTAGAGGCCGCCATCGTCGGCGGAGACCCAGATGAACCCATCGTGATCCTCTGCGATCGAGTTGAGTCCCAGATGATGGATCCCGAACTCCTCGCCATAGATTTCGAATCGACCTCGCGCGCGAGGAGTCTCGCCGGGAATGAACTTCGCAAGACCGAGATCGGTGGCACCGACCCAGATCGTGCCGGCGCTGTCCTCGAAGACGGTGTAGACCGCAGCGCCGTCGGAGTCATTCGTCAATCGGTAGTGCTGGACGTCGCCAATTCCCTCACGGAGATCGCCGTCCGGATGGGGAAAGACACGAACGACCCCTTCCGTCGAACCGACCCAGAACTCGTCTTGACTCGACGAGCCGCGTGCCCGGATCAGCGATAGGAGGTTCAACGTGGGGAACCCCTGTGCAGGACCCACCAGATCGACACGCCCTGTCGTCGGGTCGAATCGATTGAGGCCACCGCCCTTGGTGGCCAGCCACAGTTTGCCGTGGCGGTCTCTCGCGATGGCCCTTACGGAGTCTTCGGACAATCCATGGTGCGTGTTGTAGACCTGGGATTCGGACGATCGCTCTCCCGCGATGGCGGGTCGGAAATGGATCAGCCCACCGTCGGTGCCGAACCAGAGAGTGCTGTCCGGGTCTTCCAGAATCGACCAGACACCCAACTCCAGCGGGTTGTCGCTGTGTCGCGTGGTCTCGAACAGTCCACCCATGTAACTCGAGATCCCTCCACCGAACAGCGCAAACCAGACGTTGCCCTCTCGGTCGACAGTGATCTCTTTTACGTGGTCGTAGCTGAGTCCCTCGTTGACGGAGAACGAGCGCAGATTGACGGGGCGACCGGAGTCGAGTCGATCGTCAAACGCCCATACGCCTTGCGATTCGGTCGCCACCCAGATCGTCGTCCGTCCATCGCCGCGGATGTCCTCGATTCGCGACTCCGGGAGACCCTCGACGTTCATCGCTGCCGGTGGCCGGCCACCGGGCTCGTGACGGCTCAGGCCCGGGAGGAACCAGACCCCATGTCGGCTCGTGGCAATCCAGCCGTTCCCACGCTCATCGATCCAGATGGCTCGGACGGTCTTGCCGCGGAGACGTCGTAACGCCGTGTTAACCCGATAGAGCGGAGGGAAACGTCCGTCGGACGCCGAACCGACATCCGCGATCCAGAGACCGTCATCGGTTCCCATCCAGAGTCGTGTGGGAGCCGTCCCGGGCCCGAGGGTCAGGGCGTGAACCCTTCGCGGAGAGCCGGGTACCAGTTCAATCGATCGCTGCTCAGAACGTCCTCGCCACAGTCCGCCACCATCGGTGGCGATCCAGACGTTGCCATCGTGGTCTCCCACGAGATCGGCGACTTCGTCGTCGTCCATCGCTGTCGCTCTCGGGTGAGCGACGAAAGCGGAGCCATCCCAGCGGGTCACGGAGCCACCGGGGTGTCCAAACCAGACCTGGCCGTTCGCGTCAACGGTACTGGCGGTCACGATGTTTTCGGCCAGCCCGTCTTTCCGGGTGAAGTTCTCGAACTGCCGTCCATCAAAGCGAGAGACGCCGTGGTAGGTCCCGGCCCACAAGAATCCGTGACCGTCCTGGACGACCGTCTCGACCTGCGATTGGGACAGACCGTGTTCGACGGTCAGATTTCGGAAGCTGGCGCGCTGAGCCAGCAACGGCGTGAAGACGATCAGAAGACCGCCGACCGCCCAGAGCGCCCAGAGCGCCCGGGTCCTTTGTAGATCTCTTGCCATCCAGGGTCCTCGCCGACCGATCGGAGACACCAACCGGGCACCCGGTCAAACTTATGGATCTGGAGGCGCGAAAACCAGCTTGAGGGAGCGGTTAGTTGAGAATGTACTTATAATAATTTAACTGGTCATGAGGGCGTGCCACTGGTTCCAGCCCAGGAGCAGACAGAGCCCGATCACCAGGACCGTGAGCGCATTAAAACCCCGGGAATTAACCCCCTCGGGGCCCAGCAGTTTCCGATCGTTGCCCAGCACCAGGAGGAGGATCGCCACCATCGGCAGGATCGCTCCGTTGAGGGCCTGCGCAGCGACGATGACGGGTACGGGCCGGACCCCACTCAGGGCGACGCCGGCCCCGATCGCCAGGATCGTCATCCAGACCCCTCGGAAATGAGTCCCCGCGAACGCCCAGCGCTTCGCACCTGCATCGCCGACGAGGCTTCGTACGGTCAGCGCGGCAGCCCACGGAGCCGTCACGGCAGACGTCAAACCGGCGGCCATGAGGCCGGCGGCAAACAGGCCCCGTCCTGCGGCCCCCCAGCGATCTCCGAACAGGTCTCCCAGGACGGAGAAGGAAAACGGGCCCTCGAGTCCTGACGCCGCCACCATGACCGACATCGAGATCACTCCACCCAGGCCGACGGCGATGGCAATGCCCCATCGGGTGTCGGCCAGGTCCCGTCCGCGCGCGACGCCGGATCCGAGAAAAAGGTTGTAGGGCACGACGGTCGTGCCCAGCAGCGCGAGGATGAGGGTCTCCGACCCCGGAGGCACCGTCGGAATCAACCCATCCTTCAACAGCTTGCCCACCCCGGGGTCGGCCGAGATCGCAAGGCCGACGAAGGCGAGACCCATGATCGCCACGAGCGCGGTGAGACCTGCGGCGATTCGTCGTGGCGAGCCGAGAGCAAGAAGAAGACCGGCGAGCACCACGACGACGCCGGTCATCCACGAAGCGTTCAGCGGAAAGACAGTGCCGATCCCGGCGACGGCACCCAGGAGGTTACCGGCCTGATACGCGGTGCAACCGATGACCACAGCCGCCAGGACAAGAACGACCAGAACTCGGCGCAATCCGTCGGCCACCGCAAGGTCCGAACGAAAACAGGTCCCAAGTTCACGCCCGGAGAGAATCGTGATCCGGGCACTCATCTCCTGCAGGACAAAACAAGCGACCACCGAGAACGTCATCGCCCACAACAGCGTCGAACCAAACTTGCTGCCGGCGGACGCGGCCGCCGTTACGGTGCCTGGCCCGATGAATGCAGCCACGATGACCGCGTTGAGGACAACGGCGGCCCACCGTCGACTCATCTACCATTCTCGACGATCAGCGCCTGCCACAGGTGGCTCTCACGAATGGCGTTGGCAAATTCGTCGTGACCTGCGTCGTTCCAATGGGCATCCTCTTCGAATTCGAACCGTTCGGCGGTCCGGCGAAACCTCTGTACGAAACGTGGCTGCATGTCGAGCATCTCGAAGCCGGCACTGGATCCACGTTCGAGAAGGTAGCGGCGCATCAGCGCGAAGTAACTACTCGAAGCTTTCTCGAGCTGACGGTCCTCGTAGAGTTGAGGGCGGATCCCGTCGACGACGATCAGGACGCGCTCGGGAGTCACTCCCGCGGCAGCCGGAAGTCGCGCAAGGAACGTGTCGACCGCACGCCGTGAATCCTCGACTCGTTGTTGTTCTGCCGCGGCGACGGTGTTGCCGACCCAGGAGTCCGAACCCGAGCCCCTGGCCGCAAGCTGGGATCGCACATTCAGGATTTTAAGGTTGGCCACGAGATACATCCCGAGTCTGGATCGCCGCACCAGATGTCGTGCGGTACCGATCTGGAGCGGCTGAAGCTCGAGTGAAAGAGAACCGTCGGGCTGCTCGCGAAAGTAGTGGAAGCCCGGGTCCTGCTTGTACTGCGCGAGGCTCTCGTCGAAGTCGTTTCCAACCACCAGCACGACGTAACCATCGGCACCGTATCGGGCTCGAATGTCCCCCACCTGCGCGAGGTATTGGCTAAGCGGTGCTCCGGAAACACCGAACGAATAGACCGCACCGGTCCCCTCTACCTCCCGTGCCAGACGCCCCGCCGCGGTCGACTCCCATGGGACCATCGCCGCCTCGATGTAGCTGTCCCCCACGATGGCCAGAAGCGGATGAGGCGCCTCGGAAGAATAGTCGAGGTCACTGACGTAGCCGGCGTTGTTGGTGTGAATCGGGTTGGCCAGCGTCATGCGCCAGCCGTGAGAGTAGTAGCTGTCTCGATTGGGTCGAAAATGCAGGATCGGATCGTCGGTCGTCACGGCCTGCGCCGCCAGCCCCCGATTCACCGGCAGCAGTCGGAGCCCCAACTCCAGAACCGCTGAGAGTAGGATCGCTGCCAATCCCGCCGCCGCCAGCCGAAAGAGACAACCCCTCAGCTTCCGACGTATCGAACGGTCAGAGATCGCCGATCTCACGAAGCGCCGCCTCGATCTGTTCATCGGACATCGTGGCGCTGTTGGCCCGTAGCGTTCCGACAAACCCTTCGCGCTCGATGGTCGACTCTTCGTGGTCGAACTCCTCGCTCACACAGGCGGGGTGGACGTTGGCGACCGCGGTGCGGATCTGATTGCCGAACTCGATCCCGCGGCCCATCGCCACCCGGAGGGACCCCTTCTCGATCTTCTCGCCACAATGCTTGCAACGAGCCCGCCCCGAAGGATCCAGTTCGACGTACGGCGGCGTCTTTCGCTGTTTGCGTTTTTCCTCCGCCTCCTCCTGGAGCTTCGCCAGCTGTTCGAGGGGCGGAAGCTTGGGCGGAGGCGTCTTCGCGTGCTGCCAGGCCTCCTCGCGATAGGCCTCCTCGACGCGCTCGAACTGGCGACGGGCAAGACAGTTGAGGTGATGCCAGAGATAGCCCACCCCGAACGGACCCTCGATCAACACACCGACGCGGAGAGCGTCCTTATTGATGGTCCGACGACAGGTCTTGCACTTCGATCTCCCGGACCGAGCCCCCTCGATCACGTACGGGGGCTTCTCGGGGGGTGTCTCTACGGGGGGTGTTTCTGACATCGAGGATCTCCCTGACTCCATTGGGCCCGCCCTTTGTAGCACGAAGGGACGGACGTCGTCAGTGGAACAAAAACGGGAGTCGCGCGTATCATCGGGCATCCGTAGTGCCAGGAGGGTCGCCGAATCGTCTCGCAAACCCGGGGGCACGCGGGAGAGGTCCCGTCTCCATGCGCAGATATCTACGTTCTTTTCTTGTGCTTTGCCTCGTCGCCGGGACTGCGGTAACCGGGCTTCTGGCCGGTATCGATGCTCGGATGCTCCGCCAGCCGGATGTCTCCGATGATCAGATCGCGTTCGTCTACGCCGGAGACATCTGGCTTGTGGCCAAGACTGGGGGGCAGGCGCATCGGATCAGCACGCCCGCCGGCGAGGAGCAGTTCCCCCGTTTCTCGCCGGATGGCGAGTGGCTCGCATTCACCGGAAACTACGACGGCAACCAGGATGTCTACGTCGTTAGAACCCGCGGTGGCATTCCGAAGCGGCTGACGTTTCACCCGATGGCCGACCGAGTCCTCGGCTGGTACCCCGAAGGTAACGCGATCCTTTTCGCGTCGGGACGCGCCAGCGGGAAACAACGCTTCAATCAGTTCTACCGGATCTCACCGCGTGGCGGTCAAGCGACAAAACTCCCACTGCCGTACGGCGAGTTCGGGTCTCTCGCGAGTGACGGCAAGCAACTCGCCTACACCACGGTGACCCGTGACTTTCGTACGTGGAAGAGATACCGCGGGGGCACCGCACCAAAGATCTGGTTGTTCGATCTTGACTCGAAGCAGTCCAGCACGATTCCCAACGAGGGATCGAACGACAGTCTGCCGATGTGGCACGGGGACACCGTCTATTTTCACTCGGACCGTGGTCCCGACCGCCGAGCCAACATCTGGGCCTACGACACCACGAACGGGACAACACGCCAGATCACCAAGTTCCGCGACTTCGATGTCCGCTTCCCCGCAATCGGACCTGGCGATATCGTGTTCGAGAACGGCGGCCGACTCTACGTTCTGAACCTGGCTACCGAGGAAACCCACGACATTCGTGTCGAGGTGCGGACCGATCGCGCGACCCTCAAGCCGCGAACCGAGAACGTCGCCAACTACGTACGACAGGCCGACATCTCACCCAGCGGCAAACGGGCGGTCATCGAGGCTCGTGGTGAGGTCTTTTCCGTTCCTGCGGAACATGGACCCATTCGCAACCTCTCCAATCGGTCCGGGTCGGCGGAGCGCTATCCGGCCTGGTCACCCGACGGGAAGTCGATTGCGTTCTTCAGCGATCGGGACGGCGAATACGATCTCTATCTGGCGGCTGCGGATGGCCGCGGCGAGACCGAAAAACTTGCCACGCTAGGACGTGGCTTTCGGTACGGGGTCACGTGGTCCCCCGATAGCAACAAGATGATGTGGATCGACCAGGCGATGAAGATGCACGTCTTCGATCGTGAATCCGGGAAGGTCAAGGAGATTGACCAGGCGTCGACGATGTTCCATGGCGCGCTGGCCAACTTCTCGGTGAGCTGGTCGTCTGACAGTCGATGGCTGGCGTACGATAACGATCTAGGCCTCCGATCGAGGGCGGTGTTCCTGTACGACACGGAAAACGCTGAGCGGCACCAGGTCACTTCGGGGTTCTATACCGACACGAGACCCGCCTTCGACCCCGACGGCGAGTACCTGTTCTACCGCAGCAACCGATCGATGACTCCGATCTATAGCGATTTCGACAACGCCTTCGTCTACGCGAATTCTTCCCGCCTGATCGCAGTCCCGTTGAGGAACGACGTCTCGTCCCCCCTCGCTCCACGCAACGACGAGGAAGAGATCGAGGATGAGTCCGACGAGGAATCGACCGACGACGATGACGCAAAGGACGAGGACGACGAAGAGGACGAGGAGGACAAGGGCGTAGCGATCGACCTTGAGGGCTTTGAGCGCCGAGCGGTGGTCCTCCCCCCGGAGGCGGGCAACTACGGCAACCTGGCCGCAGTCTCCGGCAAGTTGGTCTACATGAAGGGTGGAAGAGCGGGCGGCGGCCCACAACCCGGCGGAACGATCACCTACTACGACCTGAAAGAGCGGAAGGAAGAGACCGTCTTCTCGCCAGCCGGCGGGTTCACCGTGTCGGCGGACGGCAAGAAGATCCTCGTCGCCTCATCCGGAAAACTGGCGATCCTGGACCTGGCGAAGGGGCAAAAGATGGAGAGCCCTCTGGACCTCTCTAAACTAGAAATGCAACTCGACCCCATGGCCGAGTGGAAACAGATCTTCAGTGATGCCTGGCGAATCGAGCGGGACTACTTCTATGACCCCGGGATGCATGGCGTTAACTGGAACAACATGCGTCGTCAGTACGGAAAACTGATCGGCGATTCGATGACCCGTTGGGATGTCAACTTCGTCATCGGTGAGCTGATCGGAGAACTCTCGGCAAGTCACGCGTATCGAGGAGGAGGAGATACCGAGCGCGCCGACAACAAGTCGGTCGGACTCCTCGGTGCGGACTTCGTCATAGAGAACGGCGCGTTCCGGATCTCCGCGATCCTCGATGGTGCGGTGTGGGATGCCGAGACTCGATCCCCGCTACGCATGCCCGGTATCGATGTCAACGTCGGCGACTACGTGTTGGCGGTAAACGGGATCGCGCTGGACACGGACAAAGAGATCCACGCCTCGTTCCAGGGTCTCGGTGGACAAACGGTGGAACTGACGATCGGTGTCACTGCAGATGACGCCGAGCCGCGCCACGTCCTGGTCGAGACGGTTCGAGGCGATGCGCGGCTACGCAACCTCGCGTGGATCGAGGCGAATCGGCGACGCGTGGACGAGGCGACGGACGGCAGGGTCGGTTACCTCTACGTCCCGGATACGGGCATCAATGGTCAGAACGAATTGATGCGAATGTTCCAGGGTCAGTGGGACAAGGACGCGCTCATCATCGACGAGCGGTTCAACGACGGTGGACAGATCCCCGACCGGTTTGTCGAGATGCTCAACCGTCCTCTCTATAACTGGTGGGGTGTACGAGACGGTCAGGACTGGCAGTGGCCACCGGTTTCGAACCTGGGTCCGAAGGTCATGCTGGTCAATGAGTGGAGCGGTTCCGGCGGGGACGCATTCCCCTTCTATTTCCGCGAGGCGGGACTGGGGCCTTTGATCGGCACACGAACCTGGGGCGGCCTCATCGGGATCAGCGGGGCTCCCGCACTGGTCGACAACGGAGTCGTTACGGCCCCGACGTTCGGGATCTACAGCACCGACGGAGAGTGGATCATCGAGAACCACGGGGTCGATCCGGACATCGAGGTGATCGACGACCCGGCATTGATGTGGGACGGCGGTGACCCTCAGCTCGAACGGGCGATCGAGGAAATCCTCGGCGCTCTCAAGAAAAACCCGCCGGTGACACCGATTCGCCCGGCCTACCCGAAGCGCTAGCCGCGCTTTTTTCCTCATCGATACGGCGATCCGTGAAATCGGATTCGTGCCGTGTCTATGGGGATCGGGGTACCCGGGGGCGAGGCGGACATTGTCCTCCCCGCCTGCTTCGTCTCCGGGTTTTTACTGAGATCGCTGGAGGCTGAGGTAGCCACGACAGATGAGTCGAGTCAGTTCGGCCAGCAGGACTCGCGGGAACGAGTAAGAGCGGCAGGAGTCGACGTAGGGCCCAAGACACCAGATGACGACGTCGAGCATCGCGCCACGGCTCGAGTGGTAGATGTAGAGATTGAGTTCTACAAACCCCGATTGCATGCGATTCTCCCTTTCCTTGCCCCTCTATCTACCACCAAACGCGGACGTTGGCAGCCCCGAGACTTTACCCGTGTCCGTTGAATTGGACGACGACGAACCGGACAGTCCGGAAAACACCGCGTCGGTAATGGAAAAAGACGATAGCCCTGACGCCTTGGACAAACGCCTAGAAGTCAAACGCGACCCCGAACTGGCCGATCACATCCGGTGAACCGTCGGCGAGACCGGCGCCGATCGCCGTGCGAAGTTTCATGTTCTCGACGGCCCGCCAGGTCCAACCGACAAGAACCTGGGCTTCGTCCTCGCCGCCCTCGAATCGGGCGCCCTCGAAGCGCGCTTCGAGGCTGACGCGAATCGTCTCGCGAAAGGCCATCATCCACGCGGCACCTGCGACAGGCGCGACTTCACCCTCGAGGGTCGCGGTTCCGATCTCGGAGTTCTCGTTAACCCGAACACCGTAGTGCAAGGACCACGCATGTCGGTCGCGGTTGAAACGCGTCGCTCCGAAGATCTCCGATCGCATCGCATCGAAACCGAGTCCCATATCCTCGTCACCTGTCGGCAGCGTGATGACAACGCCAAACGCCGATCGAGGGGCACGTGCAGACGCACGATTCACAACGAATTTCCCCCACACGTCGGTGTCCATCAGACCACCACCGTCCGGGCCAAAGTCGTTGTCAACCGCGCCATAGCCGATTCGGGCCCCGAACTCGACCTGCGGCATGCCCGTTGGCTGGATCGCCACGATCGCTTCGGAAAGAAGATGGGACGACATGTCGAATTCCCGGGAGCGAACCGCCAGCTCGAAGCGACTCCTCTCCGGCAGCTGTGCATCTTCGACGAACGCGGTATAGAACCGGTCCGTGCGATTGAGACCCTCGTCGATCGCGACGCCGGCAACGACCGGAACCTGGATATCGATCTTGGTTGTATGGGCGACCACTTGAAGTGGGTAACCCACCAATTCGACGCGCACCCCGTTCGCGGTGATGACCGAGAAGGGTGCGTACCGCCCACCGGCAGGTACGGACATGACGTAGCGCCCGTTCGCGCCGGTGGGGAGGCTCATCACGACCGAGCCGTCGTCGGCGTTTCGAAGCACGACGCGACAACCGTTCACCGGCTGAAAGTTCTCGTCGACAACCGTTCCGTTGACGACGACCTGGGCTTCGGCGAGTCCGATTGACACGGAGCCCAATACGACGACCAGGCCTCCAACTAGGAGTACGAGCAACGATCGGACAGCAGAATGATGCATGGTTTGGCGCGGCCTCCTGGCACGAGGAATCGGTGAAATCCCATTCTATCAGCCGAACTGGGCCACTTCGAATCGATCCTCTCCCGGCGGCGGTGCTGCTCGGCCGATGCTATCTTTCAGGAACACAGGGAATAACCGCCCAAGGGTGAAGAGGACAGCGATGATCAGGTTGACCGACGCAGCGAGAGAGAAGTTTCTGGAAATCGCCTCCTCGGAAGGCAAGACGGATCATGGCCTGCGCGTCATCGTGCATGGAGGCGGGAGCCCCCGTCCGGAGTTTGCGCTGAACTTCGTGGCCCCCGCAGACGTGGCCGATAGCGACCAGAGCTTCGAGCAGGACGGGGTCCGACTTTACGCCGACAAGACGGACGTTCACTTCCTGGAAGATGCGGAGATCGATTTCGTCGATGGACTCAAGGAGAGCGGGTTCAGGGTGATCGCTCCGAACGCCGGCCTGAAGCGTCCCGAGGGTCCGCTCGCGGAAGCGGTCCAGCGTGTGCTCGACGAGAAGATCAATCCGGGGGTCGCGTCCCACGGAGGAATGGTGGCGCTCGTCGCTGTCGAGGACGGAGTGGCCTACCTGAAATTCGGCGGTGGATGCCAGGGCTGTGGTCAGGTTCAGGCGACCCTTCAGGAAGGTGTCGAGCGAGTCCTATTCGAGGACGTTCCCGAGATCACCAAGGTGATGGATGTGACCGATCACGCCGCCGGGACCAACCCCTACTATCAGCCCTGACCGCGTTTCCGGTCGAGTGTTTCACGGACCGTCGTGCACCGCGTCGCCGGTGTTAGCAGCTTGTGAAGCAACGACGTGGCGCGCGAGCGAAAGACGATCCCCCTGACCCGAATAGAGTGCCCCGGGTACCCACCGGCAAGTTCGCCTACGAAGTGGGCGACGGCGGTAGGATTCCGACGGAAGGACGGGTATTATTCGCGGACAACAGGGACCTGGAGGGCCAATGTATCCCCAAAAGACGATCAGCTTCGACGAGTTGGCCAAGGAGACCTGGAAGAACTTCTCGAGCCTGGTGGTCATTCACGGGAGCATGGCGGGCGGCGCTCTGCTTGTCATCAACGCCATTCTGATCTCGCTCCTCCCCGTCTATCGCGACAACATGAACGCGTTCGGGGGTCCGCCGGAGACCATCGACGCGAACTTCTTTCTGCAGATCTACGGGGCGACACTGGCCCTGGCCCTCGTAGCGTTCGTCATGGACGCCTTCTTCATCGTGCGTTCCTACGACGTTCTCGAGAATCGGCTGCCCGACTCGGCGCAGGCGGCGGCCCTTATTCTCCGCCGACTCCTGCCGCTGCTCGTCGGTGGATTCCTCATGTTCCTGATACTGATTGCCGGCTTGTTCCTGTGCTTGATTCCGGGGATCATCGCCGCAGTCTGCCTGTACCTGATGGTTCCGTTGATCGTTCTCGACCAATTCGGACCGATTGACTCGATACGCGAGAGCATTGAGCAGACCCGGGGAAATCGATGGCAGATCTTTTTCTCGTTCCTCATGGCGATTGTCATCGGCTTCGTGGTGCAGATCCCGACCTTCGTTGTCACCTTTTGGTCGGAATCGCCCTGGCTGACGATCTTGGTCTCGAGTGCGTGCCAGGGGGTTCAGATGACATTCAACGCGTCGATCCACGCTGTCGTCTTCGCTCAAATCCGACGTCTGAGCACGGGCGCCGTTTCCGACGACGTAATCGCGACCTTTGAGTAGGTCGCTCCTGATCGCCGGGCTCGCGTCCCTGGCAATCTTCAGCGGCGCGCTCGCCGAGACTCCCCGATCGGATCTCGATGCAGTCTTTGAATCCGAGACCTACCAGACGGATCTACCCGACAAACCGGTGCTGGATGATGTTGACCCGCCGACGTTTCTTTCAGCCCTCGGCCCGGTCATGCGACTGGCGATCTGGATCGGCATCGCGCTGATCGCCATCCTGTTGATCGCAGCGATCGTGCGTCATGTTCAATCTCGGGCGCTGGAGCGGTCGAACATAGAGCCCCTCGAGTTGCCCGACGAAACCGGCGGGCCGGGAACGGATCTAGCCACCGTGGAGCGTCTTGCTGCCGAGGAACGCTACGACGAGGCCATCCACCAACTTCTCCTCCTGGCGATCGAACGGCTGCGCACCGAGCTCTCGCTCTCGCGCGACCGATCCGCGACCAGTCGCGAACTGCGGGCTCGATTGCCGCATTCGTTTGCGGGACGACGTTCCTTCTCGGACCTTGTCCTCGCAGTCGAGCGCTCCTATTTCGGTGGCATCGCCGTGTCTCGGGAAGACTATCGAACTCATCTCTCTGCCTTTCGTAACGGAGCCGAGACGGTCTGATGCGCGTCGACGGGTCAATTTTTTCGAAGCGAGTCATCGTCATCCTGACGACGATCTCCGTTGCAAGCTTCCTGCTGGCCTTCTTCTTCGCGGGTCGTGGCGACGATTTCTTCGACTCTCCGGATCCGCGGCCCAACAGCTATAGCGTCTCTGCGGTCGGGCACCGAGCCTTTCACGACTGGGCTATCAAACGCGGACTGGAGGTCCGAAGACGCAGAAGTGACATGATCTCATCGGCTGCACCGTCGTTTGCCATCGTCTCGATCGCGCCGTCGCTCAAACTCTGGAAGCAGGAAGTCGATCCCTCAATGAGTACGTTGGAATTGGATGCCTTCCAGGCCTCCGCTCCTCTCGTCATCGCGCCCCACAAGTGGTCGGGCGTCGCGCCTCCCAATCAACGTTGGATTAGTGCCGCCCGTCGCGAAGCGTCTACGAACGTGTTCGCCGAGGTCAACGAGTTCCTGGTCTACCTGGAACTGCCCCGTCTCGCGCTGGTCGATGTCGAGACGCTGACCGGCTGCCGAGATGAGATGGGGAATGAGTACGAGGTCGATATCCCACGCCCCCGAGTGTGGGAACCCCAAGAATCGTTGCGGCCAACCGTGTCCTGTCACGAAGGTGTGTTGATCGGCAACTTTCCGGCGGGTGAAATCACGGCAGAGCTCTATCTGATATCCGACCCGGATCTGATCAACAACCACGGTATCGGTCGCGGCGAGCATGTCGAGATGCTTGATGCTTTCCTCGGCACGCAGCTACAACTGACCGGCGTCGAGATCGACGAGACGCTTCACGGCCTGTCGCGGCAGCCGTCGCTGATCGCGGCGTTGTTGAGTTTTCCGCTTGTCTTCCTGACGCTGCAGGGACTCCTGACCCTGGCAATCGTGGTGTGGCACGGCGTCTTCCGCTTCGGTGCCCCGTCTACAACTTCCCCGGTTGGAGCCGGACGTGGAAAGGAAATACTCATCGACAATGCGGCGAATCTCCTCGATCTTCGTGGACACTCACAGGCGTCACTTCACTTTTACTATCGCTCCAGCCTTCGCTTGGTTGGACGGACGCTGTTTCTCGACGATGACCTCTCGTTTGCCGATCTTGAGAAACGTGTCTTGAATTTAGCGACAAGTCGACCGGGTGGGCACGTCATTCACTCGATTCGTCGATCGATCGAAAACTATTCCGAAGCGTCTCGTCGCTCCGAGAGGGCGGTACGAATCGCGCGCCGACTGTTCAGGTGGCGAGAGAGGTTTATGCATGACACTTGAATCGATCCAGACCCAATTCCAACAGCTTCAGGAATCCATCGACCGGGTCATCAAGGGAAACCGAGAGACGGTCCATTTCCTCCTGGTAAGTTTGCTGGCCGAAGGCCATGTGCTGCTGGAGGGCGTTCCGGGCACGGGCAAGACGATGCTCGCCCGGGCCTTCGCCGGCTCGCTGGCGATGCCTTTCGGACGCATCCAGTTCACACCGGACCTGATGCCCGGCGACATTCTTGGAACAAACATCTTCAATTTTCAGACGAATAAGTTTGTGCTGACGCAAGGACCGATCTTCACATCATTTCTTCTTGCGGACGAGATCAACCGGACCCCTCCCAAGACACAATCAGCGCTTCTGGAGGCCATGCAGGAGCGGTCCGTGACGATCGACGGCACTCGACACGTGCTGCCGAGAGATTTCATGGTCGTCGCGACGCAGAATCCGGTGGAGCACGAGGGAACCTACCCGCTACCCGAAGCCCAACTCGACCGGTTTCTCTTCAAGATCGCCGTCGGGTATCCGGAGTTTGAGGAGGAGCTCGACATGGTCCGGGTCCACGGACACCACGCCGTCATCCCGTCCCTTCAGGAACTCGGTCTGCTGCAACTCGTTGACAGTGACTGGCTGGCGGCTGCGAGGGCGTTCGTCGCGCAGCGCACGCTTACCGACGAGCTCGTCGACTACATCGTCCGACTCGTTCGCGCGACTCGAGAGCATGCGGCATTGCAGGTTGGGGGCAGCCCGCGCTCCGCGAACATGTTGGCAATTGCCTCTCGAGCGATGGCGGTACTGGACGGCCGTGACTTCGTCATTCCGGATGACGTAAAACAACTGTTCCTGCCTGCGATGCGTCACCGGGTCGTTCTGTCGGCTTCGGCCGAGGTCGAGGGGCACACGCCCGACAGCGTCCTCTCGACGATTCTCGTCGAAACCGAAGTACCACGCTGAGGGTCTGGTGAGGCCCACCCGTCAATGTCTAGTTCTCTTCGCCGGGGGTTTCATCCTCGCGGCAGCTCCGTTGTGGGTAGGGAGTGGACTCTGGGTGCTGTGGGTCGCGTTTTTCGCTTCGATCGTAGTTCTGTGTGGGATCGACTGGATTCTGATGGCGAACGATTCAAACGTGCGCCTCCACGTCTCTGCGCCCGAGCAGATTCCAATCGGCGAATCGTCGGTCCTCGACATCGTCCTGGCACCGAGCCACCGCGCCCTTCATCGTCTCGAGATTCTCCCCGAACTGTCCGCAGGGCTCCATGAGTCCAGCACCGCACGGGCAACTCGCTCCGAGGACGGATACAACGCAAGCTTCGACCTGAAGCCCCTTCAACGCGGGCGGGTTTCCATCGACGCAGTCTGGACGAAACATCGAGGTCCGCTCGGGCTCATGGAATCGCAGCATCGTCATCCAGTCGAACAATTCGTCGACGTTACGCCAAACACGCCAGCTGTCCGAGCTATCGCTCTTCGTTTCGAATCGGACCCGTCGCTGCGAGCCGGTTTGCAGGTCGAAAAATTCAAGGGCGAAGGAACTGAATTCGACTCTCTACGAGAGTTCGTCAAGGGAGACGACCGTCGGGCCGTCGATTGGAAGGCGTCGGCACGTCACGCGAAATTGCTGTGTAGACAGTTCCGCGCCGAAACAAACCACCAGCTAATCATCGCGGTCGACTCGGGTCGCCTGATGAACGAACCGATCGATGGGGTGACCCGACTCGATCACGCGATCAACAGTTCGCTGCTGCTGTCCTACGTCGGGTTACGGACCGGTGCACTTGTCGGTTTCTTCTCCTTCGGCGCTCGTCCCGGCGCGCTGCTGGCGCCCCGCAGTGGTGTTGCTACACACCAGGAGATCACCCGAGCCAGTGCGGCCGTCGAGTATTCCCGAGACGAGACCAACTACACCCTGGGCCTGATGACCCTCGCACATCGGATCCGACGCCGAAGCCTGATCGTTTTTCTGACCGACTTCTCGGATACGATCACGGCGGAGTTGATGGTTGGAAACCTCAATCGACTGGCGAGGCGACATCTGGTCGTGTTTGTCACGCTTCGTGATACGACGATCGAGTCAGTCGCATCCGACTACCCCGCCGACTCTGTCACGCTTCATCGCTCGATGGTGGCCCAGCGCGTCGAGGAGGACCGTGCGGTCGTCTTCGGTCGGTTACGGCGCATGGGTCTCCTGACCATCGACACGCGGCCGGAACTGGTTGGTAGTCGACTCATCAACGAATACCTCGATGTTCGTCGTCGGGATAGGATCTAGCGACGATGGAAACGCTGCAGCTTCAATCCACGCAGTTTCGCGCCGAGCGCGAGGACAGCTGGTACGAGCTGGAGTCACTCGTGGGACGGGCGGAGCGTCGCGGGCTTCGCAACCTGACCCGTGATGAGCTGGAGCGACTCCCGACCCTCTATCGAAGTGCCGTGAGTTCGCTGTCGGTGGCCCGCGCGATCAGTCTCGATCGCAACACACTCGATTACCTGGAAGACCTGGCCCGTCGTTCCTACGTGGTGATGTACACGGTTAAAACGCCGCTTTTGACCGCGGCGGTCAATTTTATCTGGTACGGATTTCCTCGCACAGTCCGTCGACGCTGGCGACAGCTCGCCCTCTCCACCGCCGTCCTGGTGGCCGCGATCTTCTGTGGTTACGTCCTGGTCTCGTCGGATCCGGAGGCCTACTACTCTATCGTTCCCGAAGAGTTCGCCTCGGCCCACGATCCTGGTGCCAGCACGGAATCCCTTCGTGACATTCTCTACCCGCCCCAGTTTCGCGAATCGGACGAGGAAGCTGAGACGGATGCGGAGGCCGGCAGCCTGCAGGTGTTCGCCTCAATACTCTTCACCCGTAATTTCAAGATTGGCCTACTCTGTATTGGCCTCGGGTTCGCGGCGGCGGCTCCGGTCTTCTATCTCCTGTTCTACAACGGGCTCCTGCTGGGTGCGATCGGTGCCATCTACTCATCCCACGGACTTGGCCCGGATTTCTGGGCCTGGGTTCTGCCCCACGGTGTCACGGAACTCGGCGCGGTCTGTCTGTGCGGGATGGCGGGCATGGTCCTGGGCCAGGCGGTCGTGTTCCCCGAGAAGGAGGGCCGACTCGAGACCCTGGCCGCACGTGGGCGAGAGCTCGCCTACGTGACAGTCGGCGCGTTGATCATGTTTCTCATCGCGGCGGTCATCGAGTCGTTCTTTCGGCAGTTGGTTCAGGACATCGTGATTCGTTGGACGCTTGCCGGAATAACTCTCGTGATGTGGGTCTGCTTTTTCTGTTTTGCGGGGAGAGGCCACAAAAGTGCAACTCGCGGCTGATCGCGTCATCGCCATCGAAACGCCTGATGGCGCGTCGATCGATTTTGAACTGCCGACCGTAAGCGAGCGGTTTGTCGCGTTTGTCATCGACCTGATCTTCGCCCACGCGGTCTGGCTCCTCATCGCCCTCGGCGCAGTATTGACGGGAGACGAGACGGTGTTTGCCGCCGGTCTCGTAACGGCGTTCATGATTCGGAACTTCTATTTCGCCGTCATGGAGTTGGCATTCTCCGGCCGGACGGCAGGGAAGATGATGCTGCGTCTTCGGGTCATCGCTCGCGATGGGGGGCCGCTCACGGCGCAGGCGGTCCTCGCGCGAAATCTGACGCGAGACCTCGAATGGCTACTACCGCTGGTGGTTCTGATGAATCCTTCCGTCATCGTCCCATCGGGTCCTCTGTGGGGAAGACTCCTTGGCGGTCTCTGGTTCGGATCGTTCATGTTGCTTCCGCTCTTCAACCGCCATCGCCTGCGAGTAGGCGATCTCATCGGCGGGACCCTGGTGATCAAACACGGTCGGCGAAGACTGGACGACGATCTGACAACGAACCAACGTGTAGACGCCCCGACCGTACCTCAGTACCGGTTCTCCCAGCGCCAACTCGAATACTACGGCGTCCTGGAGCTTCAGACATTGGAGAAGGTGCTTCGCCTGGAGGGCAGCGAGCACGATGCGGTTCTGAGTCGTATCGCCGAGAAGATCTCGAACAAGATCGGATGGGACTATCCGATCCCGAACCCGGAGTGGTTCTTGCGCGACTTCTATCGTGCCCAGCGTGCCCACCTGGAACAACGAATGTTGTTTGGGGATCGCAAGGAAACGAAGGCGGACTAGCCGACCGTCGCGGCGGTCGCCTCCTGCATACCCTGGGCCTTGTTCAGGCCTTCGTGCATGTACTCCTCGAGTGGCGAGCCCGCACACCGTTTCAGGAGATAGTCATAGACCCGTGCGGCGGCGTCGGGTTTCTGTCGCTCGTTGAGGATTCGGTCGGCGACACCCAGCATGCCTCTGACGGACCGCAATTCACCGGCATCTTCATCGATGACCGTGGAGTAGGCCTTCGCCGCACCCGCTAGATCACCGGTTCGATCGAGGGCGATCGCAATCGACACTCGCTCTTCGCGATTCAGCCCCAGCCGCTCGAAATGTGCCTTCATGACTGAAAAGATCTCTGCCGAGAGGTGGATGTGGCCGCGTTCGAAACAAAGCGGCAACGCCTCGACGGCCATGGCCAGTCCCGCATCGATATTGCCACCCTTGTATTGACAGATCGCCATCGCCTGAAGGACCTGGGGATGGGGTGCGTAGGTTTTTCGCAAGGACTCCAACTCGATGATCACACCCTGGGGGTCCGTCTGGAATCGTCGAAGCGCCCGATCCACGCGCTGCTTTGCATCGAGCAACGGTGGGAGCTTTCCTGTCGCTCCCGGAATGGGAGACGGGTCGGCGGATAGCGGGACCGGCACGGGTGCCGACGGCGTGGCCGACGCGGGTGCTGCTGTCTCCGGCATATCAATCGGAGGCGCGGGTGGCTCCCCGGGGTCGGGCTCACGGTCCATGAGCGGCGGCTCGGTGCCCAGCTCCCCGCAGGCGAAGAAACCCGAGAGCCGACCCAGCAGATTGACCATCAGGCCAAACAGAAATGCCCCGGCGATGGCCGTCGCCACGAACCCGAGCTTGACGTTGAGCATGAACGCGCCGGCGACCGGAAGTACGGCCAGCAAGAGAGCCACCCCGAGGGCTCCGCTATAAACCGAGTACAGAGAGAACAGGTCATTTCGTCGACCGGCGAGGTTGGCGTGCCAATGACTGGGTGAGAAGATGTCGCTAAACCCGTCGGCAGTGACGGAGACCACTAGAAACAGGGGGGGTGTTAGCGTCGAGAGCACCAGATAGATCCCGAACATCGCAAGAATCTTCGGGCCAGCCATCCCCATCGCCGCTGCGGCGACCTGCTCGCCCTTCAGACCGCCGAGGAACAACGGCACGGCCCACAGGGCCGTGAGCATGAGGTAGCGGAGTGCGACCTGGGTCACGTGCCCCCACGAACCGCCGGCACCGGAGAAGACGGTGCCGTTCCACTCGCCGTAGAGACCATTGACCGCGTAACGAGCGAGGAACAGAGCCACGAGTATCTGAGCAACCGGGTTCGCGATCGCCGGTGCCTGGGTCACCGCCGCGATGAAGACCACGATAGCAAGGGCGAACCCCATCGCCATGCCGCTGATCAGGCTCGAGAGCGAAAGCGATCGATAGAGTACCGTCCCGGCGACGCCGCCGAATTCCGTCCAATCCCTCTGTTGCATCGCGTCCCCCACGGGACCCTTCGACCCCGGGTACTTTTCCCCCACTGGGGTCTAAACTTGGGTTCCAGAGTTCGGTCCGTCCAGTCGAGGCGACCGACGGCGCAGAGAGTGGGGCAATGCAACTGAATCTCAGCCATTTTCGTATCGCAGGACTCATCTCGGGGATCATCGTCGCCGGCTTCTGAATGCTGGAGGTCGCGTCGATGGTCAACAAGGACGATCAGATCGTCGATCGCATCGTGCTGATGCAGTAGAGGCCGGTATACTCCCGGAGATTCAATCTGGGAGGCCTGAATGCGGTTCGTCCTGATCCTTGCAATGATCGCCACGTTTGGTGGGGCTGCGGTCGCCGCTCCCCCCGCGTCGTCGCCGAGCGAAGTCTCGCCCCTCGATGTCGGTGCGTCGGTCCCCGACGTTCAGGTCCGTGATCGCTCCGGCGAGTTCGTCGATTTCCGGGCGTTGATCGCCGGGCGACCCGCCGCAATCATCTTCTATCGAGGCGGCTGGTGACCGTACTGCACGAAGCAACTAGGTAAGTTGCAAGAGGTTCACGGCGAGCTGACGGAACTCGGTTTTCAGATCATCGGGATCAGTCCCGACCCGTCGGAGACGATCGCGTTGCTCGAGGACGAGAACGACTACGGCTATACCCTGTTGTCCGACAATGGGTTCGATGCGATCCTGGCCTTCGGTCTTGGCTACGAGGTCTCGGAAGAGATCAAGAAGAAGTACACGGGCTACGGTATTTCGTTTTACGCGCAGTCAGAGGGTGCCCCCGTCCTGCTTCCGGTGCCGGCGGTCTATCTGGTCGACACGAACGGCGAAATCGCCTTTCGGTTCTTCGACGCAAATTACAAGGTGAGGTTGGATGCAGCGGAGTTGCTCGCGGCGGCAAGGCTCATGTCACAAGCGGACTGATCGACGGATCGAGGCAACCCGGCGAGTCGCGATTGCCGTGATCCTGTTTCTTGTAGGGGCTTCGTGCCGGACACCGGATGAGGATCCGCTGCTTGCGTTCCCGACCGAACCGCAACCGGGACAGTTCCATGGGCTCAGCTATCCCGCTTCGACGGTCGAAGAGTTAGCGGCGCCGACACGACCGTTGTGGCTGATCGCCGTCGATGGTGCCAGCTGGGATCTCCTGGACCCTCTTCTCGAGAGTGGGCAACTCCCCCACCTGGCATCCCTGATCGATCGAGGTGCGCGAGGCACGCTCGTCTCGGAGGAACCGACGATCTCCCCCGCACTCTGGGCGACCATCGCGACCGGCACGCCTCGTTTCGTCCACGGAATCCTGAACTTCGTGGAGAAACGACCGGGGCAGTGGCGTGGCGAAACCGCAGGCCCACTCCATCGGATGACCCCCGCTATCTGGGAGCACGTCGGTGCCGCCGGCGGTCGGTCATCGGTGATCGGGTGGTTCGGTTCGTACCCCGCCGAACCGATCGCAGGTATCTATCTTTCCCGAGGATTCGAACCGGGTCGGATCGAACCGCTCCAGGTGCATCCACCGGCTCTCGTCGGTCGTTTCGACGAATGGGCGATGGATACGACGATTCCTGACACCTCCGAGTTCATCGCCCGCAGCATGCGAGAGGATGCAAGGAACGTCCTCGCCCTCCGCAGTCTTCCGGAAGCAGACAGCGCCGACCTGGTGGCGGTCTATCTATCCGTGATCGACGTGGCCCAGCATGTTGAATGGCGTTACATGGACCCCGGAAGCGACGTCTTCCCCGGCTCGTCAACAACCCAATCCGATCGTGCAGACAGAATTGCGACGGCCTATCGCTTCGTCGATGGGTTGATTGGCCAGTTGTTGGAGCGGATGCCCGATGAGGCGAATCTGCTGCTGGTCTCGGACCACGGGGCAGGGCCTCTACGCCTACAGGAGGCGTTTCATCTGCAGCTCGAGATCCTGCTGCAGGACGTCGGCCTGATGGATGCGGATGCCCCTGAAGAGGGTGACGCCTGGGCGCTGAGCGCTCCGTATCGTCATGACAAGAGAATCTGGGTGACCCGCGACGACACCCGAGCCGACGAGCTATCGGACCGACTCCGCTCGATGACCACCGACCTTGGTGAACCGATCTTCGAATCGATTATCGATCACAGCGCCCAATCCGGCTGGACGCCGGATGCGCCGGCGCTTACGGTTCGATTCTCTCCACAGGCGCTGGTGGCCCGGCAGGTCGCCGACGGAGACACGACCCATGACTTCTCACCCGTCCGCATGCGACACGAAGATGTGTCGGGCTCCCATCGTCTCGAGGGGATCGTCGTCGCCGCAGGCCCCGACATCGTCGCCGGCAAGATCCAACGCCCGCTGACCCTCTACAACATCGCACCGACGGCACTCTATCTTCTTGGGCTGCCGCAGGACCGCAGGATGTTGCGATGGGCACCCGCCGATGGCGGTGTGGCCGAAGCGCTCGTTCTTCCCCGGACGCTTGCCGGTCGCCCCCCGGTCATGGTCCCGACCTATCCGGGGACCGAGCGCTCATCGGATAAGGTCCAGGAGACGTGGAAAATCCTCGATGACAGCCCCAACAGGGAGCAAGATCTGGAGAGACTGCGAAGCCTGGGTTACATTCGATAGATGGATCGCACTCACCGAATCATCTTCGGCGTCGTCGTGATCGTCCTCGCTCTCTCGTCATCGGGGTGGTGCGACGGTGAGCAGGCGGACGCGTCCCTGGCTCGAGCGGTCGTCAGCACCCACACCGTACAGGACTCGCGACTCGACGAGGTCTCGGGGATCGTCGCCAGTCGTCGTCATCCCGGTTACTTCTGGACCCACAACGACAGCGGAGATCGGCCGCTGCTGTATGTCATCGACGTCCGCGGGGCCAACGTGGCGACGTTCGAACTTGACGGCGCGACAAACGTCGACTGGGAAGATATCGCCCTGGGTCCCGGACCGAAACCGAAACGGGACTACCTCTACGTCGCCGACATAGGCGACAATGCGGCCCATCGAAAGAATGTCGTCATTTACCGAATCGAAGAACCTGACCTGGAGTTCGTAAAGCCGGGCGACCACCTGGTGGAGCAAGAGGTTCAGAAGCTCTCGTATCGCTATGCCGACGGCGCACGAGACGCCGAGACACTCTTTGTCGATCCAGTGGATCGAAACATGGTCATCATCACAAAGCGCTCACCGGAGGTTCATGTCTACCAGACCTCGATCGACGGCGACTGGTCTGCGGATCGAGAGCTGGAGCGTCTTCGTCGGATCCCCTTCACCAACATTGTCGGGGGTGATCTCAGTTCGGACGGAACGGAGCTCCTGCTCAAGACCTATACCCACGTTCTATACTGGCGCAGGGAGTCCGGGAACAGCATTGAGCAGCTATTCGACGTCACCCCGCAGGAGCTTCCGTACCGGTTAGAGCCTCAGGGCGAAGCGATCGCGTGGTCCCATGACGCCACGCGGTACATCACGCTCAGCGAAGAGCGCGGCGGAATCGCGGCGGTGCTGTACCGCTACCCGATGGACGACGGTCTTCGCGGCAACTAGGTGCCGCCCTCCAGGATCTCTTCAGACGGATCCAACTCCAACCACAAACGTGCGCTGATCCGATTGACGAAGATCATCTCGAGCCAGTACGGAGCAAGAAGCAGCAAGCCCGCGATCGGGAGTTGCCAGAGCGCCAGTTGGATTCCCGTCGCGACGAACAGCAAGATCGTTAGAGCAACTAGAAGCGCGCCGGGGATCGTCGCGATCAGCATCGCCAACCCCAACGCCAGGGCGGTAAGGAGATTCTGACCAGAGGCCGCCATCCCTTTCGGCTTGAGATCGCCGACCCCGACCCAGGCGGGAAACAGCAACGTCGCCAGATTCTGCAGCGAGCAAATAAGAAACGTCGCGGAAGCCGCGACCGGCCATAACGACACCAACCCCAGAAGCATCCACACCAGCGTGCTGGTCTCGGTTCCACCCAGGGAATCCGGGCCGATCTTTATGTTGTGCTCGATCCCATGCATTCGCTCGGAGAGTTGTGCACCTACGACGCTGGCCACCCCGAGCAAGCCGGAAAACAGGGCGACCGCCGCGCCGACGATCGCCGGCGACGCAACCTCGGCCCAGACCAGCGATCGTGCGCCGATGGGCCAGGTTCTGAGCATCTCGATGTGGCCGAGTTCGCGACGAAGGTCATTTCGCCCGCCCATCGCGGAGATCAGGGGCATGAAGAAGAAACCCCAGAGCGCGAAGACGACCGCGATATTGTAGATCCAGGGCGGGGACCCGATCAGCGACGGAACGACCGCCCAGAAGACGAGCACCAGCACGGCGAGCGGGATCAGCCTTACGAAACGAAATCGGGAGATCTGCATCAGGTTCTTCCATGTGAGCGCACCTGCCGCGGGACCCCCGGGGCGTAACCGGTAGACAGCGGATTCCCGCGCGCCGCGTCCCGTCGTCCGCCTGCCGCGTGCCTTGTCGCGACGGGCCTGAGCCACCTCCGCCTGCCTGAGCGACGGTTCTTCGAAGGGCGCACGAGACCGAACGATTCCCTCGTGGAGGACAACCAGGATCAGAAGCGGGACGATCGCTGCAACGAACAACTCGCCCTAGCTTTCCGTCATCAGCGGGCCGGCAACCCAGAGGAACGGCTTGAGGAGGATCGTCAGCACAGCGTCTTGCCGGGCGGATTCGAGTACATCGAGGATGTCTTTCAGTCTGGCGTTCCCGCCGTCCATGACCGTCAGGAGTGTCTGTTGCACTTCCACGACGACCCGCCGCAGCCGGAGCACCAACACGATTCCGTACGTCGCCGCGACGGCCATCGTGATCCCGTAGCCGACTCGAACCGCGGAACCACGCAAGGATCGGAGACGAAGGAAGTGCATCGCACGAAAGCGACTGCTCCACTCGAAGATCGAGAAGATCAGCCAGATTGAAATCCAGCTGCGTGCGAATCCCCCGCCGGTACCGTCACTCGAGAGTAACGAGATGATCGTTGCCGTGAGAACGATCGGCACCTGTGCACGAAGCATGACAAGTTGGATCAGGTTCCGTCGTGTCACCGGGGCGGGCAACAGGATGTGAAGCTCTGCCTGATGGAACGGTAGACCCAGCTTTCCCAACGGCACCACCCACATGACCGTGAGCACGATCGCAAAGAGGATCGCGGCCCCGAAACGGATCAACGGAATGAATCGCTTGAATTCGTCCACGAACCCCATGAACGCCAGATCATCGACATTGGTGAGGATCGGCCGCACACCCACCAGCAGGACCCACACGACCAACACGAGCGATCCGACGGCGTACTTGGGCTGACGGATCTGGCGCAACCAACGCACTGCCCTGCCACGAAGGGACCGGCCGGCCAGGTAGAACAGGGTCCTCACTCGTCGGCATCCGTCTGAGTCGCCCGCAGGAAGACCTCTTCCAGGTCGGCAGACTCTCCCAACTCCGGCAGCAGTCGGGTTCGGATCTCGTCGAGCGAGCCCTCCGCCAGTTTCTTCCCTTGACGGAGAATCAGGATCCGATCACAGAGTTCCTCAACGAGTTGAAGCATATGAGAAGACAGGATGACCGAGACACCGGTCGACGCCGCCTCCCGGATTCGCTCCCGCATCCGTCGCATCGCCAGGGGATCGAGCCCCGTGAGCGGCTCATCGAGCACCAATAGCCGAGGCTCGTGCAAGAGCGCCATCGCGACCAGGAGCTTCTGTTTCATTCCACGGGAGAGTTCAGACGGATAGGCAAGACGTCGATCATCCAGATCGAATTCACCTAGGAGTTTTTCGGCGCGCTCGTGGGTTTCTCCCACGTTGTAGAGACGTCCGATGAGGGACAGATGATCGATGACGGTCAAATAGTCGAACAGTTTCGGTTCATCCGCGACGTACGCGAACTGTCGCTTGGCCTCGATCGGATGCTCCTGCAGATCGAAGCCGCCGATCGTGATCTTGCCGGTGGTCGGCGGGATGATCCCGGTCAGGCAGCGAAGCGTGGTCGTCTTGCCCGCACCGTTGGGACCGACGAGACCCACGATCTCCCCGGGAGCGATCGAGAAACTCAGGTCCGATACCGCGTGAAACTCACCGTACTTTTTCGATAGGCCGGATGCCTCGATCATGTCTCTCTCCTCTCCGCTCACTCCCCCTCTGTTTAGCAGCTTCCGGGGCGTGAGGGAATCGATACCGGTCGACAGACCGAGGATACCGTTGATCGGCTGTCGCAAGCCGCTGAGCGGTGAGCGCTCCGGCGGCATGGATTGAGCGTGGCAGGTCAGGGTACACTGGGCCGGCTTCGTCCAACGCGGCTCGCGTGATGCGTGTCCTGGCGACGAACCCGGTGATCACATCGAATGGGCTCCGACAGTTCCAACAATCAGGAGAGTCTGGGTCAAACCGTTCTCGACGATATTCGGAAGACCTCGATCAAGCGGCGGTTCTGGCAAGAGCTCACGGACCTCTACGATTTCTACCTCGACGAGGAGAAGCGTACCGAACTGGCCGATTACGGACGGATCCGCCGGGCGTTCATGGTGCTCGGCTGGCTGCTGAAGGGTCTGCTGTTCAAGCTGTCTCCGGCGCGACGTCTGGCGCTCCTCGCCGCGCTCCTGTTCACCGTGGCCGCACAGACCTCACTGACACTCTTCGAACGGAGGATCAGCGCCGACCTCCGCCCCGCCGGCTTCATCGTCCTTCTGGTCATCCTGATGCTGGAGTTGAAAGACAAGTTGTTGGCCAAGGATGAGATCCAGGTAGCGCGTGAAGTTCAGCTGGCGTTGCTACCCAACAGCCATCCCAAGATCCCGGGCTGGCAGATCTGGAGTTACTCGCGGCCGGCCAACGACGTCGGTGGCGATCTCGTCGACTATCTCGAACTGGGAGGGTTCCGCCACGGAGTCATTCTTGGAGACGTCGCCGGGAAGGGTCTTGGAGCCGCCCTACTGACCGCAAAGTTGCAGGCGACTCTGAGTGCACTGATCACGGACGCGGCATCGCTGGACGAACTTGGCGCACGACTCAACACGATCTTGGTCCGTGACGGGATCGACAATCGATTCGCCACGGCATTCTACGCCGAGATCGAACATGACTCCGACGACATCCGGTACCTCAATGCAGGCCACAACCCGGCGTACGTCATCCGCGAGGGCCGCCTGGAGACGCTCGGGGCTTCGGCTATGCCGTTGGGGATGATGCCGGGTACTCAGTACCGTGAGGAATCCGTGCGAATCTGCAAGGGCGAACTCCTCATCATCTACTCGGATGGACTGACCGAGGCCGAAGACGAGGACGGGCAGGACTTCGGGAATGACAAACTCGAGGCGATGCTGCCGGACCTGCGCGGCCTCACGGCGGAGCAGGCGGGCCGCAAGGTACTGCGCGCGGTCGATCGCTTTCTGGCGGATCAGCGGCCGGGAGACGACCTCTCGCTGGTCATTCTCGTCCGAACCTGACCTTAAAAACCCCGATCAACTTGAGAGACCTCCGCGGTTGGGGCAAGATTAAGGGGATTACTAAATACACGGGGCCTAAGCGAGAGACCATGAACACCACGCGAACGATTTGCAACGCCGGCGCAGCGCTTCTGATCGTGCTGGGTCTTTCTCTCTCGGTCCCTGCACGATCCGAAGAGTCCCCCACCGGGGTCGCGACGAAGAGTTGGCAGACCGTCGTTCAGAAGATGGGTGGAGCCGAGCCGGACTTTTCGTCGATCGAGGCCCGCGGGAACTTTGTGATGTCGTTCGGCGATCAGGTCACGTCAGTCCCGCAACAGTTCCTGTACCAACTCCCGGACCGGATCCGTTCGACGTCGTCGATAGGCGGCGGCGAACTCGTCGTGATCGTCAACGGCGACTCGGGCGTCACCAGGGTCGGCGACCGAAGTCTGCCCATGGTCGATGGCGCTGCTCGCGCACAGATCGATGAACTGCGGCGTTCTTTTTTTTCGTTGATTCACAATGCGGGCGACCCCTCGCTCTCCATCCAGAAGAACGCGACGCTGGATGGAAACGGTTGTTCGTGGCTTGAAGTCTCCCTGAAGCCGATCCAGTCGAGTCTGTGTGTGTCCGACAATGGCACGATCGTGCGACAGACTCACAAGGGCCGCCATCCGATTCAGCAGAGCCCGGGAACCCTCGCATTCGAGTACGGCGACTACCGCGACGTCGAGGGGCGCTGGATTCCTCATCGGTGGGAGGTATCCTTTGACGGATCGTCGGTCGGGCGAGTCGAGTTGGATTCGATCACGTTCAAACCGTCGTTCGACGACCAGACGTTTCGCGTCGCCGAGTGACGTCTGATCTCCGCTATTCGACGATTCTGCTGGATGTCGGAGAAACGCTCATCACCGCGGATCCCCCGTTCGGTGTCGTCTACTCACGGGTCCTGGCCGCTCACGGAGTCACCGCCGAGGCGGATCAATTGCGGCGTGTGATTCAGGAACTGTGGACGGCGATCCCACAGGACCTACCACCGGGCACCGATCGCTTTCGCGTCTTTGGCGGTGGTGAGGAAGAGTTCTGGAGACGATTCGTTCAGCAAGTGGTCACCCGTATTGCGGGTCGCCCCCTTGCCGATGAGAAGGCGAATCAGGCGTTGACCGAGATACGCGAGGCCTTTCTCGATCGTAGGGCCTGGTCGGTCTTCGATGACGTGATCCCGACGCTCGCCGCCCTCGATGAGCAGGGTGTGCGACTCGGGGTGGTATCCAACTGGGACTCGAATCTACCCCGCATCCTCGACGCGCTCGATCTTCACGACCCGTTCGAGACGGTCGTCGTCTCTCACCTGGAGGGAATCGAGAAACCGTCTCCGGAGCTGTTCATGGTTGCATTAGATCGACTCGGCGTTCGCCCGAATGAAGTGCTGCACATCGGCGACATGCCGGACCTGGATGCCGGCGGGGCCAGCGCCGCCGGAATCGACGCCATGGTCGTCAATCGACGCGGCCGGTTAGACGAGACGACACCGGGGGTTCTGCCCGATCTCTGGCGGCTTCCGCAGATCGCCAGATCGGGCGCGCCGATCTATGAGTCCCGCTGACCGACGCTAACTCACATCAGGCGTTCGCGTATTTCGCGCATCTTGGTCGGGAAGCTATCGTCCGTCGTGAGCAGGACCGAATCGATCACGCCGTCGCCCCGAACCACCAGAATCGTCGGTGTCGACGTCACGCTGTAGAGCGCCGCGACCTTCTGGTCGCTATCTACGAGCGTCGGAAACGAGAAACTGTTGGCCTCACAGTATTCCTTGGTCTTCGTTCGTACGGCGTCGTTCTTGACGAACGCTGCGCTGACGACATTGAATCCCGTCCCGTTGCCCTTGAACCACTCGCTGATCTGCGGCATCGTCTTCCTGCAGTGCGGACAGTCCACCGACCAGAAGATGAGGAGATTGACCTTCTCCTTCTGGATCATGCTGGACCAGCGTTGCTCGACACTTGTCGAGATCAGAGGTGCCTTGAAATCCGGCGCCGGCTGCCCCACCAACTCTTCAACCGCGGCGTAGTAGTCGAGGAACCCGTACGTGCCGAGCTTCCCGCTCTCTGCCAGACGTTGAACCGCCGCCTCGACGGTTAGCTTGTAGCCGATGACCTGCTTCAGCGAGGCGCCATTGGACAATCGAAGCATGCCCTTGCCGTCGATCAGTGTGAGATTCGGCACCGACTGAACCCGCAATTGCTGCCCGATGCGAAACTCGCTGTCATCGAGAACGGGAACCGTCACCCCGTGTTCCGTCGCCCGCGTCTGGACGACACTGGCTTCGAGCCCCGGCTTCGGAAGCGTCACGGCTATCAATGTGAGTTTGTCGGGCCCGCCCGCCGCGGCGACGAGGGACTGAACTTGCTTGAGCACTTCATCGGATCTCGCGTGCCCGGGAATCCAGTAATACAACGCGAGTGGGGTCTTGCCGATGTACGTCGCTAGATCGATCGTCGCCGGGCCGCCCGCTGCGGTGTTGAGATTCTTGTACGAGTAGGCCGGAAACACCGACTCCATGGTGGCGGGTTGTACCCGCGGAAGTTGGGGTTGCTGGGTCTTTTGCGCCTGCTCGGCCGGTTGAGCCTGTTGGGTGCGTTGCGTCTGCTGGGCCGGGGTCGCCGGCTCTCCGCCATCGACCGGCTGGGCGCACGCGGTCATACCGCCGAAAAATGTGCCGAACAATACGGCGATGAGCGACACGGATGGACGAAAGACCTTCATCTAATTCCTCGTTGGACGACCGCGAACCGCAATTCAATATTTCGCTATCAGTATAGGTTAGGGTCGGTCAACACGCCTGCCCACCCGGCCTCCGAGGAGCGGCTATCCGTCGGGTGGGGCGTCGAGATGATGCAGATCTTCCGGGCAATCCACGTCGTTGGCCCCTGCCGGCCAGACAACCCGGTGGAGCCGATCTCCTGCGCGTTCAAAGATCTGCCGAGCTCCGGTATCCCCTCTCAGACTCCTGAGGTCGTCCAACCACGACACGCCGAAAACCGCAGGCGTCCCGCAGGTCTCGGCGTACTCACACGCGGTGATGCGATCGGCGTGGTCGTCGTGCGTCGCCAGGAGACGCCCGAGAACCGAGGCATCCAACGCCGGCTGATCGCAAACAAGAAGCAGGACCGATCGGGTAGATCCGACCTGGGGTCCGAGCGCCGCCACGCCGGTCCGTATGCTGGATGCGATCCCCCGCTCCCACCGGGGATTGGAGACCGTCAGCACGTTCTGACCGGCGAGAACCTCGAGGACCTGCGACTCGCCAAACCCGGTCACCACCACGATCGGTCGGCAACCCACTTCGCGAGCGGCCGTCACGGCGCGCTGAACCAGCGGCGTTCCATGGTGGGTCAGAAGCGGCTTGATCTGACCGAGTCGCCTCCCCCCGCCGGCGGCGAGCAGGATCGCCGCCGTCATCGAACCTGGTGGAGCGATCGTCGTCGCTCGCGAAGGGATTCACCCAGTCGCCCCGACAGCACCGCGCGGGCCTCCGCGAGGATGGCTAACGCGATCTCCTCCGCCGTCTCCGACCCGATATCCAGACCCGCCGGTGCGTACCAGTTCGTCGGCGGATCGTCAGCTCGGAACACATCGTCGTCGATCAGTCGGTTACGCAGTTCTTTCGCACGCGCGATGGGTCCCAGAGTTGCCACGTAGGGGATGGCCGTCGGCAACAACTGCTTCAAGATCTCCAGGTCGTTGAGAAAATGATGGGTCATCAAGACGACCGCCGTCGCGCGATCAACCGGGAACATCGACGGGTCCAAGTTTGAGACCGGGACACACGAGACTCGATCCGCCGCCGGAAATCGATCGTCGGACGCGTACGCCGGACGTGCATCCTGAACCTGCACGACCCAGCCGCACTCCGCGGCCAGTCGGACGAGGGGCCGGGCATCGTCACCCGCGCCGAACACCACCAGGTTGGGTGCCAACTCGACATACTCCAGCAGGACGCCGACGCGCCCCGCGTCATCCTGGTAACGAATCGATCGGGTTCGACGCTCGTTCCAGACGTCATCGAGTGCGCTCTGAAGCGTCGGCGACGGCGACTTCGATAGAGCGATGGGTTCGTCGGACGAGACCAACAACTGGCGCAGGCCCACGGAGATCGGTCCCGCCGGTGGGGCATCAAACACCGTCGCGACGACCCCGCTGCGACGTGCCTCGCGGCATGCCGCGATGAAGTTCAGGTCCCCGGGCAGCTCGGCCTCGAGCGGCTCCAGGAGGATCTGCACTTCACCGGGGCAACCCGACCCCGATCCCCAGAGAATATCGTCGGGAGATCGAAGATCGTAGGTCAGCGTCTTCCGCTCCCCACTGCGAAGCACCTCTCTGGCCTGTTGATCCAGCTCGGCGTCAAGACAACCGCCGGTGATCGCCCCGATACGATCGCCACCCTCGAGCCACAACATCCGTGCCGACGGCCGGCGATACGCCGACCCTTCGACATGGACGATGGTCGCCAGCACACCCGTTCGGTTCGACTCGATAGCCGCCCGATACGCGTCGATGATCTTGCCGACGTCGGTCAAGTGGGACTCCCCGCTAGCGTCAGCGCATCCTCTCGAGATAGCGAAGTAGATCACCGTCGGTTCCGAGTAACAGCGTGGTGTTGCTGTCCAGTGTGTTCTCGAGAACCTCCATCGATTTCATGAACCGATAGAAATCCGGATCCCGGTTGTACGCCGCGGCATAGAGATCTGCGGCCTCGGCGTCCGCCTTGCCCTTGATAATCTGCGCATCGCGGTAGGCCTCGGACTGGATCTCCTTCAACACCTTGTCCTTCTCACCACTGATGCGAGCGGCTTCGCCCGCACCCTCGGCTCTGAACTTCTCGGCGATCCGATTCCTTTCGGAGATCATTCGAGCGTAGACCTCTTGACGGACCTCGTTGACGTAGTTCAGGCGCTTGAACCGGAAATCGAGGATCTCGATGCCGAGATCCCCCACGCGGGTCTGTGCGGTCGCGAGTACTTCCTCGGTCAACTTGCCGCGACCAAAGGTGATGGCCTCGATCACGCGATCGTTGCTTTCCACCAGATCGTCGTTGGCCTTGAACTCGCGGTTGGTGCTACGCACAACCTCGATCAGGTGGTATCGCGCAATCGTGTTACGCGTCTCACCGTCGAGGATATCGTCCAGACGCGACTGGGCACCACGTACGTCTCGCAGACGCTGGAAGAACTTCAACGGATCGGTGATTCTCCAACGCGCGTAGGTATCGACGTAGATGAATCGTTTGTCCTTGGTGGGAAGCTGATTGCGATCGCCGTCCCAGGCAAGGAATCTCTTCTCGAATCGATTCACCGTGTCGACGAAGGGGAATTTCAATTTCAGGCCCGGTGTCGTGATCGGCTCGCCGATCGGCTCACCGAATCTCGTGATGACGACCTGCTGCGTCTCGTCCACCACGTAGAGCGAACCGGTGGCCACGATGACCGCCGCGACGACGAGTATGAATATGAAGAGACCACCTAGTTTCTTCATGGCTTTGTCTCCCCGCCGAGGTTCAGGAGCGGTAGAAGCCCCTTCAGGTCGGCGTCGATGACCACCTTGGTCTTGATGGTCGGGTAGATGTCCTGCATCGCCTCCAGATAAATACGACGACGTGTGACATCCGGCGCTCGCTTGTATGCGCTAAGCAGCTCGTTGAACAGAGCTGCATCGCCCTTTGCACGGTTCACCCGATTCGTGGCATAGCCCTCGGCTTCCTGAAGCACCTGCTGCGCTTCGCCGCGGGCACGCGGGATGATCCGGTTGAATTCGGAACGGGCTTCGTTGATCAGTCGTTCCTTCTCCTGCTGCGCCTGGTTGACCTCGTTGAACGACGGCTTGACCTCGTCCGGCGGGGTGACGTCCTGTAGGACGATCTGGTCCACCTTGATCCCGGTTTCGTAGCTATCGCAAAGTTCCTGCAATCGAACTTCGACCTCGGAGGCGATCTCCTGGCGACCGACCGTCAGAACTTCGGTGACGCTGCGGTCGCCGATGACCGCACGCATGATGGCCTCGTTCATATCGCGGAAGGTGTGACTGACCCGATCGACCTTGAAGAGATACTTGAACGGGTCGTCGATGCGATACTGGGTGATCCAGCTGACCTCGGCCACGTTCAGATCGCCGGTGAGCATCAACGACTCTTCCGCAAACGATCGGGAGTCGAACTGACTACGCGTGTCCGCCCGTACGGTACGGAAACCGAACTCTTGCTTGAGTTGTCTCTGGACTGGGACCTTCTGCACCTTCTGAATCGGTGCGGGCCAGGTCACCCGGAATCCCGGTTCGATCGTCCGGCTGTAGCTTCCAAACGTCGTGACGACGCCGAGCTCTTCGGGTTGGATCGAATGTCCCATCGAGAACACCATGACCAGGACCACAATCCCCAGGGCGGCGGTCAGGATCCATCGTGGTGAAAACTGGGGTGGCTTGAAGTTGGGCGGCCGAGGAACCCCCCGAATATTCGGATCACTCATACATCTTCTCCTTGGTGGGAACGAGGCTCAGTCTAGCAGTCGTCTCAAGGTGGGAATGAATCCCCCCCGACGATGAGTACCCGAGAACCGGGGCTTTATTTCATGCTGGACTGGGACCTCTTTGGGGTTTATGATTTATATGGAGAATCGGAATTTTACATATATGAACTGTCGGTGTAAGAAACTCGGGTTCGCGGTCGCGCTGCTGATCGGTGCGACGGCGGGTTGCGCCGGTCGACAGGCCGCCTTCCAACCCTCCACCGTTGGCGAGACGCTCCCGGATCGGGCTGGGCTGTACCACGACGTTCTGGCGGGTCAGACGCTCTGGCGCATCGCCACGGCCTACGGGCTAACGGTCGACGCGCTGATCGCGGTCAACCACATCGACACCGAAATCCCGCTCGAGATCGGACAGCCCCTCTGGATTCCGGGCGCACACACGCTTCGAGTGATCCCGGACTACCCCGCCGACCCTCGCGGCTCATCGACCGGCGAACGCCGCGTCGTCGAATCGATCGACGGAAACGAATGGGCGTGGCCCGTCCCGGGCGGGCGACTGATATCCGAGTTTGGTGCTCCGCGTGGGGGCCGACGCCACATGGGGATCGATGTCCAGGCGGGTTACGGGGCGAAGATCGTTGCGTCGCTCGACGGCCGGGTCACCTACAGCGGCAGCGGCATGCGTGGCTACGGAAAGACCGTGATGCTTGATCATGGCCACGGCCTACAAACGCTCTACGCACACAACTCGGAACTGCTGGTCCGAGTAGGTCAGCGCGTGACCCGCGGGACGCCCATCGCCCGATTGGGACAATCCGGCAACGCTACGGGCCCGCACTGCCACTTCGAATTGCGACGAAACGATGCGCCGATCGATCCGCTCCTGCTACGAATTGCCGGAGGACCCGGACGATGAAATTCGAGATCCGATGCGAACATTGCAGCAAGGGATTCCTGGTGGACGAACAATCGCTGGGTCAGGGGTTCCCCTGCCCGGATTGTCATTCGCCGATCTCCACCACGGGCGTCGCCGCGACGTCAGGTCCGGAAGCGGCAGCGCCACTCGCCTCTGCCTCCGCCACAGCCACAGCCACGGCGACGGAGACGGAGACGGCAACCCTCGCTCCGCCGGCGGTGGGTCAGGTGGTTTGCCCCCGCTGCAGCCTCCACTTCGAACCGGGCAGCCAGGAGTCACCCCGCGGGGCCCCGGCGCGCCCGACCGTGCTCATCGTCGAGGACATGGCATATTTTCGTGAGATCGCCAGTGATGCGCTTAAGGACAACTACGAAGTTCGGACGGCCGAGACTCGACAGCAGGCCTACGACATCCTTCGCGGCGGCGGCATCGATCTGATGGTGCTCGACCTCACGCTCGATGGCGGTGAGTCCGGAATCGATCTCCTCCGCTCGTTCCCGGAGAAGCCCTGCAGCATCCTGATCTACACCGCCAAGGACGAGTCCGAGATGTATGGCGACTCGTGGGATGAACTCCATCGCCTCGGCGCCGATGACATCGTCATCAAGGGTATGAATGTCGGGGAATCGCTCGCACGAAAGGTCGACAGCCTGCTAGGCATCGAACCCGACGGCGAAGAGTAGGCGTCAGCCCTGAAATTTGTGAACCGGAGAGCGCATGGCGTGGGGTAGAGAATTGACGCCCTCCGGTCCACAAGTCGAAACCAGATCAGAAGCGGACCGAGACACCGACGCTCGCTGACGCGCCGCCCAACTCGATCTTGCCGAGCCCGGCGAAGTCGTCGTTCAGGGTGTCGTCGGACCAGGTGTATCGGCCCTCGCCGAGGATGTTGACTCGGGGAGAAATGGGAAACTCGAAGCCTGCCAGGACGTGGGTCTCGAATGCCGTTCCGCGATCGGCGAAGACGCCAAACACGATGGGCTGCGCCGGGTCATCGAAGTCGATGAAGTCACCGAATTCTTCGTATTCCCAGAAGTTGATCCCGGCACCGGCGCCGACGAAGAGCATGGGGCGCGTTTCAAACTGACCCCGCCCGCGATTGCTGAAACGACCGCCGGGGATGAACCGTACGTCTGCCGTCAGTGGCACGGTCGCCAGGCGAGTGTCATGGAAGATCGGAAAGCCCGCTCCATCGGTGAACGCCTGGTACTCCGAGAGGACCGTCGCGTCGAAGAAGTCGAGGTTGACACCGAATTCGAGGTGGTTACTCCAGCCGTACAGGTAGGTCACACCGAGATTGAAATCATCGAAATCGCCCGCGTTCAGCGTGAAGACATCTTCGTTGTCGTCCCAGAAGTCTCCACCACCGTCCGGCATGAACGCACCGACGCGAACCTGAAAACCGCGGTCGGGGCGTCCTGCGGAGATCGGATCTGCCAACGCGGTGGAGAGGCCCATCAAGGCCAGGGCGGTCACTGCCAGGATCGGGATAGTTCGTCTCATCGTTCTTCCTCTTCGGGCGCTCCATGCGCCGGCTAGCAAGTCGATGAACTCATATTGCAAGGGTCGGGCCAGCCGCAGAAGTGGCCTATTCTCGGGGAATTGGGCGCCCGTCGGTGGGGAGGTGTCGCCCGGCGGGGACAGTCAGTTCTCTCTGGGTATCAGTCGGATTCTTCCGGTGGCGCCGTGCGGCGCTCCTTCGGAATCACCGACGCGACATCGATGGCGGTCTCGACTCGACCGAACGGCGCGGCGATCTGCACGCCCTGTACGTGGGGGAGCAGCTGTTCCAGCATCTCCTGCGCGATCTGCGTCCCCTCGTAGCGGGCAGCCTCCCGCGTCTCGACGCCTCGCATGCGCTCAAGGATCCAAGCCGGGACGTTGACCCCCGGCACCTCGTTGTTCATGAACTCGGCATTTCGATAGGAGACGAGCGGCCAGATCCCGGCGATCACCGGGATGCGGACATGCTTGACCTGCTCGAGGAACGACAGGAGTGCTTCCGTATCGAACACCGGCTGAGTGATGCAGTACTCGGCACCGGCCTCGACTTTCCACTCGAAGCGAGCGATCTCGCGCTTCAAGTCCGGGTAGCAAGGATCGACTCCCACGCCCATGCAGAACGCGGTCGGCTCCCCGATCTTATTGCCACCCACGTCAAGCCCGTGGTTCAGACGGCTGACCATGTTCGTGAGGCCGATCGCGTCCACGTCAAAGACCGCCGTAGCGTCCGGATAATCACCGAGTTTGGGCGGATCGCCCGTGATCACCAGAAGATTGCGGAGTCCGAACGAATGGGCACCGAGGAGATCGGATTGCATCCCCAGGAGGTTGCGATCGCGGCAACAGTAGTGGATCAGAGACTCGATCCCGATCTCGTTTTCAAGTCGAACGGCCATCGCCATCGGACTCATGCGAGCAGAGGCCCGGGGGCCATCCGGAATGTTGATCACATCGACTCCGGTCTGATGGAGGCGAGCGGCACCCCGCAAGTTGCGGGTCAGGTCGTGTCCTTTCGGCGGCAGCATCTCGACGCTGACGACCGTCGTCCCGGCGGCGATCGCTTTCGCGAACCGTGATCGCTGGGTGAACGGAACCGGCTCAACCGCGTCGTCGTGGGATTCCGTCTCTTCGACCGTCACGGTCGAACGACGACGGGCGGGTTCCTCGGCTCGCACCGCACGTCGGATCGCTTTCAGATGTTCCGGCGTGGTTCCACAGCACCCGCCGACGATCCGTGCGCCGGCGCGGATCATCCGTCGCGCGAACGTGGCCATGTACTCCGGGCTGCAAAGATAGAAGTTCCGATCTTCGACGACACGGGGCTTGCCGGCATTGGGTTGCGCGATGACCGGCTTGTCGACCAGATCGATTAGATTCTCGACAGCCTTTAGCATCGCCGCCGGCCCTACGGAACAATTCACGCCAATCGCATCGACATCGAGCCCGTTGAGTCGCGGGCCGAATACCGCCGGTGGCGCACCCTCAAGACTGGTCCCGTCGTCATCAATCGTGAGCTGGGCCACGATCGGTAGATCGCTGAGGCCGCGTATCGCTCGAATCGCCGCCTCGATCTCCGTGAGGTCCGAGAACGTTTCCACGGAAAACAGATCGACCCCTCCGGCCAGCAGTGCGGCGACCTGTTCCCGGAAGAACTCACTCGCCTCGTCGGTCGATGTAGGCCCCCAGGGCTCGATCCGAACACCCAGCGGACCCATCGCTCCGGCCACGAGGATCTTCTCGCCGGCGGCCTCCCGTGCCAGCCTGGCACCGGCCTCGTTGATCTCGGCGACACGGTCCCCGAATCCGTGCTGATCCAGTTTCGGGCGGGTCGCGCCGAAGGTATTGGTCTCGATGACATCGACGCCGGCGTTGACGTAGCTTCGATGGACATCGAGAACCGACGACGGCGACGAGACACACAACTCGTCGAAGCACCGATTGATGAAAACACCCTGGCTGTAGAGCACGGTCCCCATCGCGCCATCGAAGACGACGATACGATCGGCCAACCAGCGACGGAAATCTCGGGACATGAAGGACTTATAAGGCGATTGGAGCGGCGGGTCAAACCCCATGACACGGAAAGAGCCGGGCCCTTCAGGACCCGGCTCTCGAATGAACTCTCTAGCTGTGGACTCGGGTCTCTATTCGAGAACTCGAACCACGACGCGACGATTCTGTGCTCGACCTGCGGACGTCGAGTTATCCGCGACCGGCTGGGACTCGCCCATCGAGATCGTGTTCATCGCATGAAGCGGAATATTACCGTGGCTGGCGAGGTAGTTGCGAACGGCCATGGCCCGCTTCTCGCCGAGGCTCACGTTCCACGCCTCGTCACCTGTCGCGTCGGTATGACCCTCGATCTCGATGTAGACGGCCTTGCCGTAATCCTTGATGTTCGACGCGAGGTCATCGAGCACCGCGGCGGCCTCGCTGGGGATCGAAGCTTCGCCAAACGTGAAACGGACACTGTCATCCGTCAACGTCACGCTCCAGAGCAAGCGACCGCGTTCCGCACGCTCGGCAACTTCGTACGCCGTATCGGCACGACCCATCGCCTGCTCACCGGCCTGACGAGCCTTCGCGGTCTCGCCCTCGAGGTCGCTGATCTTCTGATCAGTCTCCGTCTTCAGGTCGCCAATCCGTCGTTGGTTGGCCTCGACGCTGCTCTCGACAGTGCCGACGCGGGTGTCGTTCTCTTCGACGTTCTTTCTGAATAGTTTTTTCGTCACGCAGCCCTGCCCCGCCAGCACTGCAGCGGCAAGGACGGCGATCAGGACGGTATGTCGACGCATCATGGGACTCCTCATCCGTGTAGGGAACTTGACCTTTAGGACGCAGCACCGGGCACCGGCGTCTGGGGCAACTCTAACGGCCACCGCCGTTTGTTGCAAACCCCTGCGGGTGAGGGCCTAGGGCTGGGCGTAGTAGCCGGTGCGGGTGTGGACGATTCGCTGTTTTCCGGCCGATAGTTTGATCTTGCGGAAGGAGCCGTCCCAGAGCTGCCGGGTGGGGCGATAGCTCACGACATACTGGGTCCGCAGCTCCGACTGGATTCTCAGAACTGCCTCTTTCAGGTCACTTGGATCATGAACGACGAAGAGATTTCCCCCGGTTTCCTCGGAGAATCGGGAGATAGCCTGCAGGCTCTTCGGGACGTAACCACGAGGCAGGACTCCGGAGGAGATCGAGGAGAAGCCGATCGTGTAGATCGGCACCGGGACCCGTCGAGCCAGCGCCACCGCGCTGAACTTGTCGAGTTTGCTGGAATTATCGTTTCCGTCGGTGATCAGGACGATCGCCTTCCGCCCCTCGACGGAGCCATCGACGAGGCCGGGAGTGGCGGCGATCGCGTCGAAGAGAGCGGTCTGTCCGTACCCCTCCTGAACCCCGAGTCGGCGATCGAAGTTATCGATGTCGCCCGTAAACTCGGTAATCCACGTGACCTGGCGATCGGCAAACCCGATCAACCCGAATCGATCGTCGGACTGCAGCGAATGGACGAATACCTGGATCGCGTGTTTGGCCTCTTCGAGCTTCTCCTCCTGGGCCATGCTGCCCGACAGGTCCAAGAGAAACGCCAGGGAGATCGGGACATCCTCCTCCGTGAACAGGTGCTCGATCTGCTGTGGGACACGGTCCTCGGAAAGCGCGAAGTCCTGGAGGCCGAGCCCTTCGACGACCCGACCCTTTTTGTTGGTCACGACGACCGGTAGAAGCACCAGGCGAACGTTGTCGGTCTCGGTGTGATGGAGTGCCAGCAACTCGTCGATCCGCTCATCGGAGATCGCCGTATGACTCGCGATCCCCCGTGGGCGACTCTCGGGGGAGACGGACTTCTCCGCCGGCGGATCGGTCGCCATGGCCCCCGAAATCGTCGTGAGTAAGATCAGGGCCAAAAATCGGGCAATCATTGCGAACTCCGTGAAAAGGGGCCGGGGCCCGATCGAGCGGCCGATCGACGTCCCTCCCCCCATCAATATATGCCGACCGTCCCGGATGGCACGTGGCGAGCACCGAATCGGTCATCCTGCATCGATGCAGCAGAATCGGCCTCACCCCCCCCCTCAA